>MDTE01066057.1_pt1 | contig 10028 bp, 8 predicted proteins | sample 811231 | NCBI WGS metagenome assembly MDTE01 (sample SAMN05326651, study PRJNA326480) | marine metagenome | isolation source: seawater | place: Indian Ocean: Red Sea | collected 2010 | reverse complement strand
GCATAAAATAGGCGGTGCTGCGGGTGTCGGTGCATTAGTGGTGCGTGACGGTATCGTGCTGAAGCCACTTCTTAGGGGGGGTGGTCAGGAATTGCGCCGTCGAGCTGGAACAGAAAATCTTGCCGGTTGTGTCGGCTTTGGTCTCGCAGCGCGTCTTGCTATGCAGGGACTTTCGTCTTATTCGAACTTGTCGACATTGCGTGATGATTTAGAAATTCAGCTTGCCGATAGTTTCCCTGAGATATCTATTTTTGCCGAAAACACGCATCGCCTTCCCAACACCAGTTGTTTTGCTCTACCTGATATGCGCGCCGAAACAATGGTCATGTCTCTGGATCTTGCTGGCATTGCGGTGAGTTCAGGAGCGGCCTGCTCTAGCGGCAAGGTGACGCGGAGTCATGTTCTTGAAGCTATGGGTGTGAGTCACAATCTATTAGAGGGTACAATTCGTATCAGTTTAGGGCATACCAATACCTTATCGGATATCCACCAGTTAATTTCAGCTTTGAAAAGTCATGTTGACATTTCTCAGCCCAAACTTCAGTCAGCAAATCGGATATAGCTTAATGAGTCAGGCAAAAGAAAATATTGAGAAAGAAACCGTCGAGCAGGTTCAAAGCCTCGCGGGTGAGAAGTATAAATATGGCTTCTCTTCTGACATTGACAGTGAGAAGGCACCTAAGGGTCTGAATGAAGATATTATCAGATTTATATCGGCTAAAAAGGAAGAGCCAGAATGGTTGCTGGAGTGGCGTCTTGACGCTTTCGAACGTTGGTTGACCATGAGCGAACCCGAATGGGCAATGGTGGATTACCCTCAGATTGACTATCAGGATTTATATTACTATTCCGCGCCCAAAAGCATGGATGACCGCCCCGAAACTTTAGATGATGTAGACCCCGAATTGCTTCGAACATATGAGAAGTTGGGTATTCCGTTATCTGAACAAGAAGTTCTTGCCGGTGTGAAAAACAGGGTTGCTGTTGATGCTGTTTTTGACAGCGTATCTGTTGCGACGACATTCAGAGAAGAACTTGCCAGTGCTGGGGTGATTTTTTGTTCATTCTCTGAAGCTGTTAAAGAGCACCCAGAATTGGTCAAAAAATATCTCGGTACAGTGGTGCCAAAATCCGATAATTACTTTACGGCTCTTAACTCGGCTGTTTTTTCTGACGGGTCATTTGTTTACATTCCGCCAAACACCCGCTGTCCTATGGAGCTTTCAACTTATTTCCGAATTAATGAACCAAATACGGGGCAGTTTGAGCGTACGCTCCTGATTGCTGATAAGGGGTCCTATGTCAGCTATCTTGAGGGCTGTACAGCACCGATGCGGGATGAGAACCAACTCCATGCGGCAGTTGTTGAGCTTGTGGCGCTAGAAGATGCCGAGATAAAATATTCCACGGTTCAAAATTGGTATCCCGGTGATGAAGAAGGGCGTGGCGGTATTTATAATTTTGTTACCAAACGAGGCGACTGCAGAGAGAATAACGCCAAGATTTCATGGACACAGGTTGAGACAGGATCGGCGGTCACATGGAAATACCCATCATGTATTTTGCGTGGCGATAATTCAGTCGGCGAGTTCTACTCCATTGCCATTGGGAATAATTACCAGCAAATAGACAGTGGGACGAAGATGATACATCTCGGTAAAAACACCTCGAGCCGCATTATATCTAAAGGTATTTCAGCAGGTAAATCTTCCAATGCTTATCGAGGGCAGGTGAGTGTGCACCGCAAAGCTGATAAGGCGCGTAATTTTACCCAATGCGACAGTCTGCTTATTGGTGATACCTGTTCGGCGCATACTGTGCCTTACATTGAAACAAAAAACCCTACAGCTATTTTGGAGCATGAGGCTACGACATCTAAAATCAGTGATGACCAATTATTCTATTGTCAGCAAAGAGGTCTGGATGCTGAGGAAGCGGTTTCTCTCATCGTGAACGGTTTTTGTAAAGACGTTCTGCAACATCTGCCTATGGAGTTTGCCGTGGAAGCGCAAAAGCTAGTCGGCATATCACTAGAAGGAAGCGTAGGATGAGTGCTTTGCTTGAAATTAAAAATCTTCATGTTTCTGTTACCGATACGGAAATTCTCAAAGGTTTGAGTTTGAGTGTTTCTGCTGGTGAAGTGCACGCCATTATGGGACCCAACGGATCTGGAAAGTCCACACTTTCATATGTGCTCGCAGGGCGAGATGGTTATGAAATTACCGAGGGTGATATTCTGCTGAACGGCGTTAGTCTTAAAGATATGAACCCTGAAGACAGAGCTATTGCGGGGCTATTTCTCGCTTTTCAATATCCACTTGAAATTCCTGGCGTTACAAATATGACTTTCCTCAAAACCTCTGTGAACGCTGTGCGGCGCGGGCGTGGCGAAGAGGAAATGGATGCGGCGAACTTCCTGCGCTTTGTCCGCGATAAAGCGAAAGCGTTGCGCCTTGATGATGACATGCTGAAACGGCCCCTCAATGTTGGTTTTTCCGGCGGAGAGAAAAAGCGGAATGAAATTCTGCAAATGTCAGTGCTAGAACCGACCATGGCGATATTGGATGAGACTGATAGCGGTCTAGATATTGATGCTCTGAAAACTGTAGCTGAGGGTGTCAATGCGCTGCGAGATGCCCAGCGTGGTATGCTTGTCATTACGCATTATCAGCGTCTACTAGATTACATCAAACCAGACATTGTACATATTCTGGCTGGTGGTCAGATTGTTAAAACTGGATCGCCTAAATTGGCTCTGGAACTCGAAAAATCTGGTTACGCAGATTATGTTGGCGAAGTGGTGGCCTAGATGGAAGCATGCACGTCATGACCAGTTTCAATCGCATGCAGCAAGAAGCGAAACAGGTATTCGCGACACATGGCTGGCCGAACAAAAGAAATGAGGATTGGCACTATACCGATCTCTCTGCCCTTTTGCCGGCGTCCTTTCAAAATCAGTCGCTGGAACTCTCAGAAGATGTCCTTATCGAAAACCTCACCCGCGATATTGATGAAGCTTATCAGTTGAATTTTATCAATGGACTGTTGGCTGAGGTCGAGGGTCTTCCGGATGGTGTAGAAATTAGTGCGCTCATGGATCACCCTGAGCTTGTCCAGCAATCAGATGAGGATATCACTGACCCACTGCTTTATGCTAATCTCGCGCACCTTGAAACAGGCATTGTGATTGATGTAACCAGTGCAATTGAAGATCCTTTGGAGATCCATTTTCACAATACTGCCGCAGAAGAAGCCGCTTTTGTTCGTATCGTCCTTCGCCTTGCGGGTGGGGCGAGCCTCACGCTTCTGGAAAGTCATAGCGGCTGGGGGCATACACAGCTTGTAAGCGATGTCTATCAAGAGGAAGATAGTGTTTTACGGCATTTAAGAGTGCATGAAGCTGAGGACACGCAAGTTTCCTTATTGCTGAATAGAGTGTCTCTGGATGCGCGGGCGCAATATCATAACGTAGCTGTTAGTTTGTCGGGCGGCCTGGGGCGCCTTGAAACACGGGTGACATTTAATGCAGCTGGAAGTCATGCTGGTCTCGCGACGGCACTGTTTTCCAGTGGCAATCAACATATTGATGTAACGACACGCTTAAACCATCTTAGTCCAGATACGACAAGCGAAACGGTTGCCAGAACCATTTTGGATGATGAAGCATGCGGCATTTTTCAAGGCAAGGTGATTGTTCATGAAGATGCACAGCGCGTTGAAGCCACGCAAAAATCGGATGCGTTGATGCTATCTGCAGATGCGATGATGAATGTGAAACCTGAGCTTGAGATTTACGCCGATGATGTTGCTTGTGCACATGGCTCGGCGATTGGTGAGATTGACCATGAAGCACTCTTTTTTCTCCGCAGTCGCGGCATCAGCGAGGAAGCCGCACGAATTATGTTGGTTGAAGGGTTTGTTTCTGAAATTTTGGGACGTCTAGATGATTTTGCAGCAGGGCCAATCTTGCAGGAGATACTTTCAAAGCGTGTTGCAACATTTTTAAAGAAGAGTGCGTAAGATGCAGGAAGCTGAACTAATGACAATGAATACGGCTTTTGATGTTCAAAAAATCCGGGCTGATTTTCCTATCCTATCTATGGAGGTTTATGGCAAGCCGCTTATTTATCTTGATAATGCGGCCTCGGCACAAAAACCCCTTCAGGTAATGAATGCTATGAATGAGGCCATGACCTCCGGCTATGCGAATGTGCATAGGGGACTCCACTATCTTTCGAATAAAGCCACAGATGATTTTGAAGTGGCACGTGAAGATGTGCGCCGCTTTTTGAACGCGCCATCTCTTGAAGAAGTAATTTTTACCGGCGGGGCTACTGATGCTTTAAACCTCGTTGCTCAATGTTACGGTGCTGATCATATTGGTGAAGGGGACGAGATTATTCTCTCCGAAATGGAGCATCATTCGAATATTGTCCCTTGGCACTATTTACGCGAGCACAAAGGTGCGGTTATCAGGTGGGTGCGTGTTCATGATGATGGGTCTTTTGATATGGAGGATTACAAAAACCTCCTTGGGCCAAAAACTAAATTTGTTGCTCTGACACAAATGTCTAATGCTTTAGGAACAATCACGCCAATGAAGGAGATTATCCGCTTGGCACATGAACACGGCGCTCCGATTTTGGTGGATGGTTGTCAGGGGGCCGTGCATCTTGAAACAGATGTTCAAGACCTTGATTGTGATTTTTATGTTTTATCCGGTCATAAGCTTTATGGCCCGTCTGGTATTGGGGCTTTATACGGCAAGGCTGACTATCTGAATAAAATGCGTCCCTATCGTGGGGGCGGGGAAATGATACGTGAGGTCACACTCGATAATGTGACTTATGGTGACTTGCCTCATAAATTTGAAGCCGGTACGCCACCAATTTTAGAGGTCATCGGTCTGGGCGCAGCAATTCGATATATTGAAAGTTATGGTCGCAAAGAAATTGCTGCCCACGAAAATGACCTTTTGGAATACGCAACTCGTAAAATGACAGACATAAATAATCTGTCGATTATGGGCACAGCGCCTGAAAAGGGCAGTGTTATTTCTTTCACTATTAAAAATATTCATCCGCATGATTTGGCAACAGTGATTGACCGATCAGGGGTAGCTGTGCGCGCCGGACATCACTGCGCGCAGCCGCTCATGAAACGATTTGGCGTAACTGCTACTGCGCGCGCCTCTTTTGCAATGTATAATACACGCGATGAAATTGACTCACTTGTCGAGTCAATTCACAAAGCTGTAAGTTTTTTCGGGTGAAATAATGTCTGAAAGCACACCAAATAAGGACATGCCGGTTATTGACACGTCAGCTGAGGCGCATACCTCTCAGGCATCCTCTGATGCTGATATACCAGTTGAAAACAATGATGACATTGCGGCACCTGAAATGTCTCCGGAAATGCAAGCCCTGACAGATGAAATCGTTGGTGCTTTGAAAAGTGTCTATGACCCTGAAATCCCTGTCGATATTTATGAGCTTGGCCTGATTTATCGCGTTGAAGTTACGGACGACAGAGATGTGAATATTGATATGACCCTCACAGCGCCTGGATGTCCGGTAGCCGAACATATGCCGGTTTGGGTGCAGGACGCTGTTAGCGCCCTTGATGGTATTGGTGATGTGAAGGTAAATATGGTTTTTGAGCCACCATGGGATCCCAGTCGTATGACTGACGAGGCCAGAGTTGCACTAAATATGTTTTAGGTTTAGGGGTAGATAATGAACCAGACTTTTCAATTACCAAAAACCATTACCCTGACAGACGCTGCAGCTGACCGTGTAAAGCATATTATGGCGCAATCCGACGAAAATTATCTGGGTGTGCGCCTGGGCCTAAAAAATGCTGGCTGTGCGGGTATGGAATACACTATGGAATATGCCACTGAAATCCTGCCTCAAGATGAAGTGGTCGAGGATAAAGGTGTTACTGTGCTGGTAGACCTTAAAGCGGTTCTGTTTTTGATAGGCACAGAAATGGATTTCCAGACGGAAAAACTTTCTTCAGGTTTTGTCTTTAATAATCCAAATCAGACCGATGCTTGCGGTTGTGGAGAAAGTGTCACTTTAACACCTGCTAAATCACCAAATTAAAGAAAGAATAAAATGGGGACTGTCAGTTTAAAAAGCATTCTCGAAATTGAACAAATTGATGATTTGATTTTCCGCGGATTTACCCCGCAAGGCGGCACTGGTCGTGTTTATGGCGGCCAAGTCATTGCGCAAGGCCTTTCTGCTGCTTCCCATACGGTTGAAAACAGACCGTGTCATTCTTTGCATGCTTATTTCCTTCGTCCGGGTGATCGGTCAAAGCCAATTATTTATGATGTTGATATTGCTCGTGACGGGAGAAGCTTCTCAAGTCGAAGAGTGACAGCTATTCAAAACGGTAAGCAAATTCTTAATATGGCGCTGTCATTTCAAGTTGAAGAAACGGGATTGGAGCATGCCGAAGAAATGCCGGATGTTCCTGCGCCAGAAACCTTAAAATCACTTCAGGAATTACAATCAGATATTATTGATAAGATACCGGAAGAGTTTCGTGAGAATATTTTGCGCAAGCGTGCCTATGAGGTTCGTCCGGTCACGCCAATGGATTATCTTAATCCAAAGCCAATTGAAACGCTGAATAATGTTTGGATTCGGTTAACTGATGACACTATACCGGATGATCTGGACCACCAACGGCTCGTATTGGCTTACATGTCTGACTTGACATTGCTTGATAGTGGCCTGCGCGTTCATGGCAAAGATTACATGAACACCGATCTTCAAACAGCTAGCCTTGATCATGCTTTATGGTTTTATCATCCTTACAAAATTGATGATTGGTTGCTGTTCTCTCAGCATTCGCCGGTGACAGGTGCGGGTAGGGGATTGAATTTTGCTTCGATTTATACACGCGACGGGAAGCTCGTTGCCTCGGCCAGTCAAGAAGGTTTGATGCGCGAAAGAGGTTAGGTGATTGACCTAACTTAAGGGCGTTCATTATGCCCAAGGTGAGCAGATAGTTCCGTCAGCAATGTTTTTGCCGCATCGGGAATAACCGAACCGGGCGGGAATATCGCTTTCGCGCCAGCCTTGTACAACGCATTGAAATCTTGCGGCGGGATAACACCACCGACAATCACCATAATATCTTGCCTGTCTCGTGAATTCAGTTCTTCTCGCAATTCAGGTACTAAAGTTAGATGACCGGCAGCAAGGGAACTCACGCCTATGGCATGTGCACTGCCTTCAATAGCATCTTCGGCTGCTTCAGCCGGTGTTTGGAAAAGCGGGCCGACAATCACATCAAATCCCAAGTCTGCAAAGGCCGTAGCTACAACTTTCTGCCCTCGGTCATGACCATCTTGGCCTATTTTTGCTATATATATCTTAGGCTTACAGCCTTGTCTTTCAGCAAAACGTGAAACCATATCGCGTACTTCCACAATAGCCTTGCTATCATTGCCAAAGTCGTTGGCATAGACGCCTGAGATGACATTTGGTTTTGCCTCATGGCGGGTAAAAGCTTTTTCCATGGCATCGGAAATCTCACCAACTGTCGCCTTGGCACGCGCTGCATCAACAGCAAGCCCCAACAAGTTGCCTTCGCCAGAACTCGCGGCGTGTGTCAGGGCTTCCAAAGATTGTGTAACAATTTCATTATTGCGCTCATTTTTGAGTTTTTGCAGATGCTCAATCTGAGATTTGCGGACAGCGCTGTTATCAACTTTTAGAACATCAACATCATCTTCCTGATCAAGACGGAATTTATTCACCCCGACGACGGTCTGTTTACCACTGTCAATGCGCGCTTGAGTATGGGCTGCCGCTTCTTCAATCCGCATTTTGGGGAGACCTTGCTCAATCGCTTTAGTCATCCCGCCGGAGCCTTCAACTTCTTTAATGTGTTCCAGCGCTTTCGCCGCAAGGTCATGAGTTAGTCGTTCAACAAAATAACTGCCGCCCCAAGGGTCAATAACATTGGTTGTTCGACTTTCCATTTGTAAAAGTAGTTGGGTGTTTCTGGCGATTCGAGCAGAAAAATCAGTCGGTAAAGCGAGAGCTTCATCAAAACTGTTGGTGTGAAGCGATTGGGTATGGCCTTGAGTGGCCGCCATGGCCTCCACACAAGTGCGTGTGATATTATTGTAAATATCTTGCGCCGTGAGGCTCCAACCGGAGGTTTGGCAATGGGTTCTAAGAGCCAGAGATTTTGGGTTTTTCGCGCCAAGACCCTGCATGAGTTGTGCCCATAAAAGACGACCTGCGCGCATTTTGGCAATTTCCATAAAGAAATCCATGCCAATGGCCCAGAAGAAAGACATACGGGGGGCAAATATATCAATATCCAGCCCGGCATCCATTCCTGCACGAACATACTCAACCCCGTCTGCAAGCGTATAGGCAAGTTCAAGATCCGCTGTCGCTCCAGCTTCTTGCATGTGATACCCAGATATTGAAATTGAATTGAATTTCGGCATATGAGCGGAGGTGTAGGCAAAAATATCCGAGATTATCCGCATCGACGGTCGTGGCGGATAAATATATGTATTGCGAACCATGAACTCTTTGAGGATGTCGTTCTGAATTGTCCCGGCAAGTTTCTCTGGCCCAACGCCTTGTTCTTCGGCTGCTATGATATAAAGCGCCATTATTGGCAACACTGCGCCATTCATGGTCATAGAAACGCTCATCTCATCCAAGGGGATACCGTCAAACAACATGCGCATGTCATAAATCGAGTCAATTGCGACACCTGCCATACCAACATCACCGGCGACACGCGGGTGGTCACTGTCATAGCCTCTATGTGTTGCGAGGTCGAAAGCCACTGAGAGGCCTTTTTGTCCTGCTTTTAGATTGCGGCGATAAAAGGCGTTTGATGCCTCTGCTGTAGAGAAGCCCGCATATTGCCTGACCGTCCAAGGTTTGTTGACATACATGGTTGCATAAGGGCCGCGAATATATGGCGGGATACCCGGATAGCCATCCAGATGAGGCAAATCCTTGGTGTCATCTTCGGTGTATAACCTTTTAAGAGATAAGCCTTCAGGTGTTTCACGAGATTTTCGGTCATTATTTTGATTGATGACGTCTTGCCAATCTTGTTTCTGGCTATCTGGCGAAATAGATGTACTCGCGTTAAAGGCGATGTTACTGAAATCGGGTAATTGACTCATGACTGAACCTCATCATAGGCAACCCCTGATAGGCTTAGTGTCAATTGTAAAACCGAAATGGTGTCACAGCCCATAAAAATATTTCCATTAATTGCGTCCGACTCATATTTTCCAGCCAACCATACATGTGCGCAACCGGCCTCAGCAAGGCCTTGTGCCAATGTTTCCGCATGGTTCTCGTAAGCTGCATCCGTGCCGCATATAACGGCGACAGAAAACCCACTTGCTGTAAAGTCATCAATAATCGCATTGAGGTCATTGCCACCACAGCCAAGATGGCTCTCAATCCCACCAGCGGCAAATAGATTTGTGGCAAAATTTGATCTGGCGGTGAACTCAGCCGTTTCCCCAAGAACGGCCAGATATATTTTAGGTTTTTGGTTTTCTGCCGCAAAGCGTAATTTTTCAAAGGCTTCAGCAGGTCGTGTTTCTTGTAAAGCACCGCTACCGTATGCCGGGCGCGGCTTAAGCAAAGTTTCCTCCAAATTGGCGAAATCACCTGCACCCAGAACGGGCATTTTACGTTTTGCTATATCTTTATTTTCAGTAATGCGGTTTTCTTCAATATTTGTGGTGACTATTTTCATACCTTCAGGGGAGGCAATGCCACCTGCTTTTTCGATGCTCTGAAAAAGTGACCAGCTTTTTGAGGCGAGTGATTCAGATAGTGTTTCCACATACCATGAGCCACCAGCAGGATCCATAACTTGCCCGATATGACTTTCCTCTTGCAAAATTACTTGAGTGTTTCTGGCTACACGCCGCGTGAGCAGATTATCGCTTTCGGCGATAGATGTGCAGGGTAGTGCGGTTACAACGTCAGCTCCCCCAATACCTGCTGCAAGTG
>MDTE01013323.1_pt1 | contig 10028 bp, 8 predicted proteins | sample 811231 | NCBI WGS metagenome assembly MDTE01 (sample SAMN05326651, study PRJNA326480) | marine metagenome | isolation source: seawater | place: Indian Ocean: Red Sea | collected 2010 | reverse complement strand
TGCCGCCGATAGCGCATGCGGTTTTGACCGTGGAAAAGGAGTGCGGCTTCGCGTTCGATACAGTAGCCGATCTCGATGTCACGTCTCCGTTACGTGCGGTGGAAGACGTGATCGGCGCTGTTGAGCTGCTGGAGACGCGGAATGTCAGCAACGTCTTGACAGGAGCGCCGGCACGAAAGGTTCCTTACTTTAATATGGTCGAACTGACACAAGAGGGATACGTCACCCTATCAAAACCAATGGAACCACGAATTGAGCGCCGCCAGGATTGCCCACCCTGCTTCGACATGAACGCAGCAGTCTACGTCTGGCAGCGATTCGCCATTATTGATAAACCGCATATCTTCTTTGATGACACTCTTCTCTATCAAATACCGGAGGAAAGGTCGTTTGATATTGACAATGAACTCGATTTTAAATTCGTCAAATTTTTGCTGGAAGATCGGGACGTTTCTGGCGCATCTTGAACCGTTGGATTGGAGGACACACCTATGTCGAGTGTATTGAAAGGCAATTTTCAAACGCGAAAATCTGTCGAAGCGAATAAACATGATGATGATGTTGAGGCGCGCTTCGAGAGCGAGGCATTAAAGCACCTCGGCGGCTCAATCGCGTTCGTATCGAAGAAGCGCGTAAAATGGAATACTAAGGATGAAGAGTAGCGCTGCCATCGAAAAATACAACATGACGAACGTTAAAGAGAAAAATGGTGAATTGGCTTGGAAGCTACTAGGTCACATGGAGAAAATGACCCAAGAACGCTTCGGTGCCATGTGGCTCGAAAATGCCGAACGCAACCTTGGGTTTCTCAATAAGGGTCATTCACTTTCCGAGCTTCGGAACGCTCGGCTTAAAATCGCCGACCACGCCGTCGTGATCGCCGCGGGGCCGTCTCTTAAGCGCAAGAACCCGGCGGCCGCAATCTTAAAAAATAATTATAATGGAACGATCATTGCTTCCGAATCGGCGATGTCTTATTGCCTTCGTAATGGTCTTGTGCCGGATCTCGTAGTGACGCTCGATCCGCATGCAACTCGCGTAGTAAGATGGTTTGGTGACCCATTACTCGATGAACAAAAGCTGGCGGCCGACGATTATTTTGCGCGCCAAGATCAAGACGATGCCTTTGCTGACGAAATACGGGCAAATCAGGAAATCCTTACGATGCTTAATGAGCATGGTTCGAAGATCAAAATTGCGCTTTCCACATCGACTTCGAACGCTGTCGTAGACCGCGTGCTCGAGACAGGCATGGAAATTTTCTGGTGGAACCCCATGCTTGACGATCCTGATCTGCCGGGAAGCATAACTGCGAAACTGCAGGATATGAATGGACTTCCTTGCGTTAATGCTGGCGGGAATGTGGGTACGGCAAGTTGGATGATGGCAGACGCCGTGCTTGGTATGAAGCACATCGCTCTAACCGGGTTTGATTTTTCCTATTATGAAGGCACGCCCTACCTAAACACCCAATATTATAGAGAAGCCGTCGCGCTCGTCGGCGAAGACAACCTCGACTCTCTCTATGTCCGCTTTGAAAATCCGCACGTTGGCGCGAGCTTTTTTACGGACCCTGCTTATTTGTGGTATCGTGAGGTTTTCCTGGATATGGTCGAGGACAGCGATGCCAAAACCTACAATTGTACGGAAGGTGGCATCCTTTTTGGCGAGGGCATAGAAAGCATCTCGTTCCAAGCTTTCCTGAACAGGTTCGGAGGCTAGCTATGGCAAAGGTCCTTTTCATTAATCCGGTAGTGCGTGAAGAGGGCGTGCCCGTCCACGTTCCTTACGGCATTGCGCTGCTGGCTGCTATCGCCATGAAAAAAAGTCACCTTGTCCAGGTTTTCGATGCCAATGCATGGCGCCTCGGCGAAGATGTTCTGCGCGAGGTCATCAATGCTGACGATTGGAACGTCATAGCGCTCGGTGGAATCACTACTGCATACGGCTCGATCAAGGAGATCGTTCGCATAGCGAAAGAAGAAAAACCGGCAACCCCTGTTGTTCTTGGGGGCGGTGTTCTAACATCGATCCCGCGAGAGATTATGACGTGGTTGCCGCAGGTAGATGTTGGAGTCATAGGCGAGGCATTTGAGACATTCCCAGAAATCCTCGAGCTGATAGATGCTCAGCGCACCGATTGGGAAACGGTCAACGGTACCATCTCGCGCGACAATAAGGGCGGCTTTGTCATGGCGCCGATGCGCCAGTTGATCGATGACCTCGACCAATTGCCATTCCCAGCGTGGGAATTGTTCCCCTTGGAAGAGGTCTATTTTCCAAATAGCCGTTCGCTCTATTCGGAAGAGGGTATGATGTCGAAGCGCAGGCTCGACATTAATGCGTCCTATGGCTGCTCTATGGTTTGTCGCTATTGTTATCATCTTGGTATCGCAGGCGACATGCGCTACGAAGAGGACGAAGATGGTAACGTCAACGCAGTCTTCGATAACCCCGGCGTTTATACCCGGACCACTCGCTATCACAGCCCGGAATACGTCGTTCGGTTGATTAAGCACGCCTACGATACTTACAAAGTCGACTTTATTGGGTTTCTTGATGAGAACTTGATGACGATGGACAAGTATTCTGGTCGGACATGGATGAAGGCGATTTGCGATACAATGCACGAAGAGGGGCTAGCGCCAAAAAAACGCGATGATGGCTCCTGGAGCGGCGTGCATTGGGGGGGCACCAGTCATGCCTCTCTATGTACGCAGGAAATACTAAAAATTATGAAGGATGCCGGTTGCAGCCATCTGGTCTACGGCTACGAATCGTTCGCTCCACATGTACTTAAGACCATCGGCAAAGGCGCCGCTCGCAAGCATAATATTCGAAGCTTCTTTTGGACGCTGGAGGCTGGTATCCGTCCGATTCCAAACATGATAATCGGCTTTCCAAATGAAGACTTTGATTCGATTCGCGAGGACGTAAAAGCCTGGGATGAACTTGGGATCATGGTGAAACCACATTTCGCGACACCTTATCCTGGGTCGGAATGGTTCACCGTCTATCGTAGCGCCATAACGGCCCAGTATGGTGGCGACCTGGAGCGATTTTTGCTTGAGGTTGGAGACGCAAGCACAATTTCAGCCGTCATCTCACATAATTTTAACGCTGTAGAGCTGGCTGGTCTGCGCGAAATGATGGTCCGCCGGGACATAAAGCGTATCGACGAGTATGAGCAAATCTGGCGAATGAACCACGGTGTCCCCGATGGAGCCCCGTCGACGTTATGGGTGAAGCCTGAGAAAAGGCGCCCACCGGTCGCCGCAGAATAATCAGCCGTTGCTGCTGTTTTTTCAAAAAAATTTTAGTTTCTGTCCCTGTCCCAATTGAATTCGGCTGCAGGACAATTTACCTCCGCTCAAATTTTTCGCTATTTCTGTGGAAAGGGGGAGGTTGGTTGAAAACCTGTCGTTGCGCCATGCCCTTATTTCCGCCGGTGATCCCAACTATGCCTAGACTCGAAAGCCAAGTTCCTATTTTGCCGAAGAAAATCAAATTCTACCGAAAGTGTGTCGTATCGAACCAACGGCGCGGCGTCACTAACTCAACCAAAAATTTTCACAGTTACAGTTGTACAGCCCGATGATACCCTATCCATCTTCCGTCGACTTTGGACTTTACAATGCTGAAGCGAACGTATCAGCGACCAAATATGGATTGCCGGAAACTGTTCAGTTTTGTGCAAGATGCGTCATCTCAAATCAGCGACCAACGTCGTCCGTTGAATTCAAGAACGGACCTAAATCCGTCAAAAACACCATTCGATTTGATGACGATGGAATTTGCGATGCATGCCATGTTGCTGAGAGCAAAGCCGATATTGATTGGGATCTGCGCGAAAAGGAGTTAATTGACCTTTGTAATCGTCATCGGCGCACGGACGGTCGCTACGATTGCCTCGTGCCGGGGTCTGGTGGCAAAGACAGTTTTTACGCAGCCCATGTATTAAAATACAAATACGGAATGAGCCCGCTTACGGTTACATGGGCACCCCACATCTCCACGGATTGGGGGTGGAAGAATTTCCAGGCTTGGATTCATGCGGGCTTCGATAACCAGCTATTTACGCCAAACGGTCGGGTTCATCGCTTGCTCACACGTCTTGCCGTCGATGTCCTATTTCACCCATTCCAGCCGTTTATTTTGGGGCAAAAGAACTTGGCACCGCACTATTCCGCTTTGCACGACATTCCGCTGGTTTTTTATGGAGAGCATGAAGCTGAGTATGGGAATCCAAAGGGCGAGTCTTCAAATCCAATGCGCGATTGGACTTTTTTCACCGTTGAAGATCCGGAGAATTTACGGATATCGGGATTGCCTTTAGATGAATTGATGGGTGCATATGATTTAAAGAAGTCGGATCTCACCCCATACCTACCGGTTCGGCCTGAGGGCTTAAGAAAGGTGGGCACCGAGGTGCATTACCTTGGGTATTACCTGAAGTGGCATCCACAAAGTTGCTATTACTATGCTCAGGAGCACGGTGGATTTCAGCCGTCGCCAGAGCGCACCCCAGGGACTTATAGCAAGTACAATAGCATCGACGATAAAATCGACGATTTCCATTATTACACCACGTATATCAAGTTCGGCATCGGTCGGGCAACTTACGATGCCGCTCAGGAGGTCCGTTCGGAAGATATTACACGCGATGAAGCCATTGCTCTTGTTCGTAGGTTTGACGGGGAATTTCCAGAACGCTTTATTGACGAGATATTTCAATACCTGAGCTTGCCGGATACCGAATTTCCAATCGCCGCCAAAATGTTTGAACAACCAATCATGGATAGAAATTATTTCAATGCTTTAACTGATCAACATCGGTCTTCACATCTTTGGAAGTATGAGGATGGGGAGTGGGCGCTCAGGCACAGCGTTTGATTGGATGACTGAGCGTTACGGCATCATATACTTGGCCCATGAAGTTCTTCTAAGTCGAAATTTGTGACGAACATAAGACTGATTGCTCGACTGGACGTTAAGGCTCCGAGCCTAATCAAAGGCGTTCATTTTGAAGGATTGCGTAAACTAGGCAATCCGCAGGAGTTTGCAGAACGTTATTATAACGAAGGCATTGACGAGATCCTCTATATTGACGCAGTAGCTAGCCTTTATCAGCGTAATACGATCGTCGATCTTGTCCGTAAGACTGCTGGTAACGTGTTCATCCCAATTTGTGTTGGCGGTGGCATAAGATCTGTAGATGACGCACGCGCATTGCTGCGATCTGGGGCTGACAAGGTGGCTGTTAATTCGGCAGCACTGTCTCGGCCAGAACTGATAAATGAGATCTCAGAAACCTTTGGTTCCCAATGTATGGTGATTTCTATCCAAGGTAAATTGCAGGGCGATATCTGGGAAGCCTATTGTGACCAGGGACGGGAGCGATCGGGACGCGATGCAGTTGATTGGGCCAGGGAGGCAACAGCGCGCGGGGCTGGCGAGGTTCTACTGACGTCTGTCGATCAAGAGGGAACCTGCAGGGGCTTCGACGTGGCTCTCACTCGGGCGGTTGTTGATGCCGTCGGTGTTCCAGTGATCGCAAGCGGAGGTATGGGTGCGGTCAGTCATATGACTGCGGCGATCCATGCCGGTGGTGCGCACGCTATAGCGATGGCACATGTCCTACACTACAAAAAACTGAGCGTGGCTGAGGTCCGGGCAAGTGCGGCAGCGGCAGGGATCGACATGCGAACGACTGCTTAGGCAATGATGTCAGCTGACATCAGCATTGTCGATTACGGGTCGGGTAATCTATTCGGGCTAATGCGGGCGTTTGAGACGATAGGTGCTACCGTCAATCTGACTGCAAACGCTATCGAAATTAGCGCTGCCAATCGGTTGGTCCTGCCTGGTGTAGGGGCGTTCGGGAGGGCTGCAGGGGCATTGCGTGGCAAGGGCCTATTTGGAGCGATCCAGAATTTTGCTCACTCGGGCCGCCCATTTCTCGGCATTTGCGTTGGGATGCAACTTATGATGGATCACGGCACGGAGTTTGGCCACCACGAGGGCTTGGGGCTTATTTCTGGAATGGTCAACCCTATCCCTAAGCAGAGCGCCAAAGGTGAGTCGCATCCGGTGCCGCACATTGGCTGGTCGCCAATCGAACCGGCGGCGGAGGATTGGTCTGGCACGTTGCTCGAAGGTACCACGCCTGGCCAAGAAATGTACTTTTTACACTCGTTCGCAGCAAAACCAGATGCGCCTTCCCATATCCTAGCAAATACCACCTACAATGGCTGCAAGATCGTTGGAGCTATTCAAAGCGGGAACATTACAGGATTCCAGTTTCATCCGGAAAAGAGCGGAAAAAAGGGGCTGGCTGTATTAACAAGATTCCTTAACCGCTTATAAATCTGACAATCGTTACCCTCTCATTCCACTGAACAAAGAGAGCGTCATGAAAAAAGAAACGGTAAAGTCTCACTTCGAGACTCACGCCGAGAGCTGGTTAGCCGACAGCTATGTTGGCTCCACTTTCGACTATCCTACGGCGCTCCACCGCACAAGGGTTGTCTCTCGCATCTTGAAAGCCCATGGGGAGGGGCTCTCCATCGCTGATCTGGGATGTGGCGGAGGAAACCTGGCCCTCCGTCTTGCCGCAGACGGGCATGTCGTGACAGGTATCGATTTTTCGCATCATATGGTAGAAATCGCCAACCAGAGACGAAACACAGCGCCCAAAAATATTCGGGAACGGCTTGCTTTTGAGGTTTGTGAACTGCAGGAGAATAATTTACCGAGTGCCTCCTTCGACTCTGTCACATCGCTCGGCGTCATCGGCTATCTCGATAACGATGAAATTCTTCTTGGCGAGATGCATCGCTTGCTGAAGCCAAATGGTATTGCGGCGGTTTCTTGCCGAAACCGACTTTTCAACATGAACAGCCTGTCCTCCAGAACGCGCCAGGAAATTGATGCGGGAACGGCTGGGGCTCTTCTGGATGAGATGGAAACCTATTTGCATCCGGTTTCAATTCAGGCGACTGATAGGTTTATCAACAGGTTGCGGGAACTTCCTGCTTTTCTCTCGATGCTTGAGAGGGACGGCGGTGGCAACGGGGCTACGCAGGAGGAGGCTGCCGCCTCGGGAATGCCGGCGCCGCATGTCGAAGCTCGTCAGCACACTCCGGCGGCACTGACTGCTGCGGCCGCGGGGTTTGGCTTGGAGGTCATATCGACGCATGGAATTCACCCGCACTTAATTGATCCAAGATTAAATAGACTGTTGCCACCGCGAATTTTTAATGCACTCGCTAGTTGCCTCGAAGAGTTCGAGTCGGAACCGGCGAGTATGCTTTGGAGCTCCGTCTTCATCAGCGTATTGCGTAAGACCTGAGCCGAGGCCTTCGCTGGATGACAGAATATGTACAAACTCAGGAGAGGCAGCGACAGCAATTATGTCGGATTCCAGAATTGCTTCAGCACATGGTAATGATCGATGGGCCTCCCCGCGTGGGCAAAACGACCTTGATCAAGATTTTGGAGGGTCTCGAGCGTATTGAATTGGAGCGTATCGAGGAGATTTACGATTACGTCGGCTTTCTGTTTGGATTAAATAAGATTGATCATGATGCGGGTATCACGCTGTTGAGGGCGTTCGCTGACATTCACATTTACAACCTTTATCTCGGTCGTAATATCAATGCTCGACCGGGCGATCATTCAAGCATTTTCAAGAGCGGCCAACCGTTCAAGTATCTGCGGCGCCTTTTTTCACGAGAACATCATGTGACGACCTCCGCCATTATTGACGAACGGCCGATCATGCAACAGCACGCCCATTATCAGATGGAGCACATTTCGATTCATTTTGATGCCTTTGAGGAACGCTTGAGTGTTATTGAAATCCTACGCCATCCCCTGGACTTAATTCCAGCCTATGCTGAACGCGGTTATGGGGAGGATATTTGTGCGTCGCTCTACAATGTGCATCTTTGTGTGAAGAATGGGGCGAAGGGTGTCCACTTTTTAGCCCGTGGATGGGAAGACGAATACTGGGCTCTCAATCAGTGGGAGCGGGTGGTAAAAATGTTGCATGGATATCAGATGCGTTCTTTCGCCGCTTACAAGGCCCTTCCGGAAGATCGACGAAGGCGTGTTCTGCCGCTCACCTATGAAGAGATTGTGACAGCACCTCATGAAACGGCGACGCGCTGTGCAGATTTTCTTGGCACCCACACCACACGACGCCTGGCTAGAAGTATTCGCAAGTCCGGCTGCCCACGCCTTGCAGTGGACCCAAATCGCGACTCAACACACGCCTTGCTTAACGACAAGTGTAGTTCAGACATCCGGGTTTTGCTCGATGAAATGATCGCCAACTACGAAACCGGATGGTTATCATGAGCCGTACCGCGCGTGACGGCACGCCCGCAATCGTGCCGCTTAGACCGAAGTCTGGTATGCTGAAAAAACATTACCGTCGGATGGCGCTGGTCAATGATGCTCGTCATCTGGAACAGCTGCCGGTCCATGATCCCGAGATGCTTGTTGTGTTCTGTGATTGGTTGATGTGGCAACGCGAAGCTGCGGCTGGGCGTGTCTGTGTTTATTACGAATTGGGGCTGATTGACTGCGAAGATGAAGATGATTTGAGCCATACCTTGTTTCTTCACGCCAATGATTGGCTATTCAGCCTTGGCGAAGACCCAACGATGTACCGCGAGGTTTCGCTCGGCAAATTGATGGCAGCAAATATCTCCATGTGCCTTGTCAGCTCTCACCGGATCCGCCGATCCCTTCAGGGATTAATTTCACAGTTTCGTCCCGATTCGATTGATTTCTACGATTTTCAGAATGACATAAATGTACTGCCTAGATCATTGAGGCTTCTCTCGGCAAGTCTTGTCGCCGATGCCAATAATGTTGCCTTGGTTGATCGTTGTGAGAGTGAAGCTGCTGATACCGCTGGTAATATTATCTCTGATCAACAGACTATTCGTGAGAGCCGGGCGCCGATAGGCAAGGCATTGTTATTGGCGCTCTACAGTTGGACGATTCACGCGGTGAGCAGTATGCGGGCGTGTTTGTCGAAATCTTCGAGACGGGCCCTCTTACTTGTAAACACTAATGTTTTGGGCTCACTTCTGTGTGAGGCTCTGGGCTCTTCTTCAGCGAACGGCCTACTACCTATCGCCTTTTGCAGAACGGTTCCAAAGGACGCGGCGTTGATAACGAAATGCATTAAGGCAAATGTGTTTCTGGCACGGGCCCGATCAGAGTCGTTGTCGAAGGCAGATGTTTCTAGGATTGCCTACATATCGGGCAGGCTGCAATCGGCGCTACTATCTGCCTCCCCCAATGACGACACCATGACTGTCACGCACGCTTATATCAAAGAAGTTCTTCTGGCCAACGGAACTCTCATGACATTGGCAGGAACCGTCAATCGCGCTGCACGTGATATCGCCGCTTTGAGGCCCGACAGAATTGTTGTCGACGGTGTGCGGGGTGCCCTGCATAGGGCTTATGTGGAATTGGCAAAGAATAAAAACATCCCAGTTGACTACATATGGCATAGTCCAGTTGTGCCACAGAATTTACGTATGGATGCCCTCGGAGGAGATGACCGGGCCGAAGCCAGGATTGATCGATGTCTCAGCTGGGGGCGGGTAAATGACTCTTGGTTGAATAATGTGCATGCCCGGCAGGAGCGGGTTCGCGTTGGCAGTCCGCTCAGCGCGAAATATAGCAAAACGAAAAAATGTTTGGTCCCTCCGAAGACGGCCCGACGCAATGCACTTCTGTTGCAGTATACACCCGTGGTCACTGATCTCCGAGGTCTTAATAACGCCATGTTTGAACATATGATAAAGGCGACTCGAACTTTGCGAACGGCCGGTTTCTCGAATGTTAAGTTCAAGCTACATCCGGGCCCAGGGCGATGGAAAAAGGAATATTTTGAGGCAATTGTGAAACATTGGGGCTTAAACATTGAGGTTTTGAAGATGGAGCCGTTAGCAGACTGTATTGATTGGGCCGATATAGTCGTTGGTCCAATTCAGTCGGGATCG
>MDTE01144135.1_pt1 | contig 10029 bp, 8 predicted proteins | sample 811231 | NCBI WGS metagenome assembly MDTE01 (sample SAMN05326651, study PRJNA326480) | marine metagenome | isolation source: seawater | place: Indian Ocean: Red Sea | collected 2010 | reverse complement strand
CTACTGAATCAACCTATTGTCATTAGCGGTGCATCATTAGTCGATGCATTTAATCACAACATCCTCGATAATGGGATTGGTGTATCAAATGTAACATTTGGACTTTCGGCAGGGTCACCTGGTAGAATCATGGTTTCCAATTTGGATATCACCTACAAAATGAACACAAGGGCAATAGATATTGAAGTCGAAGGTAACATGTTAGTCCCTGATGGTGAGAATCGAGTAATGCTTGTTAGGGTTGCAAAAGGAGATGAAGCAGATAGAATTACTCAAGTTCAGGTAGAACTTCAGGCCAATGGTCGAAACAATTCAGTTCTTCAGTGGCAGAGTGGTAACGTCTGTGATCTTGTTAGTGACAGTGATAATCTTGTTCGGTTCGATGGTGCAAATTGCACTTCTTCAACGGATAATGATGGTATTATGTCTATTCTAATGCCCATTCAATCTACTTGGGAATGGGATGATGAGAGCAATGTGGAAGCTAAGATTACAGTCGACGATGATTTAGGGCGGCAAGTGAATAAATGGCTAACTTCAGATCTTGACTTGAAAATTGAGAACGACATAGCCTTGATCAATTTAGGAGTGACTGATGAAACTGGAAGGGTTTTACAGTCAAACGATTGGGTTCGAGGGGGTTTACAACTAACTTTTCAAGGGGGTATTATCTTTGAGGAAACTAGTTACACTCCGGCAGCCGGTCAATTTAGTATAGAACTGACCGGCCAAAATCTATCTTTGAATGGTGAGCCAGAAGAACCAGAAAAACAGTTTCACATCGAATCAAATCCTAGCCACGGTCAATATTCCATGACCATAACCTCTCCAATAGAATCATCACAAGGGGGAATGCTATTCAGAATCAAAACAGTCAATATGCAAAATGGTTCAAATTATGTCAATCCGGATTTTAATTCAGTCAAGATTGTTCTAGATGGGAATAGCCCACTTGTGATCGGTGCTGATCCTGAAGATAATTCTGAGAGGCACAAAGGTAACCCCGAGCAGCCTATTCGAATTGTCGTACAAGACTCAGTCGACCCCCCTACCCAACTTACACTGCACTATTGGCGCCAAGGTCAAGATGATTTGAATTACGACCAAATACCCAATGAGAATGAATACGTTACACTATTGCTTAGAACTCCAGAATTACAGCCGGGCGGTTTGAATATCTTTGAAGGTCTAATTACAGATTCCATGAACGATCATCGAGAAATTGTTTCATTCTATCTCTCAGGGGCGGATGCACAAGGAAATCAGTTGGCCATGGGTGGTGGGCCAGTTTGTACTATCGATGATGCGCCTTGTGGAAATTTACCTTCACAGACATTGCCATGCTGGGATTGCGACTTAGTGACATATCAAATTAGAGAGGAATTCGAGCCAATGCTCGTCTTAGATGGAAATACTACAATCGTTGGACACGACGATGATGAACCACTACACCCAGGTACAATTTATACTGCGAATCTTCGTGTCTGGGATAATAATGGTTGGAATGATATTAAGAGTTTAAAACTGGCATTGGGTGATGATATAGATGCAAACGAAACTGCAATTTGGGCTAATTTTAGTAAGTTGGACAATGGACATTTATCGATGTTATTGGAATCAGGTGGTTCGGGTCTAGCAGTATCCAATCTTTACAGTTCGTTTTCGGTTTTCAATGAAACTGCATTGGACTTACAAATCCAGTTTCAACTTACATGGCTTTTCCCCGAATCCTGGGATACAAATGGTGACGTAACGTTCCTACCAATAATCGAAGTATCTGATTGGCCATGTAATTTGGATGAAATAGAACCATGTTTTGAACATCGAAACGGTCTTGGTAATGACCGTTGGAGTTTAGACAATGATCTCAGATTTGATATGTCACCAGGTCACTTTACCGCAATTGACCTTGCAACTGGTAGAAATTTATACACAGGGGGGGAGGATCAAGAAACAATAGCTGCCGGACAAGTGGTGAGAGTCAATGGCAGAATTTTGTTCAGTGAAGACGAGACTCCAGCTCCCGAGGGCGCTTTTGATATAGTAATTGGTAATTTAGAATTAGAATGGCGTGCAGTGCCACGTGAAGGCGGAGTTTTCACAAGTGATATTTTAGTCCCCAATGTACGTAGTGGTCATCTAGACATGTTGGCATGGCTAGAGAATTTACCGGGTCTAGCTGGAGATGAAACAGAAGAGCAACCTAGAATACTTCTAGAGGTGGATGGTAATTCACCTGTTATAAACGCAATTTTGCCATCTGGTGACATAACAATTGACGATGCTTCTTCAATTGATGTATTCATTAATTCAAGTGATGATCATGGATTCGATGCTCATCGTAATGCTGTACTTCATTACAAGGTTAAAGCGGGTGAATCCGAAGTTTCTAGAGGCTCTCAAGAATTTGGCACCTTACTTGAGCAATATGGATACGGTCATTGGACCGGAGTAGTTGACCTTACTGACGGCGGAGTTACTGAACTACTCCCAGGATACGTAGTTGATGTTTGGGTTACCGGGGCCGATGCGGCAGGAAACCCCTATGTTTCTGAGAATAATACTGAAAACAATCCCTTGACTCAATGGCAAATTATCAGAATCGGACCAAATGTGGATTTGGTGGAACTAGATGTTCTTTGGTCAGATGCAACACCAATTTCTGGCGAAAATGTCACCTTAGAAATTGCCGGGGTGAATCAAAATGGTGAAGAAGGAACGCTAACATTTGCTCTTCAACAGAAAACGAAGGATGGGGATTGGGTAAATGTTGTAAATGCATCAACTGACACACTTCTCCGTGCAGATGGTGAATTTGTTGCAGAAATTACAATTTCAACAGTTGAGGTCGATGAAGAGACTGTAGAGAGATATCGCCTTGTTGTTAAGGACGGGCATGTAATCTTAGACAGAATGTCGCTAGATCCATTGATTCTACAACCACAAGTTGCCCGTGATGGTCAAGCAATTTCTGAACAGTTCACTGAGCAAACTGGTACAGTTTTGTTATATGTTGCTTTGATGGTTGCATTAATTGCTATTGTTGTATTAATTGTAATGAATAGGAAATTATCAATCGGAGATGAAGAGTCCGAACCAGCAGATCAAACTGTTGAGGTGGCATTGGATTTAGGAGCTGCACCACCACCGCCACCGGGTTTTATTTCTGACCCACCTCCCCCCCCTCCTGGCTTCAATAAAGATATGGAAGCAACCGATACTTCAATTTCAGAGGTTGAACTTCAGGAGCCTAATGAAGAAAAAACTACAGATTCAGTCACATGGACTGATGAGATGTTAATTGCTCAGGGCTGGACAGAAGCTCAGGTCTTTGCCTATCGGGCCCAGCAGTCAGCCGAATCTCAGGCACCAGTAATTTCTGGAACTGAATTAAATTACAATGATGCAGTAGTAGAACGAGTAATGGAGAAGTATGGGCTGACGGACAAGGAGAAATTCTTGGCTTATGCAGAGTTCTTTGATGCAGACGGTAATAAATATCTCAAAGAACAAGAATTGGAAAATGCCGCTGCTGAAATAATGGGTACTAGATAGATTATGCTGCGTTGATTGAAGTGTTGGCAACTGAAAGCATAGATGTCTGATATGCGTCAAAAATAGACCATAGCCAAATCAATGGCCAAAGTAGGCAAAAGAGTAGAGGGATTTGCAATGCAAACCAGTCAAATGCTTTGCTATGCTGCCTGTTGAAATGTTGGCCTAGAAAGAGAAAGGGGACCAACGCTAAAATGGTTGCAATCAAGGGTCGCAATGCGCCCCAAGGCCCAACCCCCCCAGTGATTTCACTAATTACTACTAGAAATGCATGAATTGGTGTGTGCCACCGCGGAGAATTCTCAATTCTCTCTCTCAAACGTTCGCCAACACGCTGGGAAAAACTATCACTCACACCCATTCCTACCTGTTTTACATTTTGAGTTGCACGGTCATTTGTCTAATTATCTATCGAATTGTTCAATTGTTCGGTCTGAGCCAATTATTCGGAACCAGTGCATCCCTAGTAATAGCAGGCCAACAGCAACAGCATATATCACAAAATGAAATTCAATTCCAACTCTTGTGACGATATTACCACCTAAATTTGAAATTCTCCATCCAATAATGATCGATAACAAACTTGCAATGATTAGGGTGGTGGCCCTCCTTCTTTGAGCAGATTTGGATTGATCGGAGAATGCTTTTGGCCCAATTCCCATTTTCAATGCCATCCTTAACCAAAGAGGTAGTAATCTCTTGAAATCATTTAGTGATTGGGAGCAGATCCAAAGTGCAGCTCCACTAGATAGAAGAATCACATCACCTTCTGACCAAATCCAATCTAAAGGATTGATAGTCAGCGCAATATCTGCGAGAGCAATTACTACTGAAATAAATCCTATTGCGTAAATCATTGCATCCGCTAATAGTATCCCTAGATCCGCACTCCTTTCCCCCTCTATAATTTCAAATCGTTCGCGCGAGTGCTCAAGTGAGAGCCTCTCAATCTCATCCACGAGCCGCCGTCTTGCATCGATGACATAATGGATGCCCTCACAACGCCATCGTGCAAGGGATTCTGGGGGTTAGCAATGGGCATCGAGGTGTGGGTCACGGGATTTGAGCCATTTGGCAATCACAAATCAAATATTTCTCAAGAAATTGTACAATTACTTGATGGTATTAATGACACTATTTCATTGGGTGTTGCAAAAGGACCACATGCGGCAGAAAATCGCCAATCAAAAATTAATTTCAAAGGTGAAGTTCTTTCTGTAAATCAAAAAGGTTCGTGCGTGATTGCCAAAAGGTTATCCAAAAGATTCCCACAAGCTATAGTCCACCTTGGCTTGGCTGAAGACCGTGATGCGATTTCGATTGAAGCTACTGCGTACAATGAACTTGATTTTCGAATTGCTGATAATGATGGAAGAAAAATCAGCGGAGTTAGTATTGTCGATTCAAGACATTCTTTATTGCACTCAACAGCTCCCATCAACCTCATCATGGAAGAATTTCATGATGATGAAAGAATAGTCAAAAGTGAAGATCCTGGGAGATTTATCTGTAATGAAATTTATTTTAGGACCATAGATGCGATTGAACGAGAAGAATGTAGAGATAGAGTGGGTCGTATTGTTCCTGTTTTATTTGTTCATTTACCACCTCACGAAAAATTGCATACAGATATTCAAGTTGAATTGGTTAAAAGAATAATTGCAATTACTGTTCAAAGACCACAGATGGAGGTGGTTGGGGGGATGTTGAGAGATCATGAAAATCGATTATTAGCTGCACGAAGATCCTCACAAGAATATATGGCAGGGTTTTGGGAATTCCCTGGTGGAAAAGTAGAGAGGGGGGAATCACATGATGCTGCATTGGCTAGAGAATATTTGGAAGAGTTTGGCTGGAAAATCAAACCAGTAAGGATTTGTGAAAAATATTCCCATGCTTGGCCAGAAATGGTTGTTAATCTAACATTTTTCCTATGCGAATCGGAAGACGATTTACCGCCTGCTGTGATGACTTCGCATGATGAATATCGTTGGCTTACAGAAAATGAATTGTTGGATGTCAATTGGTTGCCGCCTGATGTTGAATTTGTCCATCGTATCAAGTCGCGTGGAATAGAGAATCTATGACTAATTATTTTCTCTTTTATCTAACCATTCCACTACTTTGCCATCACGCTTCATTGAGAATTCATCCCTGACCGAACGGGGCCAATCATTCCTTCCTTCATGCCATGTTGCCTCCTCTAACCATGAAGTTAAATCGCCGCCCTTAATTGAAATTTCAATTACACCCCCTAATGATTTCTCCCCAGGTAGGGCAAAAGCCACTTTGTTTGCCAAAGCGGCTTGCCTAGATATTTTGAAAATAGTTTCATCACGGTGAATATTAGCTGACATTGCATCTAGGGCCGTATCTAGTATTCTTAATTCAGAAATCCTGTTAATGAAATTAGTCAAATCGACCTCTTCGAATATCCATTCTACTGATTTGTTTCTAAGGGGGAATGATTTTTCATCAATATCTGGTATTTCCAAATCTGGAAAAAGTGATTCTAGAGATCTCGTAACTAATTGAGGGTCATCGGAGGGGTAAATCATAGTTGAAACGGTGGCCCCGGGTTGTTTCATCGGCGATGCGAAGAGTAACCAGATGATGAAGCCTTATGCCTCTAGGAGAGGCAATATTGACAGTCTCTCGTCTATCGGTGGTTACGATTGAGATGGCTGAACCCTTTGTTGCGACCGTAGTTCCGACCTATCAAGAGGTGGAGCATATCGACCGTTGTATTCGATCTTTAATGATGCAAACTTGGCCTTCAAGCAATCATCTAATCCATGTTGTAGATGGTGGTAGTGACGATGGGACTCTAGAAATTGTCAAAACTCTCGCTAATGAATCTAAGGAGAATGGGGGGCCAGAAATCAAATTAATTGACAACCCAGGAAGATTTGTAGCAGATGCTAGAAATCTAAGTTTATCGCAACTTCCTGATGAAGTTACCCATGTATTGGAAATGATTGGTCATGCTTGGGTCCCCCCAACTCATATTGAAGATAGAATGAGGGACTTTGAAGAATTGAAGAAGGATGCCCAAATAGGTTCTCAGAAGATTGGAGGGGTTGGCACTCTAGTTAGGGAGAGTGATCAACCTCTTGGGACTGTTGGTCGTTGGATTGAGTCAGTGTTGCAAAACCCTCTAGCAAGCGGCCGTGGCCAATTCGCTCAATTCAGTGGCCGAGAACAAACAACAATTCCACCATTCACATTGTACAATCGAATTGCACTCGAAGAAGTTGGGGGTTGGGATACAGATTTCATAACAACACAAGATTCTGAGTTAAACATGCGTCTAGTGAAAAATGGCTGGTCACTTTGGCGTTCTGATGCATCTTACTGCAGAATGGCAAAAAGAACATCAATAATTGGTTGGATTAGGTTTGGTCACCGTTATGGGTTTTGGAGAACTAAACATTTACTTAAAACTCCTCAGCGAGCTTCTATACTGGAATTTATGCCATGGATTGGATTGATATCAACTCTTATTCTATGTTACTCTAGTTTCAATTTCTTAGGTTATCCTGCATGGAACTTTCCAATTGTAGCATATATCCTTGTTCTCACACTTCATGGGTTTTTAGAAGCGATTTCTCGTAACCAAATCACCCTCATAGTCGGGCTTCCATTAATGATTCTTTTACTTCATATTTCATTTAGTTTCGGACTTTTAGATGGCCTTCTTCGGAAAGGTAGTGCGTCTAGAGATAGAATTGGGTAGCAAATATTGAAAATATTACTCATCAAGAGGTCACAACATTGAACCCATGAAGCATGCCCCCATAACTTGGTAGCCATGGCCGATGACGGTAAGAACCGATTCAATGCGTGGGCATTGTTGGTCATGCCAATCATTATTGCAGGGCTGATTGGAAGGATTATCCCTGCAATCGATATCATATTAGTTGAAACATGGCAGATTGCCACTTACTACTGTGTAGCATTACTAATTGGTATCATATTATTTCGTCGCTCCCGTACCGAAAAAGATCATGAATTCCATAGGGTAAGGAATATCAAGAAACTACGTAAAGCATATGTGGCCGAAGATCGAGGCCTTTGGACTAAAGCTGATTCAGCAATGGCTCAACTTGAGAGGGATGCTGAAGGTTATGAGGCAAGTGACAAAGATCTTGTCAAGGGTAGAGAAGTAATGGAGGTACTAAGATCAAAGCGCACTAGCGAATTAGATGAAGATGCTCCTAAAGAAGATGTGAGGTCATTACTAGATGAAGAACATGTGAGGAAGTCAGCTGCTCGTTTATCTGGAGATGATGCTTCCATGCCACAACTTTCCGGGGCTGCAATTGAAATGATGCAAACTAAGAGTTCAGGTCAAACCAATGTAGATGACATGTTAGCTGAATTGGTTGCCGAGGATAAGCGTAGAGATGAAAAGAAGCAGAAATCCGCTCCTGAGCCCAAAGAAAAAGCAAAACCCAAACCAAAGCCAAAGCCACAGCCAAAACCAGATGTTGGTGGTGGTCCGATGGGAGAGGCCGGAATTTCTCGCGAGGACAAATTGTTTGATGATTTGGGTGCTTCAATTGGCGGGGGTAAAACTGTTGGGAAGGAGACAAAGATATGTTTAGATTGTGGTGGGCGTAACCCAATCGGCAAGTCGAATTGCCACAATTGCGGTTCATCTCTAACTTGATTTGGTGGTCAGATTCAAAACCGTCGGGCTTTCAGCAGATATTAGTGGAAGGCCATGTCCAAGCGAGATTACTACGATGTTCTCGGAGTTAGTCGTGATTCTAGCGATGCTGAATTGAAAAAGGCATTCAGAAGTTTGGCAAGAAAAAACCATCCCGACAAAAATCCTGATGACCCTGAGGCAGAATCACGCTTCAAAGAAATCCAAGAGGCATATGCTGTTCTTTCAAATGCTGAGCAGCGACGTAGATACGATATGTTTGGCCACGATGCACCCGGAGGAGGTCCATTTGGTCCGGGCGGTTTTGAAGGGGTAAACATTTCATTTGATGACATATTCAACGGTGGTGGGGGTTTTGACTCATTTTTCTCACAGTTTTTTGGTGGCGGCGGCGGTTCTCATCGTTCAACTAGGGGAAATGACATCCTTATCAGACATAGAATCTCTATGGAAATGGCAATGATTGGGGGTGAGACCGAAATTGAAGCAGATTTGTTGGTGCCATGCGATGCTTGTGATGGTCGAGCCGCTGCAACGCCCGATGGCGTCAAAACTTGTAGTACATGTTCAGGCCAAGGGCAAGTAGCCCAAAACAGGAAGGTTGGACCATTTATCCAACAAGTAGTCAGCGATTGCCCGAACTGCAATGGTTCGGGCAGAATGATTACAGATCCTTGTAAAGCATGTCGTGGCGAGGGCAGGGAGAAGAAAAATCAAACAATTCGTTTTTCAGTCCCAGCTGGTATCTCTGACGGAACTAGGATGAGGATGGGTGAGAGAGGGGAACCTAGGAGAGGTGGTGGTGGCCGCCCAGGCGATCTTTACATTCAGGTGAACATAGATGAACATGAGTGGTATGAGAGGGATGGTTCGGATTTGCTAATGGCTTTGCCATTAGGTTATCCAGATCTTCTACTTGGAACTACAGTTCATCTTCCACATGTAGATGGTAAAGAATTGAAAATAGTAGTGGGGCCCGGTTCAATTCCTGGAGAAACAATAGAAATTAAGGGGCGAGGTTTCCCTCAATCTCGTGGCCGAGGTCGTGGTGATGTCACAGTCTTGCTAAAACTATTCATGCCGGACAAATTCTCAAAGAAAACAAAACAGCATATCGAGCAATTAAAGGGAGAAATTGGTATTAACATTGATGAAATTGAGGATTTAGTCAAGAAAGAAGCGAGAACTCGGCGCAGAACTAGATGAATTCATTTTCCCCCTTCTGTTCTATATTGGTCGAAATGGGCTGAAATCATTGGCCAGTGATACTGAAATTTTTCTTCAGACATAAACCAAATATCATTTTGCCAATTGTTGCAAATAATATGATACCACCATTCATAGAATTCATTTTCTGAAGCAGTCGGATTGTCTTCAAAGAAGAATTTCTTCTGAGTATATTGGTACAAGTGAATTCTATCAATAAGATTCTTTTGAATCAAATCAATTTGCCTGGAAGAGAATTCCTGATATTTTTCACAATAGAAACTATTTATTCCATCCATATTTTCACTCACCATTTATTATGCATAATTAGCTATACAAGATGGGCATTGGCCATGTTCAGTAAATTGCATCCTATCACATGTGGGGCATTCGTAGATTCTATGGCATTCACAAATAAAATTCTCCAATTCATCGTCGAAAACATGGTTTATTTCTCCGCAATTTGTGCAATTGATTACAGATGGTTGTGGTATTGGTTGTGGTAGCCCCATTGCATGAGCAAAAGTATCAACAATCTTGGCAGTTTCTACATCATTCCAACAAGCCAATACAAGTGTAGCAAGACGGTCTCCTAT
>MDTE01176022.1_pt1 | contig 10030 bp, 7 predicted proteins | sample 811231 | NCBI WGS metagenome assembly MDTE01 (sample SAMN05326651, study PRJNA326480) | marine metagenome | isolation source: seawater | place: Indian Ocean: Red Sea | collected 2010 | reverse complement strand
TCGGACGATATGCTCGAGACCGGGATTAAGGTGATGGATCTGGTCTGTCCCTTTGCCCGCGGCGGTAAACTGGGACTTTTCGGGGGTGCCGGGGTAGGAAAGACGGTCATTCTCACCGAGTTGATTAACAATGTTGCTTCTGGCCATGGTGGCTATTCGGTTTTCGCCGGCGTGGGTGAGCGCACTCGCGAGGGCAACGACCTCCTTGGTGAATTGGAAGAGTCGGGCGTAATCGACAAGACGGCGATGGTTTTTGGGCAGATGAATGAGCCACCCGGTGCTCGTCAGCGGATCGCTCTGACGGGGTTGACCATTGCTGAGCACTTCCGCGATGAAGCGGGGCAGGACGTGCTCTTCTTCGTCGACAATATCTTTCGCTTCATCCTCGCCGGTGCTGAGGTTTCGGCACTCCTGGGACGGATGCCGTCGGCGGTAGGTTATCAGCCGACGTTGGCGACCGAAATGGGTGCGTTGCAAGAACGTATCACGACTACCAAGAATGGATCGATCACCTCGGTGCAGGCTATTTACGTACCGGCCGATGACTATACCGATCCGGGTGTGGTTTCGGCTTTTGCCCACCTCGATGGTCGTATCGTACTCGAGCGCTCGCTGGCTGATCAGGGGCTCTACCCGGCGGTAGATCCTCTGGCTTCTTCTTCGCGAATTCTAGATCCGCGGGTCGTCGGCGAGGAACACTACGAGGTCGCTCAGCGGGTCCAGGAGATCCTGCAGCGCTATCGCGATCTGCGCGAGATCATCGCGATCCTCGGCATCGACGAACTCTCGGATGAAGACAAAATGATCGTGTCGAGAGCGCGCAAGATCCAGTTTTTTCTCACGCAGCCCTTTACCGTGGCTCAGGCGTTTACCGGCATCAATGGCGAGTACGTCAAAATTGAGGACACGGTGCGTGGCTTCAAGGGACTGGTTGAAGGCGAATACGACGATGTGCCCGAACAGGCTTTCATGCTGGTCGGCAATATCGAGCAGGCGCTGGAAAAGGCCAAGGGGCTTTAAGCGATGGCCGCGTTCGCTCTGGAGATCGTCACCCCGGAAAGAGTGGTCTACTCGGGTCAAGTCACGAGTCTGCAGGCACCCGGTACTGAGGGCAGTTTTGGCGTCATGGCCGGCCATATGCCGTTGCTGGCCTCGCTGGATATTGGAGTTTTGCGCTTTGCCGATGAAGGTGGGGAAGGCGTACAGATGGCCGTTAGCGGCGGTTTCGCCGAGGTTGGGCGCGAGCGGGTCACTGTCTTGGCTGAGACGGCCGAAAGCGCTGAAGAAATTGATGTGCAGCGCGCCGAGTCTTCACGTCAGCGCGCCGAGGAACGCCTCGCTAATCGGGATGATGGAGAGGTTGATGCGGCCCGGGCCAGAGCAGCGTTGATGAGGGCGCTTAACCGCTTGAAAATCAGTACTTAGTCAAGGCGCAGTTCGCAGTGGAAGGAGGGTCGACCATTAAAGTGGTTGGCCTTTTCTTTTGCCCGAAATCTTCGGAGGTTTTACCATTAGGGTACCGCGAAAATGGCCAAACCGGCTGATGAGTTGAGCGGGTGTCCTACGCCGTTTTGTTTACCAACTCGCGTTCTGTACAAATAAAGGGTTGAATATGGCATCGGTCTCCAAGGGCTTGAGCGAATTTCTCCATCGGTACATTCCCGAAATTGAAAGGGAGATGTTTAAATTTTTGCCCATTCAGCAGCCGGAGGACTATATGTATGGTCCTATGCGCGATTATCCCGAACGCGGAGGGAAGCGTTTTCGCCCGGCACTGGTGCTCTTATCCTGCCAGGTCTTTGGTGGCGATTTACAAAAAGCTGTGCGGACCGCTGCGGCGTTCGAAATGTTCCAGTCTTTCGCCGTGGTTCACGATGATATCGAAGACGATTCCGAAATGCGTCGCGGCAAACCATGTATGCACAAATTGCACGGAATTCCGCTGAGTATTAATGTCGGCGATGCACTTTATGCCAAGGTTTTTGAAATACTGAGCGCTAACCGCGAGTTATTAGGGGCAGATATTTCGCTCGATCTGGTCGAGGAATTGGTCCGTGGATCGCGCGAGACCTTCGAGGGACAGGCCTACGATGTGGGGTGGATTCGTCAGCGTTATATTCCCAGCGAGGATGAGTTCATGACGATGTTGCGCAAGAAGACCGGGTGGTATACCGGGCGAGGCCCGTGTACTGCTGGCGCGTTGATCGCTGGCGCCGATCCTGAGTTGCGGGGCCATATCGGCGACTTTGGTGAGGCGATGGCTATCGCCTTCCAGATTCGCGATGACTTGCTCAACTTGAGTGCGTCCGAACAGGATGCCGGCGTGGCTCCTGGTATCACTTCAGGGGCCTACGGCAAGGAGCGGGGTGGGGATATCGCCGAAGGCAAGCGGACCTTGATCATTATCGACCTGTTGCGCAAATGCACGGCCGGGGAGCAGGAGGAAGTGCTTGAGATCCTGCATCAGGACCGTCAGCTCAATACCGCAGCCGAGATTGAACGAGTCATCAAGCTGGTTGAGCACTATGGCTGCGATCGCTACGCCGAACAAATATGTCTGGACAAAGCCGAAGAGAGTCTGTCCTACCTGCAACAGATCCCCCCCGTTCCCGCTCGCGATACTCTGCAAGAAATGCTGGACTTTCTGGTCCAGCGTGCATTTTAGCTACCTGCTTATTTAAATCGCCGGATCCTCCAGATAGGCAAGGAGCAGCCGTGCGGTATTGACGATACCGTCCCAGGAACAGATCTCGTAACCGTGTGTGTTCTCACCGGGATAACCGATTAGTGCTGCTCGCGCGATCGAGCCCGCTGTCTTGGCGATGGTGGAGTCGCTGCCATACGAGGTGAAGACCGCTCTTTGCAGACCGAAGCCGCGGTCTGCGGCCAGTTGATCGAAGCGGTCGATGAGCCCTTCATCGTAGAGACCGCGCGCATCTTTGACTCCGATAATAGGGGCGTCATTGTTGAGCGTGCCGTATTCGGCTGCTGCCGGTGCGATATCTACTGCGACGGCGGTGTGGACGGGTAGTTGCGCGAGCGCATAGATGGCGCCATGCGCACCGATCTCTTCGCTGGCGCTGGCGATCAGGTAGATGTCCTGAGCTGGTTGTTGCTCCCGCAGGTGCCGTCCTACTGTGAGCATTGCTGCCAGACCGGCGCGACAGTCGAGATTGTAGCCGCAGACGCAATCGCCGAGACGCCAGAGGAGTTTGTGCTTTCGAGCGATGACGACCCGGGAGCCGGCGCGGATGCCGCGTCGGGCTAATTCCTCTGCTGAGAGCCTGGTTTCGACCCACATGTGCTCCCACTTGAGCGGCTGACCGTCCTTGAGCGGTCCTGCCGGGCTTTCTTCTGAGACGTGCTTGGCACCGATGGAGAGCACGCCGGGGCAGAGGCCGTCCGCAGCGAAGATCTCTACCGGGCTCTCGCCCAGTGCCCAGGGGTGCAGACCGCCCAGCGGCCGAACTCTGATTTTACCATCGGCGTCGATGCGTTTGATAATCAGTGCGATTTCATCCTTATGGGCCAGGGCTGCCACCGGCTGCTCGTCGCTTCGGCCCTTTATATGGATGATAATATTGCCGGCCGGGTCCTGCCAGATCGCATCGCCGATAGGCGCTGCTAAAGTGTGGACGAGCCGATCCATTTCGGCTTCGGCTCCGGAGGGGGCATGAGCGCTGAGTAACTCTTCGAGCAAGTCATATAGGTGTGCTGAGTCGATAGACATAGGACCTCCCGCTTAGGTAGAGCAGCGAAAATAATTAGACCTTTAAGCGCGGGCAATAAAAAAGCGCCTGCGCTTTTGCATGCGCAGGCGCCTGAGGGGGTATATGGAGTCTTTGCTAGGCTTTGGCCGCAAGGGTGCCAATGACATCAGTGGCCAGGCTGCGCAGCATTTTTTGCAACTGTAAGCGGCCTCGGTTAACGCGAGATTTGACCGTACCTATGGGGCAGTTGATGATTTTGGATATTTCATCATAGGAGAAGCCGTTCAGGTCGCGCAAAAGTACGGCCTCGCGAAATTCTTGGGGCAGGTTGTGTATCGCGTCGGTCACGGTGGCTACAACGCGGTTGGAGTCGGTCGCCTCGCCCGGCAGCGGGTCTTTGGCGACGGGTTCGTAGAACGGGGTGCGTTGCTCCTCGTCGTCGTTGGGACCGATCTGAACCCAATGCCAGCGTTTGCGGCGGCGCAACTCGGTTTTAGCTAGGTTGCCGGCAATGGTGTAGAGCCAGGTAGATACCTGTTCGATGGCCGGATATTGGTGGCTGTGACGCATGCAGCGGAGGAAGGTTTCCTGGACTATATCCTCTGCTGTTTCGCGGTCGCCGACAAAACGAAAGACGAAGTTGTAGAGGGGGGTGCGGTAGCGTTTGACCAGCAGGGAGAGATAGCCCTGATCTTCGGCGGCCCGCATCAGGATTTCCTTATCGGTGAGTTTTTCAGTCGCTTCCATGATCATGTCCTTTCTTGCGGGGGGCGCCAGCGGCCTCGGCTATGCTGGCGCGTGGTATAGAGCTATTAGCAAGAACCGTACCGACCTCATTGTGAGGGGTTTAGTGCCTATTTGGCGGATAGATGAGCCTATTTTGAGCAAAAATCCTGCATAATCATTCAGATATTTGAATGAGCCTCAGATTTCTGAGGGAGATCTTTTGACAATTAGAGAGGTAAATAATAGATTTCTACCCCGGTAAATTACATCTGATTCCCGAAAGACGGAGCGCATCTGTGCAAGAGTTGGTCACGCGTCTCGAAGCATTGTGCCAGGCCCAGGGGGCTGGGAGATTTTCAGCAGACGAGATTGTCGAATTGCTGGAAGACGGCGAAGAAGTAGACTGGATCGTCACTCAGGTGATGCCTGATGCAACGGAAGAAAACCGCAGTGAATTAATCCAGATCTTAAATGATATTGCGCGCGAAGTGGCTCCCCCCTCCGCGGTGGAAGAGGAGCAAGATTCCGAGGCAACAACTGAAGTAGCGGAGGCTGAGGTCGAAGCTGAAACTGAGGCCGAGGCTGAGGATCTCGACCTGGGAGAACTGCGGGAGATGCTTCCGCCCGGGGTCGATATGCGCCAGGTCGAGCAGATGCTCAGTTCGCCGCGCGGAGCCTTGCTGGCCGATTTTAGCGCTTTTTGCCAGGAGCGAGGTGTTGGAGATGAAGGGGATGAGGCGGAAATGAGCGACGCGATGCGCGAGTTGCACGACGAGTGGTTGCAGACGCCGCGCGAAGCGCTGGAAGGTAAGAGGCCCGCCGAAGCGCTGGAGGGCGGACGGCTTTTTCCCGATAAGATCGAGACCTTTCGCCGCGAAACGCCCAAGGTTGGACGCAACGATCCGTGTCCATGTGGCAGCGGTAAGAAATTCAAGAAGTGCTGTGGTAAGGCCGCTTGAAATGACGGAGATTCACCAATCCGCGAATATAGAAGGTGTCCGTATTGCTGCGCTGAATTCGCATGGTGACGAACGCGGCCGTTTTACCGAGGTGTTTCGCAAAGAGTGGTTTCCCCAACGCACCTGGGATCTGATGCAATGGAGCCGTTCGGAGTCAGCACAGGGTACGTTGCGCGGCTTGCACTACCACCACCGTCAGGTCGATTATTGGCATTGCGGTATGGGGTTGATGCGCGTTGGACTGCTCGATTTGCGGCGCCATTCGCCGACGCGTGGACGGTCAGAGGTTATCGAGTTGGATCAGGAGGCCTTGAGCGGTGTTTTTATTCCCGTAGGTGTGGCACATGGATTTTATGCGGTTACCGACGTGATGCTTTTCTATCTGGTCGATAATTACTACGATGCGACCGACGAATTCGGCGTTGCCTGGGACGATCCCGATGCGGGCATCGATTGGGGGATAGAGGGGGAGTTGCTTATTTCAACGCGTGATCGGCAGAATCATAGAATGCGGGATATTCCAGAAGAAGACCTGCCGGCATAATTCGGCCGCCGACCCGGTTCGATCAAGTGTGGTGTCTACCAAAGAGTACTATAAACAAGGATTTTTTACTCTGTCTGACTCCGGGTCCGGTTTGGTTTTTCGGCTGCAGCCTACCTGGATTGGAGCGAGTTTTCCGCAAACTTGCTGCGATCGACTTTGTGTCGATTGAGCTAGATTGGGATGAATAAATGAAATTTGATCTTTTGCAGGCCCTGTTAGAAACCGAAGCGTTGCGCCTCCCTCCTCCCGGGGAGGTATTTTGGTATACTTCGGGAACGGTCGGCCCTTATTACATTAATACGCACTACTTGTACGGTGGCCCGGAGGGGGCGGAGGAACTGCTGGCCTTTATTGATGCGGAGAAGGAGGAGGAGGATTTTCCCCATCGCTTGCAGCAACGGATTGAGAAACACTATGCGCAGGATGCCGTCTATCGCCGGATTATCGACGAGCTAGTAGAGCAGGCGCGCGAGAGCGGGGCAGATTTCGACTTTGTCTCGGGAGGAGAGCGCAGAGACTGGTTTTTTTCGCTGGCGGTGGCCGAACACCTGGGTTTACCGCATTTGTTAATCTACAAGGATTTGCGCAAGGTGCTCTTGGACGGCACTGCACTGCGGGCAGTTGGTCCAGATGAACTTAATGCGCAGCACGCCCTGCATGTGGCCGATCTGGTAACCGAGGCCTCGAGCTTTTTTCGCGCCTGGATTCCCGCGATCACAGAGACCGGTGCACGGATCACTTATGCTGCTAATGTCATCGACCGAGGGCAGGGAGGAATAGAGGCTCTTAATGAGCAGGGGGTTCGGGCCGGGGCACTGATGAGAGTCGATGCAGTGCTCTTTCGCCGCCTGGTCGAGATCGGGCGAATCGATGAAGCGCAGTTTGAAGTGCTGGCGAGTTATTACCGCGATCCGCAAGCGGCGATGAAGTCTTTTCTCGAAGCGCATCCCGATTTTTTGCGCGCAGCGCTCGATGGAGTCGATCCAAAGGTGACTGGTCGCGCCCGCCTGCTCATAGACGAAAACCCCTACGGCCTGGACGAGTCTCTCTGGCGAGAGTGAAAGGTTGAACAGCGACTTTGGGGTTGGATAGATCCTGTTCGGGTTGAACGGGGAGTGCAACCTCCAGGTCTGTGCTGCCTGGCTGCGACCAAAGTGGGCAAAAGAATGTGTGCCTATCCCGCCGCTTCGTCCAATTCGTCTTCCTCAACTCGGACCGAAACCAGTTGTGAGACCCCTTGCTCGGGCATGGTGACGCCGTGCAGAGTGTCGGCAGCAGCCATGGTGATTTTGTTATGGGTGACGACGATGAACTGCGTCCCTTTGGCAAATTCTTTGAGCACGTTCACGAAGCGGCCGATATTGGTGTCGTCGAGGGGGGCATCGACCTCATCGAGGATACAGAAGGGGCTGGGTTTGACCAGGTAGATGGCGAAGAGCAGCGAGATCGCCGTCAATGCCCTCTCGCCGCCCGAAAGCAGGGCGATGCTCTGTAAACGCTTGCCGCTGGGGCGAGCGATGATGTCGATATTCGCTTCCAGGGCATCGACATTTTCCTCGAGTTTGAGGTCGGCTTCGCCGCCGGGAAAGAAGCGGGCATAGGTTTCTCTGAATTTCTCGCGGATTTGGTCGAAGGTCTCGACGAACATTCGCCGCGCGGTACGGTCGATCAGATTGAGGGTTTTCTTAAGGTCCTCGGCGGCGATCACCAGATCGTCGCGCTGCTGACAGAGAAAATCGTAGCGTTCCTTCTGCTCCTCGTATTCGTCTAAGACACCCAGGTGTACGGAGCCCAGCCGTTGCAGCGACTGGCGTAATTGGTCGAGTCGTTGCTGGGAAGCGGCCTCGTCGACCTCCTCATCGGGGGCCCCCATGGTTTCGATTGCGCAGTGTTGTTCCTGCTGCAACCGCTGGCTGATGTGTTCCATTTGCAGTGCCAACTCGGAAATTTTCACTTCGAGCCGCGATCGCCGTTCGCGCTGGTCGTTGAGTTCGCGTTGGACCTTGCTGATCTGCTCTTCGAACTCGCGATTCCGAGTATTTGCTTCGGCCCAGTGCTGACGGTGTTGGTCTTGTTCCTGGGCCAGCTGTTCACGGGCCTGGTGCAGGGTTTCAAGCTCTTTTTCGGTCGAGTCGATCCGAGTACTGCGTTCCTCCCGTTGGCGGGTGGCTTCTGCACTTTCTGACTCCAGACGGTTGATATTCTTGTCCAGATTGTTTTCGATGTTTTCAAGTCGTTCGGCATCGCGCTCCATACTCTGGACTGCTTCGGCGATACGGGCGCGTTCCACGCGTAGGGCACCGAGTTCCTCGCGCCGTTCCTGACGCTGATTTTCGCTCTCTTTGAGCCGCTCCGCGAGAGTATCGCTTTCGCGATCTAGGCGCTGGCCTTCGGATTTGTTGTGTTGCAGGCGCTCCGCTTGTGCAGCGATGTTCTGATCCAGCAACTGGCGTCGCTCAACGATCTGGGCAGTTTCTTCTTCTAAATGCGCCAGACGCGCGGCCAGACGCTCAGCGTCGGTACGGGAATTCTGATCCTGGTGTACTTCTTCGCGCTCTCTTTCGCGCTGTGTTTCGAGCTCGATAGCTAGTTTGTCAAGGCGTTGGGTCAGGGTTTGGGTGCGGTGTTTTAAGGCCTCGAGTCGTGGGATCAGGGCGGCGATGCGTGCGTTCTGATGGGCGATAAGAGAGCGCAGAGTGCGGATTTCTCGCCGTCGGCCGAGGACACCTGAGTCCTCGGCTTCGCTCTGGCCACCCGATGTCAGGCCGCAGAGATCGACGGCATCGCCATCGGGTGTGACGCAGCGCAGGTAGGTCTCGGGATAGCGGCGCGATAGGGTTAGCGCGGTCTGTAGATTATTGACCAGAAAGGTATTGTGCAAGAGACGCTCAACGAGAGGGGCAATATCGGCTTCGGGGCGTACGTAATCGAGCAATGCTCCGTGCAGACCGGACATGGACTCGGGAACGAGAGCCGGGCTGGGGGTGCCAAGGGGGCCTGTCAAAGACAGAATTCCCACCCGTCCGGAATTTTCCTTGAGATGGGCAATGGCTTCTAGAATGCCATTGTCCGAGTGGGCGACTAGTGCGTGGAGTGACTCGCCGAGGGCGACTTCAACAGCCCGAGCGCGTTCGGCATCGACATCGACCAGATCGCCGAGCACGCCGCGGAAGAGGTTGGTATGAGGAGAATCGAGCATCAGAGTGCGGACACCGCTCTGATAGCCCTGGTAGCCGGAACGGACTTTTTCAAGGACCTGGAGTCGCGCCTGATTGGCCTCGACGGCGCGTCGGGCGTTGTCGTACTCTTCGCTCAGGTGAGACAGGGATTTTTCGGTCGAATTGCGGGTGGCAAGAGTCTCTTCATGTGCTTGCTGGAGTACGGCCAGATCCTGCCTGGTTTGTGCGAGTGCTCTTTGGGCGCTGGTGGCGGCTTGGAGAGCCGTATTGCGTTCCGTGCGGGCGCTCTCCTCTTCGTCGCGCATGCCGGTATTGCGTTCGTCAAGAGCTTCGCGTTCGGCCTCCTGGCGTTCGAGCGTGCTATTGATCTCGCCTTCTTGGCGCAGGTATTCCATGTGCGCGCGCTGGCGTTGGTCGAGTTCGGTGCGGTGGTTGGCGTACTCTTCCTCGGCTTGGGCTGCCAGGCGCTCACGGGTCTGCAAGTTCTCTTCGGTCGACGCGAGTTCTGCACGCGCGGCCTCAATATGCTTGGCGTTATCGCTGCGTTGTTGCTTAAGGGCTTCGCGCTGCCCGAGATAGTCTGCTTGCTCTCTGGCCGTGCGTTCGAGTATGTGTTCGGCTGCTTCCCGACGTTCGCGTACCGCGACGAGAAGGCGTTCCTTCTCGTGGATGGTCTCGATCTGACGGTTGAGCTCAATACCCGATTCCTGCATGGCTTTCTCGGCCTCGGTCAATACTAAACGGGCTTTTTCGAGCTCTGCTTCGCGACTGGTGAAGCGAGTATAGCCCTCTTCGGCGGCCTTGCCGAGTTCTTCGAATTCGTCCTGCATCGGGGTGAGTTGGGTGCTGAGACTGAAGAATTGATGGCGTCCCAAAAGCAGGTCGAGTTGGTCCAATTCCTCTTTGAGTTCC
>MDTE01087931.1_pt1 | contig 10030 bp, 13 predicted proteins | sample 811231 | NCBI WGS metagenome assembly MDTE01 (sample SAMN05326651, study PRJNA326480) | marine metagenome | isolation source: seawater | place: Indian Ocean: Red Sea | collected 2010 | reverse complement strand
TTGTTCTAGGATTCCACCATCTTCAATTCCTAGGCTTTCATTAATGGCTAATAAGTTGTCATTCGTAATTTTTAATTCAGTATTCAAATTTTCAAGTTCTTGGTTTTTAAGTTTAATTGCATTTAATTGTTCTAGGATTCCACCATCTTCAATTCCTAGGCTTTCATTAATGGCTAATAAGTTGTCATTCGTAATTTTTAATTCAGTTATTTTATTTTCTAAAATTTTTTCATTGGAAGCTAATTTTACATTTACTAAATTTAATTCATTAATTTTATCATTAAGAGCATTTTCACTTTTAGAAAGTTTTTTATTTATCACATCTAGTTCAGTATTTAGGGTTTTTAATTGATCAATTCGAGTTGCTAGAGCTTTATTAATTTTCTCTCCTAACCCTTCTGTATCCAAAATAGCACTATCTAAGCCTTCATAAACCTCAAGAGCTTTTGCCACAATTCTTAACTCACTTAAAAGATCTGTTATTTTATCTGAGAGGGTAAGTATGTTTTGTTCTTGTACAAATATTTCAGTACTTTTTTTTGCAAGATCTGTTTGCAATCCTTCAGTAATTAATTCTTGTTGTTGTAAATTTTTTTGAGTTCCGCTTAAAAGTGATTCTGTTTCAGATAAAGTTTCAAGTGTCTTTTCTTTTTCAGCAATTTCTGACTGAAGTATATTTGATAATTCACTTATTTGAGTTCTTAATTCTTGTAATGCCTTATCTCTACCTGAAATAGCATCACTTAAGTAAATTTGAGATACGGTAAATACCATTAATACGAAAATAATAACTATTAGTAAAGTAGCTAAAACATCAACAAATCCTGGCCAAATGTTAGTTGATTCACCAAGTCTATTTCTTAAAGACCTTGATGCCATTTTTATTTTTTATTTTTAGAGTTAAGTTTTTGAATACTTTTATTTAAATCTTCAAATATTTTTTTTGTTGAATTATCTAAAAAGCCCTGTTCATTAATTTTATTTATAAGTTGTAATATACTGGACTGAGTATTTAATTGAGTAGATAAAAAATTTGATAGTTTTTCATCTATACCTGCTGAATGATTATTAACATTTTTAATTTGCAAATTTAATTGTGATAAATTACTATGAATTTCATTTTGGTTTTGTGTAGTTTGTTTTAAAGAATAAACTATACTATCTAAATTATCATAAATTTTCTGGAGAGCTTGTTGATTTAAATTGTCTGAGGATGAAGAATTAAGCAAATCAGGAATAGAGTTTTTCTCCAATGTTTTTTCAAAAAATAAACTAAATTTATTTTGCGCTTGGCCAAGATTTATATCCATAAAACCAAGTATTAATGAGCCTGCTAATCCAAGTAATGAACTACTAAAAGCTATACTCATCCCTTGTAAAGGTGCATTTAATCCATCTTTTAAAGAGTTAAAAAAACCAGCTACATTTGTATCATCAATACCAAGGCCGCTTATAACATTACTAACAGAGCCTATTGTTTTAAGTAGCCCCCAAAATGTTCCAAGTAAACCTAAAAACACTAACAATCCAACTAGGTATCTCGATGTCTCTCTAACACTTGATAGTGACATATCTGTATTTTCAATTAACCTATTAATAACTGAACTTTTAAAAACAAATCTGCCATCTGCTTGCTTTAGCTCACCAGAAATATTTTTTAAATTACCAGTATTATTGAGAAATGATTTTGGAGATTTATTTATTTCAAAATTTGCCAATGCTATATAATCGGTATTCAATACTATAAGCTTTATTATATTAAATATTATCCCAACAGCTAGAGCTGTTAAAATTATTAAGTTAATAAATATATTTGATAAAAAAGCATTTTGTAAAACAGGATAAAGAAGAACAATAATAATAAATACTAAAGCTAAAAAAAATCCAACTCTTAATAAATATTGATTTAGACTCTGCTGCATAAATTTTCAAATAAAGTATATGTATTTAATCAGAATTAAAACAAATAAATCATCTCAATTATACATATAGTTTCTAGTTAAAGGTAAGTTGTTAATATTTTTAGCAATTTGAATTTGAAAAACAACATTTCCCATATTTACAAAAGAATATTTGCTAGCTAACAAGTAAAATTCCCACATTTTATAAAAGCGAGTATCAAACATTTTAATTATTTCATCTTTATTTTTTTGAACATTTTTATACCAATGTGAAAGAGTATGCGCATAATGCAATCTCAAAATTTCTATATCTGTTATGTTAATGTTTAGTTTTTGGGTCTCATTTATAATATCAGATAAAGAAGGGATATACCCTCCAGGAAAAATATACTTTCTAATCCAAGGGCTTGTAGCCGTTGGAATACCTCTTTGACCAATAGTATGTAAAAGAAACACTCCATTATCTTTTAAAAGGTCATAAGTTTTTTTTAAAAAAGGTTTAAAATATTTAATTCCTACATGTTCAAACATTCCTACAGATACAATACGATCATATTTTGATTTTTCGTTTCTGTAATCTTGTAATTTAAAGGAAACTTTATCTGACAAACCCTCTTCCTGGGCTCTTTTAGAAGCTGTAGCAAATTGATTTTCTGAAAGAGTAATTCCCCTAACTTTAGCGCCAGTTTGTTTAGCAATTTCCAAAGCCATACCACCCCAACCGCATCCAATATCTAGTACACTCATATTTTCTTCTATTTTAAGTTTATTAATTATATGTTTTTTTTTATCTATTTGTGCTTGATTTAAACTTATATTTTTATTGTGAAAATAGGCACAAGAATACTGCATATCTTTATCAAGAAACAATTTATATAAATCTTCTTTAAGATCATAATGATGTGATACATTTTGTTTTGATTTTACAGTTTCATTTAGTTGCTGAAAAACTTTAAAATATCCAGAAAAATTTTCATAAATTCTATAAATAAAGTTGTTTCTAACAAAATCATCATAGCTTGAAGTTACAATATCTATTAATTCTTCAATTGACCCTTCTTGAATTAAAATTTCTTCATTCATATACCCTTCACCAAAGTAAAGGCTTGGATTTCTAAACAATTTTTTTTCTATAGATTTATTAGTTAATTTTATTCTAACTAACTGACCACCTTTGCCAAATTCATGGACTTTATTGCTACTGTCAGTAATTATAATTTTACCATTAAAATTAACTTTTCTGAGAACAGTATAAAGCATATTATTTAAGAACGTATTTTAAGAAAATGACATATATTGTCAACAAAATGAAAAAGGCTAGATAAAAAATATAGCCTTTAAATATAAATTTTAATAAAAAGAAAACTAAGCAGCAATTCTACGATTTTTTTGAGCTTCTTTTTCTTTCTTAAGCTCTCTTTCATCAATATATGCAACATCACAATGTTCTTTGCAATAAGGCTTACCAGTAAGTGTTTTAGCATCGCAAAAATGAAAATCTTTCTCTTGAGGATCACCAATTGGCCATTGGCATTCAGAGAAAGTGTGTGTCACTCTATTTTGTTTAAAATAGTTCTTAATAATCGACATGTATTTGTTCCCTTATAGTACTTAGTATGTTGAAATTTTTAATAACGAAGTACGTTATATTTATGAAAAATATAGTATTCAAGGATAATAATAAAAAAAAGCTTATATCCCAATATGTTAGTATTCTTTTCATAACCAACTACTAGATGTAGTTGGTATAAAATAATTTAAAAACTAAAAAAACGAATCGGTATAATTTAAAATGATAATTATTAATAAGATTATGAAAAAAAATATGTAAGAGCGTAAAACAAATTTTTTTGTTAGGTTTGAATTAACTGGTTTACGTATATAAACGAATATTATAGTTGTTGACCAAAAAATAACTAAAACTAACCATCCTGTTAAAAAAGCAATATAAAAATCATTCGACATCAACCAATATTAACCAATTTAATTCTTACTCTTTAAAATATATTTTTGATGATATTCTTCGGCCTTATAAAAGTTTTTTGCTCCTGAAATTTCAGTAACTATTTTATTTTGAAAACTAGGTTGATATTTTTCTTTTGATTTATTTGCAATATTTTTTTGTTGGTTATCATAATAATAAATAACAGATCTATATTGACTTCCAATATCAGGTCCCTGTCTGTTTAATGTAGTAGGATCATGACATTTCCAAAACTCATCAATTAAACTCTCATATGAAATAATATCTTCATCAAATTCTACCAATAATACTTCTGCATGATCAGTATTTTCATTACATACACTATGATAAGTTGGGTTTTTTGTGTTACCTCCAGAATACCCGACCTCTGTTTTTTTAACACCATTTAGTGTTCTAAAATGCTCTTCTATACCCCAAAAGCAACCAGCACCAAATAAAGCTTTTTGAATCATATATTAGATATATACACTAATTTGAATTTTTCAAATTTATGAAATTAAAATACAAAATTATTAATAAATATAACCTATATTCGGGTTTTTTTAGTTTAAATAAATATGAATTCATTCACAAAAAACATGATGGTAATTGGACAAAAAATATTCAACGTGAAATTTTTAGTGGTTCCCAAGTATCAACTCTATTGCCATATGATCCCATAAGAAAAGAAATTATATTAATTCAACAATTTAGAGCAGGTGTTTTATCCAAATATGATGAAAAATATTTGTATGAAATTGTTGCTGGTATCATTGATAAAAATGAAAAACCTGAAGATACTGCTAGAAGAGAATGTTTAGAAGAGACTGGATGTGAAGTAAAAAAAATATTACCAATTCAAGGTTATTTTCCTGCACCAGGTTCATCTGAGTCATATTTTCATTTATTTTTAGGCGAAGTAAATGCATTTGATGGAGAAAGAATTAAAGGTCTTGAAAATGAAAATGAAGATATTTTGGTTAAAGCTTTTAAAATTAATGAAGTAAAAAAAATGTTAAAAAAAAAGGAGATACAAAATGGAGTAACCCTTGTTGCTTTACAATGGTTCTTTTTAGAATATTATAAAAACTAAGTCCCAATACCTCTTTCAAAAGGCTGAACTAATTCTTTACAAATTAATTGCATGTCAAAAGTTTCTATTGTTTTGTCAATTGTTTGATATTCTTGACATTCATATACTTCTTTTTCTTTTTGTAAGACTGTCACAAATAAAAGAATATACAATCCATTAGCAGTCTCTATATTATTTATTGCATAACTTTTTACTTTAAATCCTTCATTGATTAAATCTTTATATGTCTTATCAGTTTCAATCCACTGATCAGTATTAGGATTAGCATTAACGAAAGATGCAAGAAAAAAAAGAAATATAGTTAATATTTTTAGTTTTTTTGCAACCATTTCAATACTTCTTCTATATGCTTATCTATAAGATATATAGGGTAAAATACTTTTTTGATTATATTATTTTCAATAATTAAAGTGATACGCTTTAGATAATTTTTATTGTTTATTGAAAAAATAGGAAGATTTAATGCATTTCTTAATTCTAATTTTTCATCACTCAACACGTCATAAGGCACTGCAAGTCTACTAGTCATTTCTTTATTATAATCAACTGTTTGAGTAGAAATTCCAATAGGAACAGCATTTAAACTTATAATTTGATCATAATTATCCCTGAATGAACAGGTTTCAATTGTACATCCTTTTGCTCCAGGAATACTATTCCAATTATCCGGAAGGGGCCTATCAGGCCTCCCAGTCATTGGAAAAAAATATAAAACCATCCTAAAAGTATCTTCACGATAAAGACGAAGAAAATTTCCCTCCTGATTAGGCAAGGAAATATTAGGGAAGCTTTTATTTATAAGGTATTTTACATCTCCTTCATCTTGTGGAATAGATGTATTTGAATTTTCACTCATTATTTTATTGTAATAATTAAATCTTTATATCATAACAACTATTTATGACTCAAATAAAACCATTAGCTGGCCAAACAATTCCTCGTTTTGCAGAAATTGCAACTTTTTTTAGATTACCAATTATAAAAGAATTAAAAAAATTAGATTACTGCATTTGTGGCATTCCTTGGGATGGAGGGACTACGAATAGGCCTGGAGCAAGACATGGCCCAAGAGAAATACGTAATGCCTCTTCACTTATCAGAACGTATCATCCATCTTCACTAAAAAGCCCTTATGACAAATTTCAAATAGCTGATATTGGAGATTGTCCAGTGAATCCTGCAGACCTTAAAGATTCTCTTCAGAAAATAACTAACTTTTACAATAAAATTGTGGAATCAAAAACTATACCTCTTTCTATTGGCGGTGATCATTTGATTTCTCTTCCAATATTAAGAGCATTAGCAAAAGATAAACCTCTAGGAATGATACAGTTTGACTCTCATTCTGATACTTGGGATACTTATTTTGGAGGTTTCAAATATACCCATGGCACACCTTTTAGAAGAGCAATAGAGGAAAATCTTATCGATCCAAAAAAGTATGTTATTTTAGGATTAAGAGGAGGCCTATATGATCCTCATGATCTTACTTGGGCAATAGATCAAGGAATAACAATCATATCTACAGATAAATTTTATAAAATTGGAATCAAAGAAACAATAAAAATAATACATAATGTATTAGGTAATACACCTAGTTATTTTACGTTTGATATCGACGGTATTGATCCAACATTTGCGCCAGGTACAGGCACTCCTGAAGTGGGAGGAATTAATGTTCGGGAAGCTCAATTGGTGATAAGGGAATTAAATAACCTAAATTTTATAGGTGCGGATGTTGTTGAGGTTTCGCCTCCATTTGATGTTAATAATATGACTTCACTTGTTGGAGCTACTATTGCATTTGAAATATTATGTACTATGACTAAAACAAATTTATAATTATAAATTCTATTAATATTTAATTATCAAAATTTGACATCCCAACACACAAAACATTTTTTAAAGATATAAAATTCATATAGTTTTTTAAATTTATACCTCCGGTTGGAATAAAACTTACTTCTTTTAAAATACTTTCAATCGATACAAGTTTCTTTTCAGCTCCGGCTAAATTTGAAGGAAAAAATTTAATAGTTCTATATCCTTTATCAAACAAAAACATAAATTCAGAGATTGTTTCTCCACCTGGAATATAGTTAGTCACATTATTTTTTACCAAATTCATAACAATTCCTGGAGATACAAAAAAATGAAAACCTACCTCTTTTCCTTTTAAATAATCTTTTTCAGACAAAATTGAACCAAGTCCAAAGTTAATTTTAGTAAATTTTTTTTTTAATTCTTTAGCAATTTCAAATGAATTTTCTTGTCTTAATGTAATCTCTATATTCTTAATATTAGAATTATTTGATAAAAAAATTTCTAATCTGTCAATATCATCATATAATTCTGTAGTATTAAGTATTGGTAAAATTTGTTGCTTTTTTAATTCAATTTCTAAATTCTTATTTAACATCAACTATAGCCCCTTTCTTCATAATAATTTTTGCTCCAATTTTACTTGCCTCCTTAAGAGCTAGTTGAGGGTTATTGGAAATTATAAATTTTGATAAATAAGCTGCATTATAACCATCTCCCGCACCAGATGTATCTATAACTTTCGTTATGGATTTATTTTTAATCATGTATTTTTTATTTTTATAAAAAGAATAATTATATTCTTCATTTTTTCTATAGATAGCATGATAAATATTAAATTTTTTTAATATTTTCTCAAGAGTTTTGATGTGATTATTGTTTTTCCAGCAAAATAAATCTTCACCAGAACAAAAAAGTATGTCAATGTTTGGAAGTATTTTATTCAAGTATAAATTTAAATTCTTTTTTGACCATCTTTTTATTCGAATATTAAAGTCAAATATAATTTTACTATTTTTTTTTCTTAAAATTGATAAATTTGTTATAAATTTATCTATATTTTTAAAATTTAATAATGACAATGTTATCCCCGTTAAATAAATATAATCAAATCTATATTTTTTTATGAATAAACTTTTATTAATGTTATTAAAAAAAAAATTAGCAGCACTGTCATCTCTCCAATAATAGAATTGTTTTTCTCCCCTTTTTGTATTCTTGATAAGATATAAACCTATTTCTTTCGAGGAAATTTTTTTAACTAAATCAGTATGTATTTTTTTTTTCTTTAAAAAGCTAATTACATCTTTATTGATATCAGATGTCCCTATTGCAGTTAAATAAAATTTTTTAAAAATTCTTTGGTCTAAATAAGAAGAAAAATTTAAAGTATCGCCTGCTACAGAATAATTATATAAATCCTTTTCTACATTTGTGATTTCAATCATGCATTCCCCAATTGAGCAAATTGTAGTTTTCATTTTATTATCAAAAATTATTCATGATGAAAAACCTCTTCCATAACTGACCACCATTCTCCTTTTTTTCTATTTGGATCAGGTATTTGGCAAGGTTTACAAACACTCCACCATTCCTGCACTTTTTTATTATTTGCCATTAATTGATTATCTCTTTCAATGTCATTTCCATGATATTCCATATAACCAAAAAGCATATTATTGTGCAAATAAATAGAGTAGTTTTTAAAATTAAGTTCAGTCAGATTTTCTAAAACCTCCGGCCATACTTTCGCATGTAATTTTTTATATTCTTCAATTTTATCCTCTTTTATCCCAATAGTTACGCCAATTCTTAACATTTGAACCTCCACATTTAATACAAAAATATTTAAATATTATAAAAACTCTTTGCTGTATTTGCAAAAATCATATTTTTTTCTGATTCTGAAAAATTACTACAAAAATCCATAGCAAGATCAAACCAGTTACCATAGTTTTCTGCCATTGTTAATACTGGCCAATCACTTCCCCACATAATTTTATTTGGTGAAAATAAGTTTAAAATAAAGTCAACATATCGTTCTATTTGAATTTTTGAGTAATCCGCTCCTACTTCTGTTAAAACTCCTGAAAATTTACAAAATACATTTTGGTAACTAGATAAATCTTTCATATCTTTTTTCCATTCTTCTATTTCAGAATTTAATATTTTAGGCTTTGCAATGTGATCAATAACTATTGGTAAAAAATCATATTTTTGAACAAATTTAATTAAATGTTTTAAATGCTGAGGTCTTACCAAAGCATCAAATGTTAAATTTTTATTTGCTAAATAATTTATATTTTCATTTAAATTATCTTGCAACATCCATTCATCATTTTCTATGTCATGAATCATAGGCCTTACACCTTTTAAGAATTTACTTTCACATAGTTTATCAATAGTTTCTTTTGTTTTTGGACTTTCTAAATCAACCCAACCTACAACACCTGCTACAAAATCATTATCTTTTGCTAGCTTAAGAGTAAATTCTGTTTCAGCAACTGTATCTGCTGCTTGAACAATTATTGTTTTTGAAATATTTTTTTCTTTAATCAATGGCTCTAAATCCGATGGAAAAAAATCTTTATACAAAGGCTTATATTCTGAAGACATCCATGAATAATCTCCTCTCGAGAGTTTCCAAAAATGTTGATGACTATCTATGTACATTTAATTCCAATATGTTCCTTTGTTATAGTCAAATTCTTTAAGGGAGCTATCTTTTATTTTAACAGAATATCCTGGATTAGTAGGTGTAACATAGCCACCATTCTTAATAATTGCCGGATTATCAAAATGCTCTGAGCAACTCTCAGCATACTCACTCAAGAAAAGATCATTATTAGTAATAATGTATTTATTAATTAGATTTAAATGTTGAACATATTCACACAAACCAATTCCTCCTGCATGAGGAATAACAGGTGTATTAAATTTACTCGCGATTAATAAAACAGGTAAAATTTCATTTATACTAGCAATTCTGCAACTATCAATTTGACAATAATCTAAAGATTTATTTTCAATAAATTGTTTAAAAATTACTTTATTTTGAATCATTTCACCAGTTGCTAATTTTACATCTGGATGAGCATCTTTAATTTTTCGAAAACCAATTATGTCATCTGGACTGGTTGGTTCTTCATAAAACATAATATTAAACTGCTTTAATTGTTTGATATACTCAATTGTTTCATTAACACTCCAAACCTGATTAGAATCAACCATTAATTTATTATCTTCTCCAAT
>MDTE01182681.1_pt1 | contig 10031 bp, 5 predicted proteins | sample 811231 | NCBI WGS metagenome assembly MDTE01 (sample SAMN05326651, study PRJNA326480) | marine metagenome | isolation source: seawater | place: Indian Ocean: Red Sea | collected 2010 | reverse complement strand
TGAAGGTACGCGTGTCGTTTCTTGCAATACAACCGGTCTTTCTCGCACGCTTGTACCGCTCCTTCATGCATGTGGTTCACTCTCTGTTGAATGTACGATGATTCGTAGAGCTGCTGATCCAGGTGATTCGAGCAAAGGGCCAATCAATGCGATTAAACCGGTTCTAAAAGTTCCAAGTCATCATGGTCCGGATGTCATGACAATTCGCCCTGAAATTCAAATCAATTCGCTTGCAGTTGCTGTTCCCACAACAATCATGCACGTACACGCCATCGTGGCGACTCTCCCTGAGGGTCATGGAATGACAACTGAATCCGTACTCAAGTTATGGGGTCAACAACCTCGGGTACTGATTATGAATGGAGGGGAGACTGGAATCACAACAACCGCCGAGGTCATGGAATTTTCGAGAGATATAGGGCGAAAATGGGGTGATTTGCACGAAATTTTTGTTTGGGAAGATGGAGTAAAATTGGATGGAAATACCCTTTACTATTTCCAAGCGATTCATCAAGAATCAGATGTTATTCCAGAAAATGTCGACGCAATACGTGCATTAATGGGACTTGAAGAAGATTGGAAGAAATCGGTTCAAAAGACCGATAATGCAATTTCTTCTTACAATGGATTATAGTCAAGATATGCGCATCCTCAAAAACCCAATTGCAGTCGCCTGCTCATGCAACAAAGCCGCAGGTGCTTTTTCCTGCTGTTTACTTTCCTGTTTTCGTTGGCATTGCCGATGGTTTCATCCACACCTTCGCCTACTGAAGCACGAATTGTTTTCGATAATGTGGAAACCAATTGGCAGTCGATTGAACCGATATCGACCCAAGCAATTTCTTTGAACGAGATCGAACCCGTAATTCACCTTGCAGATATTTCTTTCGATCCACTTGTTTTTGATACTGATGTAATTCATTCCGCTTGGCGTAGTGAAAGCTCATCTTCGCTCTACATGGTCCAATTGTATCTCAACGACGATCACATTATGGATCAAATAGAACAATCGTTTGATGTTAAAGTCCTTGAACGCCATAGTCCAGGGGTATATGTCGTAAGAATCCATGACGTAACCCATATATCAGCGATTTCAGACATCGATGATGTTCGCTGGATTGGCAATTACGAACCCTTTATGAGAGCTGCAAATGAAATCCTTGGCTCTCACATGGTACATGTTGTTCTCTCTTCAGATGCTGATGCATCTGTGATTTCCGAACTTACAGAGTCGATGTTACAACGAGGTGCTGATTCTGTTTGGTGTTCGATGGATATGTGTGAGGCTACCTACGAGCATGGGTTAAATTCAGGACAACTCAAACATCTTGCTTCCAATGAGTACGTCCTCTTCGTTCAAACAACGTATTCGCTCTCTTTACACAACAATCTTGCGGCTACGGTAGTAGGTGCAGTTGCAGTTCGACCATCCTCATCTCTCGGGCTTGATGGCTCTGGGGAGACAATAGCCGTCATGGACACTGGAATCGATAACAACCATCCTGATCTGATTGGGAGAGTGTTAGCGATAGACACCCAATATGGACTTGATTCCTCACCAATCGACAGTAACAGCGGCCATGGAACGCATGTTGCTATGACCGTACTTGGCGATGGTTCAGTTGATGCATCGGCCACTGGAATTGCTCCAAATGCGAACCTAGTGATGTATGCGCTCGAACACGATCCTACAGCGTATTTTGGCCGCCAAGGCTCATTGTATGACCTCTTCACGGATGCGGAATTAAAAACAGCACGAATTGCAGTCAATGCTTGGGGGTCAACTGGTAATTTTGGATACTACACTGCTGACTCGCGTTCAGCAGATCAGTACGTTTCGACAAACCGATATCTCCTTCCAGTTTTCTCAGTCGGTGATAACGGAGCAAGCGGACCATCTCAGGTTACCGCTCCTGCTACTGCGAAGAACGTACTCTCGATTGGTTCAAGCAACAATGGAAGCGTAACTTCCAGCTCCTCACAAGGTCCTACACTGGATGGACGAATTAAGCCTGATTTGGTGGCTCCAGGCGAAGGAATCTGTTCTGCACGGGCAGAAGAAGCAAATGCGGTCTATGGAACAGTTTGTGCAAGTGGGACACACAGTAACGGACGTTCGATGTACATGGAACTGAGTGGTACCTCCCAGGCTACTGCTGTTGCAGGTGGTTCTGCTGCATTGGCTCGAGAGTATCTCCGAGAAGTGGCAGGTATCAACAAACCTTCAGCGAGCCTGATTAAAGCAACACTGGTCAATGGTGCTGAAGATTTGGGAACTCCGGACATTCCGAACAACAATGAAGGTTGGGGACAGATTGACCTTGAGAACAGCCTCAATCCTACGCATGCTGGAACAGCGTTGGATGTTTTCCATGATGATTCCAGAGAGTTGCAAGCCGGATTCTCGTTGTTGTATTCGTTTGATTTGGACGCCTCGAAGGGTATCGATCTTTCCGTTGTTTGGAGTGATTTGGAAGGAAGTGCAAATGTAGGCCAAAGTCAGCCAAGATTGATGAATAATCTTGATCTGATTCTCCTTGCTCCTGACGGGACGAGCTACCTAGGGAACAATTTCGTTAATGGCGTTTCAGTTTCTGGAGGCCAAGCTGATAATTTGAACAATATCGAGAGAATTCGTCTTCCAGCAGGAACCAGCACACAATCAGGTGAATGGATGGTTATGGTGGAACATCGCGGCGGTGGAACGCAGCGGTTTAGTATTGTTCTTGCAGCCGATGCATCCCTTATTCCTGCAGCAGATCTGACCACGTTTGGAAACAGCATACTTCCGTCTTCGTTCACACCGCTGGTTGGTGATCTTGTGTCCGTATCACTCGCTTGGCACAATCAAGGTACCCTTGCATCGGGTTCATACAACATTCAACTTGAAGATTTGACGGAAGGTGAAATTCTGTATCAGTCGAATCGACCTTCACTTGAAGGAGGTGACTTGGATTCGATTTCCTTCTTTACACGATTCAATTCAACGGGTACGCATACGCTTCGACTAACTCTCGATACCAACAACCAAGTTCCTGAATTGAATGATGGCGTTTCTGGGACAAATAACAACGTGTTGGAGACAGATATTGAAGTCACTGCACAAGGATTACGAGTCATCTTTCTCGATGATGATGGCATGATTCCGCAGACACCTCAAGACCGTGAGGATGCTGCGAATGTTGCTATGGATGTTCGGAATGAAACCGGTCTGACGCTACCATTCGTCATCGTTCACGAGGGCACTGGTGATCAATCAGTTAGTCTAACAGTTTCTTCTGTACAAGAACCAGATATCATCTACCCTTCGATTCTGAACAGCCCAGAAGATCAATGGTCAAAATCTGTGAATACTTCAGGGCCATTTACATTGAGTGGCCAAGGTACGGAGAATGATACAGTCCATGTTCTACTTGATTTGGAAGACTTATCCGCATCAATGGATGGTTCGACAAAACGGTTTGCGCGAGCCGGTACATTTGTCGTGGACGTAACAGCCCGCTATCAGTTCCAACCGACCGTTTCTCATACGCAACGATTGATATTCACCATCGAGCAAGTAGATTCCGTTTTTGTCGTACCTTCGGGGACACTGGGAGTGGCCGCTCAACCTGGTGAGCGTGCAAGTTTCTCTATCGGTGTACGAAACACTGGAAACTCTCTTGCACAGTACACAATGACTTGCTCTTCATCTTCACAATGGCAAATTATGCTCGGTTCATCAAACTCCTCTTCTCTCGAATTTGAACCACTCAATATTCTCCAAGATCTATCGATGGATGTCAATGTTTTCGTTCCGAATGTCGCAAACGGTCAGCCAGCTGCAGATTTCCTCGATCAAATTACCTGTGTTGTGACTTCACCAACAGATCCGTTGTTGAATCATGTCGAAGTTGTCGATGTTGCAGTTGCAGAATTACGGGCTTTCCAATCCGATTTGTATGGTCCGGATGGAGCTGTTGGACCTAGGGCCTTAGCATTACCAATATCCGTCGATACGGGCGAAGTCATTTATTTCAACCACACAATCTCAAACAATGGAAACGTTGAGATGGACTTTACAGTTACTCTTGAACGTGGAAACCCAGCATGGGCAGCCCAGATGACGTATCTTGAACAATCGAGTTCCTCCAACCTTGCACTGACTCTAGCAGCTGGCCAGGTTGCGGATATTCAGATCATGTTGCTTATTCCTGAAACTGCTCGTGAAGGGAACTCAAACACGTATGACCTTCGCGTAGAACATACGTCTCAATTCTTCACATTAAATGGAACATCTCTCGTCGTTTCAGATAATCTGGGTATTGAACTTGTACAAGAAAATGAAGGAATAGTATCTGCTCCTATCTCAGAGAATTTCACATTCGTGGATCTCATCGTTACCAACACTGGAAATGCACCTCTGGATTTGGAATGGAATTCTGGAATCATGCCGGATGGATGGACAGTAAACTTTGCGAATCCTCCTCTGTACATCGATGTTTTATCTTCAGCAAATGTTGTTCTTGCCGTTCGTCCACCAAATCAAACCGATGTCTCCTTTGAATTCGATTTACCGCTGTTTGTGAATGGGAGTAACGATGGTCGATTCATCACGGCTGAATTATCACTAAGCATTGAGGTGCCTGAGAGTGAATATGCTGTAGTTTCTACCGATACGACTGCAGCGCCTCTCCTGTTTATTCCTAGAGATGGTGCTGCGAAACAAACGTTTGCAATCGTCAATGAAGGAAATACGCCTTTGAGCGGGACAATTCGAGTTGAAGTTCAGGATTCGAATGGGGCTGTGATTTCTGATCGTTCAGTTACCGTTTCTCCATCGAGTATAAGTGATCTCCCAGTTGGACAATCCACTGAAATCGTTGTCGAAGTCCAACCCGATGAAGACGCAAAGGACGGCCGTTTCCAATTGGTCATCATCTTTACTTCTGAATCGGGTGTTGTAATCAATTTCGCATCAGATACAAGTGTCAGTGCTCAGAGATCAACAGGTGGTTTTTTGAGCTTGAATCCATTAATTACGTATCCAATCATTGCACTAATTCTCGTGTTATTAATCGCCGGTGCCTATCGTCTGAAGGAATCTGCAACAATCGCTGATTCAGGAACTGAAATGGTGTTGCCGAACGTTCACACAAACCCCGACCACCTTGGAACACGACGGGATGAGGCGCTTGACATTAGTCACTCAGTCAATGATCTTGCATCGGGTGAAGTTTCACAAGACGAAATCGCTGCGGCCCTTGCCCAATCCATGGATATCCAAATTACGCCAACGTCTGTTCCTCATGCTTCACCGCCAGCTGGTTTGCCGCCAGCAGGATTGCCACCAGCTGGTTTGCCACCAAAGGGTCTACCGCCTGCTGGCTTGCCTCCACCAGGACTTCCTCCTACTCCTGTCAAGGAAATACCTGTTCTACCTGCAGGCCCTCCTTTGCCGCCTGGTGGATTGCCGGATGGTTGGACAATGGAACAATGGGGCCATTATGGCGAACAATATTTACAACGCATGGGTTTGAAGTGATACGTTCAAATGCTTGATACAGAACGTTGGACCATGATCAACATCGTGCTGTTCGGACCTCCTGGGGCCGGAAAAGGAACGCAAGCCCAACGAATGATGGAAGCAACTGGCTTGCCTCAAGTATCAACAGGTGATATGCTCCGGGCCGCGGTGATGGCAAAAACTGTTGTTGGCTTGGAAGCAAAGAAATTCATGGATGCAGGAGCCCTTGTTCCTGATGAAGTCATTATTGATTTAATCAGGGAACGGATGAAAGAGGATGATGCCAAAGAGGGCGTAATGTTTGACGGTTTTCCCAGGACTGTTCCTCAGGCTGAAGCTCTGGCGGAATTCGTTGAAGTTTCGATTGTTTTAGCCATAGAGGTGCCTGATGACCGCATTGTTGAGCGGATTTGCGGTCGATTTAGTTGTGGAAACTGTGGTGCAGTATATCATGACAAATTCAACCCTCTCCCAGAATCAGGTTGCGAATGCGGTTCTTTTTCAGAGAAACGTCGTGCTGATGATACGGAAGAAACAGTTGCTGCTCGATTGCAAGCATATCATGAACAAACGTCCCCGCTTGCGGCGTTTTATCGAGAGGCGGGCTTGTTTGTGAGCATTGACGGTGATCGAGACATTGACTTGATTACGTCGGATTTGCTAAACGCACTCGATTAGGTGAAGTGCATGCCTCGTCGAAGACAAAAGCAGAGAGGAAAACGTAGGCAACATGCAATTTCTTCCCGCAACACCCTGCAATCTCTTCTTTACGATGCCTCAAATCAATCGGTTGAACGTCGAAGCATCTATGCTCGTCATCTATTCAAAATTTCTCGCAAGCATCGACTTCGATTCTCTCCTGAAGTAAAGCAAGTAGTCTGCCGTAAATGCTCGACTTTACTCGTTGCAGGTTCGACGACTCGAATACGGTTAAGGAATGGAATAAAAATTCAGCATTGTCTCAGTTGTGGCTTCGTAAGGAGAGTACCGTACAAATTTACTCAGGAGGGTTCAATGTGAAGATACCTGATTCAATTATGCGTCAGGCAAAGGACGCTACTTTGCCTGCCACGGTTCGCATCGGTAAATCAGGACTCACTGATGCAATCATCGATGAACTGGGAGGTCAGTTGTCATCCCGCTCCATTGTTAAAGCAAAGGTGAACAGAGGCTTATATGAACGTGATGACATTCGAAAAGTTTGGTCACATCTTGCTGATAAAACAGCAAGTCAGGTTATTTTCGTTCGAGGAAATGTTGCGGTTTTTTGGAAGAATTAGCGACTACTCTAACCCAACGCTCAATAAGGTCATGTTAATCCACCAGACATGGGCGGTAGTCTACTTTTCACACGTCGACATCCAGCGCAACTCATTGCGCTTCTCTCGCTGGTGATTGTCGGTACAATGTACTTCATGCAAAGCGGGTTTGCTGCTGGTGGTGGAGATGGTATACATCTGGACATCACGATGAAGAAAGGTATGGAAACTCAAGCCGTCTATGTTGGTTTAGGGATACTTCTATTCGTTTATGCATTGATAATTACGGAGGTTGTCCATCGAACCCTTGCTGCTGCATTGGGTGGTCTTCTTGCAGTGATTGCACTCAATTTCTATTCGAATGAACCTACCCTTAGTCTCAAGGCAGTTACGACAATGATCGATTGGGAGACCATAGGCCTGCTTCTTGGAATGATGGTGATGGTTGGTGTGATTTCTCATACCGGTGTATTCGAGTGGTTTGCTGTCCAAGCCTACAAGAAAAGCGGTGGTGAAATTTGGACACTTGTCGTCATTCTTTGCGCAGTCACAGCCGTTCTTTCAGCGTTCCTTGACAACGTTACGACCATGTTGTTGCTTACGCCAGTTACGATTCAAATTGCCAAAGTATTGGACATTAAACCAATTCCTATTCTTATTTCAGAGGTATTGTTCTCGAACATCGGTGGTGCTGCGACGATGATTGGAGATCCTCCAAACATCATGATCGGTTCAGCTATGTCTCCCTCAGCTATTGAAGGTAACACGGACAAAGATATCCAAGCACTGGCTTCTGAGGGCGTAACATTCAATGATTTCATTATTGAAATGGCACCTGGAATTCTTTTGACCGTCGTCCCTTCATTCATGCTCATTCGTTGGCTCTACAAGGATGAGTTTAGTGGACGCCGGGATCGAGACATCACAGAACTGGAGCGCCAATATGCTATCAAGGATATGAAAGGGCTCAAGGTCAGTGGAGCAATCCTTTGTCTCGTCATTATCGGATTCTTCCTTCATCCTGTTGTTCACATAGCAGTTTCCTGGGTTGCTCTTGCAGGAGCAGTTGTTATGCTTCTTGCAACCAATCGACATGAACTTGAGGAGCCTTTGGAACATGTTGAATGGACCACTCTTCTGTTCTTTGCAGGACTGTTTGTTCTTGTTCACTCGCTCCAATACATGGGTGTCATCGATTACATCGGGGGTTACGTTCGCCGAGGTATCGAAGCCTTTAGCGAAGAATATCGTCTCGCAGCCGCTGTTGTAATCATCCTCTGGGTTTCTGCAATTGCTTCTGCTTTTATCGATAACATACCCTATACTGCAACAATGATTCCGATTGTGCTAACACTTTCTGTCGACCTTAATCTCGATCTAGGGCCTTTGATTTGGGCGCTTGCTTTTGGTGCTTGCCTGGGTGGAAATGGGACACTTATCGGTGCTTCTGCAAACGTTGTCACTGCAGGTTTGTCAGAGGAGGCAGGCTATCCGATTTCGTTCAACGAATTCTTCAGGGCTGGATTCCCTGTTATGATCTTGAGTACGTTCATCGTAACGTTCTACATGCTTCTCGTATACGTTGTAGGAGGAGAAGATGGAGGCACAACATGGAAACTCGCTCTTGTTGGTATCGCGCTTGTTGGAATCATCGCACAGTATTCAAGGGGCCGAGCGAAAGGCAAATCACCTGCAGAAGCCCTTGTTGATGATGATGCTGAAGAGATTATCTCGGCGATCAAATCCGTTGTTACCTCTGGTGGAAAGAAAAAGACTCTTTCTGATGGAGAAGAATAAGTACAACTCAGCGTTGGATTCAAGAACTTGAAGGCCAAGGAACAGATGGTCCACGATGAACGAGTGCGGCGTATGCGGAATCCTCTACCTTGCAGGTGGTTCTTGTCCTGCGTGCGGTTCTCAAATTCAGAAACGCTCTGAGGATTTTCAGGATGCGGAAATGGTCCTTCCTTCCGAAGTACCAGGTCTTGACGAGGCGGCTGATGCATGGTACGAACTTGAGGGCATCGAGCCACCTTTAGAGTCCCAAGAGCAAGATGACTCATCTTCACTTCCTTTTGGATACGGAGGTGAATCTCTGACCAACGTGTCCCGTCTTCCTTTTGGTATTGGTAGCCACCGGGATGGGATTCCCTTCGAGGTTGTCCAATCTGAAGCAACGCAATCTTCCGTATCTGAACAATCGATTCCAGAGCCAAGCGAACCGGAAACAGTCGATGAGCCCGATAATTCCATTCAGATTGAAGACAGTGCAGAGGTTCAGAACAAGATCGAAGATGTACCCGAGGTGCCAATGCTTCCTTCAGAGGAGAAGCAACCTGAGCCAAAGCCAGAGCCGATTCGAATTCAAGCAATACCCATTAGCAACGTTCCTGCAGTTGAAGTAGCGTCTCCAGACATTCCTCTCGATACGAACCATGGTCAAGAAATCTTCTCAATTGATGATGACGTCGTTGAGGTCGTGTTTTCCGATCTTGAAGATACGATAGTACATGTTGATCATGGTGCAGTTGATCCATATTCATCTCCACAAGTTGTTGAATATTCTGAGAAGACATTTACTCCTTTCGAGTTGCATCCTGCTCGAGCAATGACTGTTGAAGCATCGAACGATACTGAGATTCGAACCCTTGTAGAAGATGGATTTATGGCCATCGGGCGTGGTGATTGGAGGTCAGCAGCACGATCATTCCAGCGGGTTCTGGCGAGTTCTCCACAAGATGTCGGTGCCATGAACAATTATGGCATCTCACTCCTTCAAATTGCAACGACCATGCAAAATTCATCCGATCCTGTTGACGCTTCGAATGCAGCTACACAATTTGAGGCTGCTATTCTCTCATTACGAGAAGCTGTTCGAGCGATGCCTGAGGGTTCCGAACCATTGTACAATCTTGTTCAAGCCCTCTACTTAAGTGGTCGAGAAGAAAAGGCATTAGGTCTTATGGAGAGGGTCTCTGAATCCAATAAATCGAATTCGCATTTTGTGAACCTGCATGCCGCAATTCTGGCTCAACTCGGACAATATGGTGAGGCGAAAAACATCTTAGCACCCATTCAAGGAGAACCTCTGATTTCTCAGAACTTGCTCAAACTACCCTCGTTATGACCCAAATTAACGACCCGTAGTGCGATATGAAGGCAAGTTCACATCCGATTTCTTCATATACGTGAGGTAGGTCGGAAGGTTGCTTAGCACCTCGGCAACTGCTGTCGGGGGAAGGGCTGAGGAGAATCATCCCTCGGGG
>MDTE01195776.1_pt1 | contig 10032 bp, 6 predicted proteins | sample 811231 | NCBI WGS metagenome assembly MDTE01 (sample SAMN05326651, study PRJNA326480) | marine metagenome | isolation source: seawater | place: Indian Ocean: Red Sea | collected 2010 | reverse complement strand
TATGAGATTGAACAAATTTTTATCAAGGGCTGGGATAGCATCAAGAAGAAGAGCTGATGAATTAATCCAGATTGCTACGACTACTGTTAATGGGTCTGTATGTTTAGATCCTGCTTACAATGTTCAAAAAGGAGATATCGTTCGCTATGATAATAGGATAGTAAAACTTGAGAATCAATTCATAACGGTTCTATTAAACAAACCATTAGGTGTAATTACGACTGTAAAGGATACTCATAATAGAAAAACAGTTATGGATTTGGTAAATGTATCTACTCGCATATTTCCTATTGGAAGACTTGACAAGAATACCTCTGGGGCAATTTTACTTACAAATGATGGGGATCTTCATCAGTATCTTTCTCATCCAAAAAATAAGGTTGAAAAAGATTATGAAGTTGTAATAGAAGGCTTGATTTCAGATTCTCAAAAACAAAAATTGAAAAAAGGTATATACATAGGTTATGGTGAATATGGTAAAGCAGAAATATTGAGTCAAATTAAATTGAAAAAAAGATCAACTGTTATCCTGAGGCTTACCCAAGGAAAAAAACGTGAGATTCGAAGAATTTTCCTGCGATTGAAAATAAGATTAATATCTATTATTAGGATTAGAATATCAGGATTAAGCCTAGGAAAACTTAAAATAGGAAAATTTCGAATTTTAAATGAGACAGAGGTCAAAAGTTTAAAAAAAAAACATTAATGAAAAAAGTTGGGAATTAATAGCTTGAACCCTAAGTTTGCCGGCTTATTGAGAATTAATTATCTATGATAATAGCTATAGATGGATCAGCAGCTACAGGAAAAAGTACTGTCGCAAGGATTGTTTCTGAAAAATTGAATATTATTCATATCAATACTGGTTCGATGTACAGAGCCGTGACATTAGGGTTAATAAAATCTAATATTAATATCAATGATAGTGGCGCCATTATTAATTTTATTAATAGTACAGTTATTGGTTTTGATGATAACAATATTATTCAATTGAATAATAAAGATGTCTCAGAAGAAGTAAATTCTATTAAAGTTTCGTCATTGGTTAGTAAGGTAAGTTCGGTTTTATTGGTACGTAAATGGATGGTGGGATTGCAGAGGACCGTAGCTAAAAATAAAGATTGTGTATTAGAAGGTAGAGATATTGGAACTGTGGTTTTTCCAGATGCAGACTACAAGTTTTTTCTTGTAGCTGATTTGGAAGTACGGGCTATGAGAAGGAAAAAGGAAATGGATTCATATGGTGAAAATCATTCATTGGATAAAATTATCTCAAATATTGTAGAAAGAGATGATTTGGATTCAAAAAGAAAATATTCACCTCTTAGGGAAGCGAGTGATGCATATAGAATTGATACAAGTTCAATAAAAGTCGATAATGTTGTAGATAAAATTATCAATAAAATTAGTTTAAAAAATAAAAAGGAAACATCTTAGAATGACAAGTGAAATAGATAATACAGTAGAAGAGGTAGTTAAAACACCAAATAAAGGTGTTGAAAGTACCAGCGCTGACCAAGCGCCATCTGTTGGCATTGAACAAGAAAAGCAACCGAAAAATTATTTAGATCCTAATCTATTTGAGGATATAAAAGTAGTTTCACGATCGGAAATGGATAATGAAAATTTAGATACCGTATTGACGACTGATCAAGAAGCTGCATATTCTAAAACAATAGTAGAAATATCTGAAAAACAATTGATTAAAGGTCGAGTTGTCGGCATGAATGAAAGAGATGTTTTAATTGATATTGGTTTTAAATCAGAGGGAATTATTGATAGAGATGAATTTAGTGAAAATGAACTTCCATCTATAGGTGATCAGGTAGAGGTATATCTAGAAGCTCTTGAAAATGCTAGTGGAAATACAATTTTATCTAAAGAAAAAGCAGATTTTATGCGTAGATGGGATGAATTAATTGAAGCTTATGAAAATGAAAAAATTATTACTGGATTAGTAATTCGAAGAATAAAAGGTGGGTTAATAGTTGATCTAGGGGTTATACAAGCATTTTTGCCAGGTTCCCAAATTGATGTCAGGCCAATCCAAGATTTTGATGTTTATCTTGAAAAGGAAATTGAGGTTAGGATAGTTAAACTTAATGAATCAAGGAAAAATATAGTTGTTTCCCATAAGGTAATTCTGGAAGAGAGTCTCAAAGAACAACGCGACGCATTATTTAATGAGCTTGAAGTCGGGTCAATTCTAGAAGGCCGTATAAAAAATATTACCGATTTTGGAGTATTTGTTGACTTGGGTGGAATTGATGGTTTATTGCATATAACGGATCTTTCTTGGGGAAGAGTAAATCATCCAACAGAAGTTGTAGAGCTTAATGAAAAAATTACTGTAAAAGTTATTGAATATGATGAAGATCGGAAACGTGTATCCTTAGGTCTAAAGCAATTAACTCCGCAACCTTGGGATGATGTTGAAGTAAAATATGGTATTGGCAATATTGTTAATGGGAAAGTGGTAAGTTTGACTAATTATGGATGTTTTATAGAACTCGAACCTGGAGTAGAAGGTTTAGTTCATGTTTCTGAAATTTCATGGACTAAACACATAAAGAATCCATCGGAAGAATTTTCTTTAGGTGACGATGTAGAGGCGAAGGTATTATCTGTTGATATACAAGAAAGAAAAATAAGTCTGGGTGTTAAGCAATTAGTTCCTGATCCTTGGGATGAGATTGAAGGAAAATTGGAGTTAGGGTCACAAATAAAAGGTAAAATACAAAATTTGACTCAATTTGGAGCTTTTGTAGAAATAGATGATGGGATTGATGGACTTATCCATGTTTCTGACTTATCATGGACAAAAATAGTAAGACATCCAAAGGAAGTTTTAGAAAAAAACGAAGAAGTAAATGTACAAATTCTGGAGGTTTCAAGAGAGAATAGAAGAATCTCGCTTGGTTATAAGCAGACAAGTGATGACCCTTGGCCAAAAATCATCGAATATTATGAATCTGGGAAAGAGGTAAGTGGTAAAATTATTCGTGTTCTTGATAAAGGGATAATTATTGAATTGGAGATGGACGTTGAGGGAATAATACCATTTGGAAAAATGTCAAAACGTGATAGGCGATCTTTAGCTTCGCAGTATGAGATTGGTGCAAATTTATCAGGTATTGTAATGAAGGTATCTCCAGAAGATAAAAAAGTAATCCTTTATAAGGAAGAATTAGCTGGAAACACAAAAACAGCTTCAGCTAATGATGAAGTTAAAAATTATTTGAAAAATCAGAATACAAATACTGGTGAAAAAATTGATTTTCCTAAGGAATTACTGGAACAAGCTCGTTCAGCTGAGTCTGAGGGGGACTTGGAAGATAATAGTGTAGATGAAGAATCAAAAATAGAAGAGGATGAAAAAGAGATTTAATCTTTTAGTTTAATTGAAACCCTCAAATAAATCTATTTTTTTTGAAAAATTATCTACACCTTTAATTACTTTTAACCTTGCTTTATTATTATGGATATTCGTTGTAAGTAATAACGATTATTCAATGGTTATAGATATACCAATTGAGGCTAGAAATCTAAGTGCACTTAAGGCGCATAGAGAAGAAGTGCCAAAATATGCTCAAGCCAGATTGAAAGGAACTGGAAGAGATCTATTCGGTCTATATTTATTCAAAAATTTTATCGAATTCAAAGCAGTTATAGATTTAGAAGGGATTTCAAAAGAATATGAGTTTGTTTTGAATGATTATTTTAAAAATAATCCGCAAAAAATTGTCTTGCCATCAAAATATTCTATTGAGTTTATTGAAATAATCTACCCCAGTCGTATTCAAATTAGTCTAGACGATATGGAAGAAAAACAAGTCCCTATCCTTTCAAATATTAAAGTTATGACTGAACCCGGATTTATGATTATTGGGGAAGTTCATTTTGAACCTAACTTCATTACTATTGCTGGGCCCAAAGAGGATCTAGTATTGATTAATCATGTAAAAACACAGTTTGATACACTAATTGGTGTAAATAATTCACTTAGTGGGAATATAAATCTACAATCCAAGGGGAGGCTTATTAATTTTTCAGAAGACCAGATTCACTATTATGTTAATATTGAAGAAATTAGTGAAAGAATTATTGCGGGAATACCGGTTCATATTATTAATATTCCAAATAATATTAGAGTTTTTCCTTCTCCACAAACTGTAGCATTAACTGTTATCGGTGGTTTAAAACAAATATCAAACCTAAGAGCTGAAGAAATTAATGTCACATTGGATTTTAATTATTGGTCTTCTAAACAGCAGTTTTATGAACCTAATGTATATGTACCAAAAAGTGTAATCAAATGGCAAGACTTATCCCCTAGAAGCCTTGAGTTAGGAGTTGCACGACAATCTAAATGATAGTTCTTGGGATTGAAACTTCTTGTGATGAAACTGCTGCTTCTATTTGTAGTAATGGGGAAATTTTATCAAATATTGTTAGTTCTCAACATGTACATAAAAAATTTGGTGGTGTAATTCCTGAAATCGCATCTAGAGAGCATGAAAAGTATTTAAATGTAATTGTTAACTCTGCTATTGAAGACTCAGGAATAAAATTATTAGACCTAGATGCTATAGCTGTTACTCAAGGTCCAGGCCTTTCTGGTACTTTGTTAACTGGGATTAGTTTTGCCAAAGGACTTGCGCTTGGTTTAAATATTCCAATTATACCAATAAATCATTTAGAAGCTCATATTTTTGCTAATTTTTTATCTGAAAAAAATTTAAACTTCCCTTTTGTTTGTTTGTTAGTTTCAGGTGGTCATACGCAGTTGTGGAACGTAAAAAATATAGATGAATATTATTTACTAGGGGAAACTTTAGATGATGCAGCTGGTGAAGCTTTTGATAAAGGAGCACGTATTTTAAAACTAGGTTATCCTGGTGGACCTGAAATTGAAAAGATTGGTAAGAATGGAGATCCCAAAGCAATTGATTTTCCTAGGTCTTTATTAGGTAAAAAGTCTCTTGATTTCAGTTTTAGTGGCTTAAAAACATCTCTTCTTTATTATATGGATAGCTATGATAAAAATGATTCTGTTACAATAAATGATATTGCCGCAAGCTACCAACAAGCGATTATTGATACCTTAACTATCAAATTAGAAAGAGCCGTAGAATTTACCAAATCGAAGAACTGTGTAATTGCAGGTGGTGTTGCTTCGAATACCCAATTAAGGTTTACCATTAAAAATAAATTAGGTATTAATGTATACTATCCAAGTATGAAATATTGTACCGATAATGGTGCTATGATTAGTTTTTTAGGTGAAATAAAACTATCACAGGGTATTAATTCTGAAATTAATTTTTCGGTTGAACCTAATCTTTCACTAGTCTAGAATTGAAAATAACTACCTTAGCTCCAGATAATTTTTTTTATTTAATGAGTTTAATTGGATTTTTGGTATTATTCTATACATTCTACCAATTTTTTGATAAAATAAAAGTTAGGTACATATTAATTGTTAGATTATTAATAATTATAACTTTTCTATTTTTGTTTTTAGAACCAGTAATTATTCTTGAAAGACAAAAGATTAAAGAACAATTATGGAATATTTATATTGATAGATCTATGAGTATGGGTTATCATCAAAATCCTTCAAAATTATCTTATTTAAACGGTATTTCAGATTTTGTTGAAAAAATCAAAAAAAATAATGTTCCTTTTAATATTTATAGTTTTTCTTCAACTATAGAAAACTGGGATCCAAATAAAAAAGAAATTAATGGGTCATCTACAAATATTAGTTCAATTTATAAGCATATAAATTCGGATGTAAATAATAATATTATGGGAGCTATATTAATTTCAGATGGGCAGGTTAATCTAGGAACAGACATTGATAAAAATTTAGATAAAATAAAAATTCCAATTCATGTTATAGGCACTGGAGATTTGGATCCAATGATAGATGTTCAAATACATTCTATTGATGTACCGCCTGTTATTATAAAAGGGGAAGAGGCTGAGTTTGATGTAACAATACTAAACTATGGCAATATAAAAGAAAGAGCAAATGTAACTTTATATGATAAAAGTAAATTAATAGGTTCCAAAGTAATTAATTTAAAAGGAGGTGGGACTAAAGAAAAAGTAAAGTTTTTAATCAAACCAGTTACTTCAGGAGAAAAAAATTATATTGTTAAAGTAAATATCCTAGAAGATGAAATTAATATAAAAAATAATAAACAAAATGTTACAATTCATGTACTAAAGAGTGAGTATAAAATTGCAATTATTACAGGAGCCCCAAATTTTAATACAAGAATTTTAAAAAATACCTTTCAAAAAAATTCTGAATATTCCGTCGATCATTTTATTTTTGCAGATAAAAGTTTCAGACCATCATTAAATAAATTTTGGAAAGAGACTTATGATTTAATTTTATTTGATAATCATCCAATAAAAGAAAATGGTGCAAAATGGGCGACCTATAGAAAAGCTTTTGCAAAAAAATTAATTTCCCACAAATCTAATTTCGGAATTATTTACGGTAATAACACACATAATGGATTCCTTGAAGATTACTTAGAATTATTTGATTTATCTTTAGGGAAATACAACTTAAAGGAGAATGAAATTTATGATTGGAATTTTACAGATGAATGGAAAGGATTATTTCCATTTCATACTATTTCATCTAATATTGAAAATGATTTTATGATACTTCCACCACTTAAACCAGGTCTAAAAATAGAGTCTACAAAAAGTAGAGTGCTTGCTAGGTTCAATAATACGAATATTACTGATCCAATTATTTTAGTGGGTGAAAAAAACGATCTTAGATATTTTACATGGACATCAAGCGGCTTAAGCTCTCTTTTCTATAGATCTCAAGTTTCTAATATTTCTGATATTGTTTATGAAATTTTAACACCCATTTTTAATTGGTTATTGCGCACAAAAGGAGATAAAGATATTTATTTCAGGACAAATAAAAACTCTTATCAACAGGGTGAATTAATTGAATTTACAGGTAAGCCAATAATTGAAAAGAAATTTAAAGATGAAGGAATTTTAAATATTAAGATGGGTGATAAGGTTATTAATTCCAAACCTCTAAAGTATAATCCTTTAAAGGGGACGTTTTATTCTAATATCTGGGCTTCTCAATCAGGAAATGTAAATTATGAAATTCAATTTGGAGAGCCTGAAAATTCCTATATTGTAGGTAGAGGTTCTTTTCAAATTCAGGAGAGTCAGGTTGAATTGAATCAAGTATTTTTGAATGAGTACTCCCTAAAAAAAATAGCTGAAGAATCTGGTGGAAAATATAAACGGTGGGATCATAAAAATGATCTTTTACCATTTATTTCCCCTAATTCAAGAGCTGAATTAATTACATATTCTTTTCCTTTATACGAAAATATTTTTGTGATATTTTTGGTTGTTGGATTATTGATAATTGAATGGGTATTAAGAAGGAATTTAGGTTTAAGTTAAAGGATTGGGAGTAGTCCACTTTATCATATAAAATAATAACAATAGAAATGAAAAAAATAGGTATCATTGGCACAGGTTATGTTGGCTTAGTAAGTGGGGCAGGGATTTCAGATTTTGGGCATAAAGTTATTTGTGCTGATATAGATAAGGAAAAGATTAAGGAAATAAAAAAAGGCAATATCTTAATTTTTGAACCTGGTTTAAAAGAGATTATCGATCGGAATGTTAAAAGTCAGCGGCTTTCATTTTCCTCAAATATCGAAAATACAATAAAGCAATCAGATATATTATTTATAGCAGTTGGAACACCAGAAAGTGCATCAGGCAAAGCTGATCTTACTTATGTCGAAAATGCAGCATTGAAAATTGCTCATAACTTAAATTCATATAAAATTATTTGCACTAAAAGTACTGTCCCTGTTGGCACTGGAAAAAAAATAAAGGAAATAATTAATAAAAATAAACCCAGTGCTGTTTTATTTGATTATGTTTCCAATCCAGAATTTTTAAGAGAAGGTTCAGCTGTAAAAGATTTTCTTTGGCCGGATAGAGTTTTAATCGGGTGTGAGAATAATAAAACATATGAATCAATGCTTGATGTTTATCGACCGTTGTTTAGAAATAAAAAGCCAATAATTAAAACTGATATAGCTACTGCTGAAATGGTAAAATATGCTTCTAACGCTTTTCTAGCATTAAAAATAAGCTATATTAACGAAATAGCTAACTTGTCTGAAGCCCTCGGTTGTGATATCAAAAAAGTAGCAGATCTAATGGGACAGGATGGAAGAATCAGTCCAAAGTTTTTACATCCGGGACCAGGTTATGGAGGTTCTTGTTTTCCAAAAGATACTAAGGCATTATCTAATTTGGCAAAACAAGAAAATATTCCTTTGGAAACTGTTAATGCTGCAATAAAGGCTAATATATACCAAAAAAAGAGAATGTTTTCAAAGCTCAAAGCATTATTAAAAAATCGAGTAAAAGGGAAGACTATTGCTATACTTGGTTTATCATTTAAACCTAATACTTCTGATATTAGAGAGTCTTCGGCGATAGAAATTATTAAAAGTATATTGAAAGAGGGAGGTATTGTCAAAGCTTTTGATCCTATTTCAAATAACGAAATGAAACTCATTTTTCCAGATATTAAATATTTTTCAGATTGGGAAAAAACTGTTGATAATGCTGATTGTATGGTTATTATGACAGAATGGAATGAGTTTAGATCTTTAGATTTAAAGGAATTAAAAAATAGGTTGAAGAAACCAATAATATTTGATACTAGAAATATTTTTGACCAAAATAAGTTATTAGAATTGGGATTTTCATTTGATACAGTTGGAAGGAAAAAAATAATAAATTATTAATATAATTATGCTATGTAATAAATGGTAGTTGATCTAATCTAAGTTATAATATATTGAAAAATTATATGATATCTTTTCAATATTATCGTTTTTAATGGGTTCTATATTTTCTGGATCAAACATATAATTTTTCCAATCTATTAGATCTAGCCCAAGTTTATAGTATAATTTTCTGTTCTTTAATTTTTTTTTAAGATTTAGACTGATTATAGATTTTTGTTCATACCCATTGTCAAAACGTTTATTCTTAATTTCATGATATTTGTTATGAATAATTTTTTTATTTATCTCACCTCTTTTTGAATTTGAATAAGTAATTATCAAATTAGTTTTATTTTTAAAGTTGGCCTGATATTCAAAAAATAATTCTTCTGAATGTGGTCCTATCCAAAAGCCGATAGGGCTGTTATGAGTATAAAAATCATTTATTTCAAATTTGTGTTTATATAGACGATGATCTGTCCAATTATATTCAATCGTTAGTTTATCATTAAGATAAAATATATTATTCAAATTAGAGCCAAATTGCCAACCAAACCAATTGTGATTATTATCAGAAAAAATACGCTCTGGGGTTAACTCATCCATATAGAAACAGATATAAATTTGTTTAGTTGTGCTTAATGAATATATAATCTCAGCACCCATTTGAATATTATCTAAATCGCCTAAATAATCTTCGATTTGTAAAAATGGTATTAATGCCATTAAATAGTGAAAATCAAAACCTCTTGTTCCATATATTACACTTTCATTAGCAACCAGTTTAATTTTTTCATTTACATGCCATTCAATTCTGTGAGCTGCAATAAATTTATTAATATTTACTTCTCTTCTACCTACATTATTTTCATATTCTAAATCTTCTGAATCCCAAACATGTTTATAATATTTACTTTGAGATGTATCAGTAAGTTCACTTTGAAGGATACCATGGAAATAGATCAGTTTTAAACGATTGTTAATCCTCCAATCAAACCCAAATTGGGGATAAGATGGAGCCTTATTTGAAACATGCAATGCTCTTTTCCCAGGCCCCCAGAAGTTATCATATTTACCAAATTTCATTTTAAAAATATCATTTTCATAAGAAATTTTCATTGTTGCGATTTCAGTAGAATATCCATCTGCATCTAAAGACTTTCTTAAATAAGGGAATGATTGATCCGGTGAAAAATTTAGTATTTTATCATTAATG
>MDTE01025249.1_pt1 | contig 10032 bp, 7 predicted proteins | sample 811231 | NCBI WGS metagenome assembly MDTE01 (sample SAMN05326651, study PRJNA326480) | marine metagenome | isolation source: seawater | place: Indian Ocean: Red Sea | collected 2010 | reverse complement strand
TGGCTGGATCAAGCCGGGTCAGCAGCTAAGCCTGCTGTTGCTTCCGGTTGGCGTCGCGCTGCTTGTTTTCCTGCGCCGCCACGCGAGGGGCTAGTCGCCAACGTCGAACAGGATTTCCCGCGGCTCGGCGCCGCGGCTGGGGCCGACGAGGCCGCGATCCTCAAGTTCATCCATGATACGCGCGGCCCGGGTGTAGCCGAGGCGCAGGCGGCGTTGCATGAGCGAGACGCTGGCCTTCTGCTCGACGCGGATGACCTCGATGCATTGCTGGACGATCTCCTCGTCCTCGTCAATGCCGCTGCCGCCGTTGCCGCCGTTGCCGTTGGCCGGCCCCTCGAGCTGCCGCTCCATCTCCTTGTCGTAGCTCGGCTTGGCCTGGTCGTTGACGATCTCGACGATCCGGTTGATCTCCTCGTCGGTGACAAGGCAACCCTGCGCGCGGCGCAGGTTGGAGGTGCCGGGCGGCAGGAACAGCATGTCGCCCTTGCCGAGCAGCTTGTCCGCCCCCATGGCGTCGAGGATGGTGCGGGAGTCCACTTTGGCGGCGACCTGAAACGCGATCCGGGCGGGGATGTTGGCCTTGATGACGCCGGTGATGACGTCGACGCTGGGCCGCTGCGTGGCAACGATGCAGTGGATGCCAGCTGCCCGAGCCATCTGAGTGATGCGGGCGATTGAGTTTTCCACGTCGTTGCGTGCCATCAACATCAGGTCGGCCAGCTCGTCGATGATAACGACGATATAGCTGAGCTTGTCCGGGATCTCGATCTCGTCCTCCCGCTCGACGGTGACCTCCTGGTCCATCTCGACGGCGAAGCCTTCACCCTCGTCGAGCGGCAGCTCGGCCTGGTCGGTCTTTTGCGGTTTCTTCCGAGTGCGCGAGTTGAAGCCGTCGATGTTGCGGGCGCCGACCTTGGCAAAAATCTGGTACCGTTTTTCCATCTCGTTGACGACCCACTTGAGCGCGAGGATGACCTTCTTCGGGTCGTGCACCACGGGGGCGGCGAGGTGGGGCAGGCCGTTGTAAATCTGCAGCTCGACGACCTTGGGGTCGATCATCACGAAGCGCAGTTCCTCCGGTGAAAACCGGAAGAGCAGCGAGGCGACGATGGAGTTGATGCAGACCGACTTGCCGGAGCCGGTCGCACCGGCGATGAGCATGTGTGGCATGTCTGCCAGGTCGGCCACGATCGGCTTGCCGTAGACGTCTTTGCCCAGTGCGAGCGGGATCTTGGCCTTCGATTTTTTCCACTCGGGCGAGTCGATGATGTCGCGGAAGAGGACCTTGGTCTTGATGCGGTTGGGTACCTCGATGCCGACCGAACTGCGGCCGGGGACGGGGGCGAGAATGTTGATTCTCTCGGCCTTGATTGCGGCGGAGATGTTGTTGGCCAACGCGGAGATGCGCTCGAGCTTGACGCCGGGCGCGGGGTGCAGCTCATAGCGCGTGATGGTCGGCCCCTTGGTGATGTCGCCCTCGGTGACCTCGATGCGGAATTGCTGCAGTGTGTCCTTGAGCAGCCGTGCGTTGGCGAGGAGTTGCTCGCGTGTCTCGGTGGGGGCGGCGGCCGGCTCCGGCTCGTCGAGCACCATCGACTTGGGCAGCTTGTAGCCCTTGACCTTGGGTGTCTTGGCGACGGCACCCGGCCCTTTCGGCTTAGCCAAGCGCCGGGGCAGTTTCAGCTTGGGCGGGGTGTCCGGTTCCGGTTCATCCGGCTTGGCTTCGTCCCCGGTTGTTTTGTCCGGCTTGGCCTCGGATTCGTCTTTGGCCCTCTCCGCTTGGCCAAGGATGCCTCCGGTGGTAGCGGCCTTGTGCTCGGTAGGCTCGCTTGGCTCCGCCGGTTTTTCCTCCTTAGTCTCGGTATCCGCTTCGCCGTCCTTCCCGTCCGTTGAATCGGCGGAGGCCTTGACCTCCTCGGCGGAGATCACCTCGCCCATCTCGACCTCGCCGGGTTCCGGTTCCGCCTTGGCCTTGGTTCGTTGTTCCTCATCGAGGACGCTCAAGTCGCGGACGGTTGGCTTGGGCACCGGCTTGAGGTCGGCACCGAGCCCCTTGTCGGCCTCCAGTTCCTCGGTGACCTGCTCGAGTTCCTGCTCGACCGCTTTCTTTCGCTTGGCCAAGTCGCGCTCGAGCCGCTTGGTTTTACGCTGAACCGTTTTTTGGATCGGGCCAGCGGCGGCCATGCTGGGTTGAGCCCGGCGCTCGCGCCATTCTTCCCATGCGTCCACCGCCCAGTGCCAAAGTTCGACCGGCTGAAGGTTGGTCAGGTAGTAAAGGCTGGCGAGTATGAGTGCCGTGTGGATGATAACCGCGCCCGCGGTGCCGAAGGTGTGAAAAATCGGGTAGATGATTCTTTCGCCGAGGACGCCGCCGAGTTGGAATCCGTCCACCCAGAACGCAAGGCCGAAGTTAATGTCCATCTCCTGCAGCAGTCCCATCAGGCCAAGCAGATAAACCACGGCGGCGACCGGTTCCTTCCATGATTGACGCAGGTGGATGAAGAAAGGATGGATAAATGCGGCCCCGAAAAGCATTAGTAGCAGTGGCACCATGTAGGCCGCGAATCCGATGGCCATGAACGAAATGTAGGAGAGGTAAGCCCCCACCGGGCCGATCATGTTTTGGTAGCCGTCGGTCGGGTCACCGGAGTTGAGCGGGGGATCCGACGGGTCGTAGCTGAGCAAGGACAGAACATAGAGGAATGCCACGGCAAACATCAGGATGCCAATCCATCCCAAGTCCATCCGCGGCTGGACGCCGTCTGCTGCCTTGCTCGCCTTGCTCGGCACGGGCGGAAGTGTAGTGGCTGTGCGGCCCAAGAAAAAGCGTGCAATGGGGATTTGTTTTGACGCGAACGGTGGTTGCCTTTCCGGCTGTTTCCTGTTTACTTTCCGCCGATGAGGTATTGGTTCGTTTTGGGGCGGGGTTTGGCCTTGGCGGCGCTGGCGGTTGCTGCTACCGGGTGCGAGCCAACCAGCGGGGGCAGTTCCCGCATGGAGGACGACCCCGATTTTGTCCGGGGCAAGAGCCGGTTGGCCCGCAAGGAGGTCGACGGAGCGGTACTCTCCTTCCGCAAGGCGCTCGCCAGCAACCCGGCCAACGCCGCTGCTCATTTCGAGCTGGGGCTGATTTTTTACGAGCCGAGCAACGAAAACACCGACTACGTCGCGGCCTGTTTTCATTTCGAGCGGCATCTTGAGCTGCAGCCGGACTCCCGCCATGCTGGCAACATCGCGGGCTTCATCAAGGCCTGCAAAAAAGAGATTGCCAAGGACATCGCCATGGCGCCCATCCCGCCCTCGGAAATCAACGCGATCCACACACTCCGTACTCAGTTGGCCAAGTCCAACAGCGAGAATTCCCATCTCAAGAGCCAGGTCGAGGCCATGCGCGGCCGGCTGCAGCAGGCCGGAAGCGATGTACCGGAGGTCGCCGTGGTCACCGGCGGGCCGCCGCCCTCGGTGAATCCCCGGGGCAACCCGAACGTGCCGCCCCGGCCCAGTTACTCGGCGCGTTCCGGCCAGACACGGACCCACACACTCCGGCCGGGCGAAAGCCTCTACAGCCTGGCCCGCCGATACGGCATCCCGTTCTCGGCCCTAAAGGCGGCCAACCCGCGCCTGATGCGCAACTCCCGCGACCTCAAGCCGGGCGTCACCGTTTACATCCCGGCCAAGCGCACCCCGTAACCCGTCGCCGTGCGCCGGTTGGTCTTCCCAGTCATCCTCCTCTTTTGGCTGGCGATGAATGTGCTCCTGTGGCGCGCCGAGTATGGCGACACCGGCCGGGGCAGCCGCGTTTCCAGCGACGTGGTGCTCGACAAAATCTTCAACGCGCCCGACGCCTCCAGCCTGCAGGTGTTTCAAAACGGCCGGTCGCTTGGCTTCATGCGTTGGGAGATCATCCCCGATGAGGTTTACTTCGGTGGCACCAACCAGCCGGCCGGTCGGGTCGAGTCGATCCGCGGCTACACCGTCGCGCTGGACGGCCGGCTCGACGTTGAGCCGCTGAACGGAAAGCTTCGATTCAACCTTCGTTCGACACTCGACCCCGCGCTCGACTGGCAGAGCGTCCACGCCACGATCAACCTGCCGCCAAGCTCGTGGGAGGTCACGGCGCTGGCGACGAACCAAGTGTTGACTGTGAAGCACGACGGGGCGCTTGGTCAATGGGAACGCACCACGCCGCTTGGCCAACTGCGCGACCCGGCCACGGTGCTAGAGTCGCTCGGCGGGCCACTTGTCGCGTCGCTGCTCAAGCCGTTGTTGCCGCGAAATCTCGCGCTTGGCCAAGCGGCCGCCGGGCCACCCGCGCTGGGCCTGGAGTGGGTGGTGTACAACGACGCCGTGCGGCTGGGCAGCACACGCGTTCGCATCTACCGCATCGAGGCCAAGCTACCCGGCGATCGTGCCGTCACGGTTTTGGTGAGTCGCGTTGGCGAGATTTTGCAGGTCGATTTTCCCGGCCAACTGCAGATTACCAACGAAAACATCCCGCTGCGCGAAGGGGGCGGAAAATGATCGAAATTGAGCAATTAACCAAGCAATTCGGCGATTTGCGGGCGGTCAACGATGTCAGCCTCACGGTGCCGACGGGGGAGTTTTTTGTCATCCTTGGCCCCAACGCCGCCGGCAAGACCACGACCATCAAGGTCATGGCTGGGCTGATGAAGCCGACGAGTGGGGCGGTGCGGATTTGCGGGTTCGACAGCGCCACCGACCCGCTCGAGGCCAGACGGCGACTCGCCTACGTGCCGGACTTTCCGTTCCTGTACGACAAGCTGACGCCGGCTGAGTTTTTCCGGTTCACCGGTAAGCTATTCGGCATGGAGGACGCCGCGATGGAGGCGGAGGCTGGGCGCTTGGCCAAGCGTTTCCATCTCGACGAATTCCTGGCCAAGCCGATCGAGAGCCTGTCACACGGCACCAAGCAGCGCGTAGCGATCGTCTCCGCGCTGATGCATTCGCCGGAGGTCGTCGTGCTTGACGAGCCGATGGTCGGGCTTGACCCGCAGCACGCCCGCGTGCTCAAGGACATCCTGCGCGAACGGGCTGACGCAGGCGTGACGGTATTCGTCTCCACCCACCAACTCAGCGTTGCTGAGGAGATGGCCGACCGCATCGGCATCATGCACCAGGGCCGCCTCGTGGCCGTTGGGTCGCACGGGGAACTGCAGGCGGCAAACCGCGACAACCGGCTCGAGTCGATCTTCCTGTCGCTCACCAACGACGGCGCATGAACGGCGCGAAGCCCATCCCGTTTTGGCGTCTGTTGGCTGGGGTCAACCGCACGCAAAACTGGCGGCGACTGCAGTCGGCGGTGGCGCGGTCGCGGCTGCATGCGTTCCTTATGGGCCTGTTCGTCGTCGGCTACGCCTGGCTGGCGTACACGCTGTTTCATAAGGCGCTGAATTTCACCTCCAGCTTCCCTGGGCTGGGGCCGGTGCTGATCGAGCGGATGATGTTCCTGCTCTTCGCGTTTCTGTTTCTACTGCTGTTGCTCAGCAACGTCATCATCAGCTTCACCAACCTGTTCCGCAACCGGGAAGCCCAATTCCTGCTGTCGCTGCCGGTGCCACACCAGTCGATTTATCGCTGGAAAATATTCGAGTCCGGCATCCTGGCGTCGTGGGCGTTTTTGTTTTTGATCGCGCCGCTCGTGGCGGCGTACGGGGCGACGCACGACGCGCCTTGGCATTTTTACGTGGTGACACCGCTGTTCGTGGCGCTGTTCGTCGTGCTGCCGGGCATTCTCGGGAGCTGGGCGGCTCTGGGGCTGGCGCGCTGGGTGGACCGGGTTGCATTCCGGGTGGCCGCCGTGCTGGCGGTGCTCATGCTGATCGTCCTCGCCAGCGCGTGGCTGCAGCCGGAGACCGTGACCGACGAGATGCTCGAGACGCGCGTGCTCGATGTCGTCGACCGGCTGCTGGCGCGCACGCGGTTTTCGCTTTTCCCGTACCTGCCCAGCTACTGGGTGTCGAGCGGCATAACCCAGTGGGTCGAGGGTGCGTTGATGGGCACGCTGTTCTTCGGGCTTGTACTGCTGAGCCACACGCTTTTTTTCGGCTATCTAGCCTCGACGCGCTCGGGCGGTTTTTTCTTTGGGGCGCTCTCGGCGGTGAACAGCCGCGGCAGCGGCCCGACCGCGAGCCAAGCGCTTGGCAAGGCACCGCTGGCGCCCCGGTTGCTCGATCGCTTGGCCAAGCTGCTGTGGTGGGGGCGTGCTGATGCGCGGGCGCTGCTGGTGAAGGACATTCGCACTTTTCTACGCGACGCCACGCAGTGGGGCCAGTCGCTGATCCTGCTCGGCCTGCTGATCGCGTACATCGTGAACCTGCGCCATTTCTCGCACCGGTTGACGAGCGATTTCTGGATCGACCTCACCTCGTACCTCAACCTCGGCGCGTGTGCGCTGAACCTCGCCACGCTGACGACGCGGTTCGTCTTTCCGCAGATCTCGCTCGAGGGCAAGCGCATCTGGATAATCGGCATGGCCCCGCTTGGCCTGCGCCGCACGCTCATGGCCAAGTTTCTCTTTTGCACTGCGGTATCGATGACCGTGACGATGGCCTTGGTGGGGGCGTCGTGCGCGATGCTGTCGATCCCGGCTGAGAGGGTGGTGTATTTCACGCTGACCATCGGCGTGATGGCATTCACGCTTAACGCGCTGGCGGTCGGCCTGGGCGCGGTGTACCCGAATTTCCGCGAGGACAACCCGAGCAAGATCGTCAGCGGCTTCGGCGGCACGCTCTGCCTCGTGCTGAGTTTCCTCTACATCGTCGGCATGTTGAGCCTGATGGCGATGACGTCGCGCTGGGCCTTCGGTGGCAGCTCGACGGGGGTGTTTTGGCTCGGCTGGGCTGTTTTCCTCGGCGGCTCGTTCCTGCTCGGCTGGCTGCCGCTACGGGCCGGCATGCGCAAAATGGCCAGCGCGGAAATCTAGCCGCTTGGCCAAGCGCGGGTCAGCCCTTGGCGGGGCGCCAATCAATGAGCTTGAGCTGGACGGAGCGGTGGCCGTTGAAGTCGTTGATTTGTGGTGCAACGGCGATGTCGAAGGTGTCCTTCGGCTCCTCTTCCGGCTTGAGGTTCCAGGCGATGACCTCGCAGGAACCCCGCTCGTCTGTGACCCAGAACTTGGCATGCTGTTTGTCGCGTCCCATGCGGTAGATGGGGCTCGACAGCGTAAGGTCGGCGACGAGGAGTTGAATTTCCGGGTTGCCCTGGCCAAGCGGCTCGAGTTGGCGCATATCCTCGACGCGCGGGAGGGTCAGCTCGGAAAGGTCGGTCCCGGCGTCGAGCTTGAGCGGCGGCTGGAACAGGTCGGGAGTGATGGTCTTTTTGGCGATCTCGTTGATACGCTCCCGGAAGGCGTCAAGTCGGCCCGGCTTGACCGAGACGCCGGCAGCCATGGCGTGGCCGCCGTGGTCGTTGAGCAGGTCATCGCAGCCGCGCATGGCCTCAGCGAGGTCGAAACCCTCGATGCTGCGGGCGGAGCCTTTCCAGCCGTCGCCGTCGCTGGCGAGGATGAAAGTGGGCCGGTAAAACTCGCGCATGACGCGGGAGGCGACGATGCCGATGACCCCGAGGTGCCACTCCATGTTGCCTTCGACGATGACGAAGTCGTTTTCGGGGTCGAACCATTTTCGGACGCTCTCGACGGCCTGACTTGAGATGTCGCGCTCGATTTCACGCCGCTCGGTGTTGTGTTTGTCGAGGGTTGCCGCCGCCTTCTCGGCCTCGTGCCGGTCTTTGGCGAGGAGGAGGTCCAGCGATGCGCCGGGGTTGTCCATCCGGCCGGCGGCGTTGATGCGCGGGCCGAGGTGAAACCCGACATTGAAGACCGTGACCGGCTTGGAGACGTTGGCCACGGTCTTCAACGCAACGAGGCCGGGTCGGTCGGTCTCGCCGAGTTGCTCGAGGCCGGAGCGGACGAGCTTGCGGTTTTCGCCGGTCAACGGCACGAGGTCGGCCACGGTGCCCAACGCGACGAAGTCGAGATAATGCTTGAGATCAAGGTCGCGTTCCTTCTGCAGGCCCTCCCGGCGGCCGAGCTTGACGATCGCGTGGGCGAGCTTGAAGGCGAGGCCGACTGAGCACAGCTCCTGGAAATTCGGGTAGTCGTCGCTGAGTTGCGGGTTGACCATGGCCAGCGGCTCGGGGGGAGGATCGCTGACCTGGTGGTGGTCGAGCACGAGGACGTCCACCTTCCGCTCATTGAGAAACGCGATCGCCTCGACGGCGGTGGAGCCGCAGTCGACGGCGAGCACAAGGTCGGTCTTATATTGCTCGAGGCATTTCTCGAGCGACACCACGCTGAGGCCGTATCCATCGTCAAACCGTCCGGGGAGGTGCGGCTGCACGGTCCATCCCAGCTCGGTCAGCATCTCGGTGAGCAACGCCGTGGAGCTGACGCCGTCGACGTCATAGTCGCCATAGATCAACAACCGCTCGTTGTTTTTTCGCGCCCTCCAGAGCCGCTCGACGGCGGCGTCCATGTTTGGAATCAGGAACGGGTCGGCCAACAACTTGAGCCTGGGATTAAGGAACTCGCTGACTTCGGCCTTGCTGGCGACGCCCCGGTTGACGAGGCATTGGGCCATGAGTGGCGACAGCGGCAGCTCACGAATGAGTTGGCCAGTTAAGAGCGGTTGAGAGGGTGCTAGGCTCCAGCGATATTTCACGCCGGAGTCCGAACCCTCCTTGTCGTCCGGATCAGGTTTGCTTGGTTATTGTTCATACAACTAAAAAATTCGTTTGTGCGCTTGGCCAAGCGCTTGGCCTTAATGCTCGCCGGTCGATCCCGGTTTCTTTGCCGGCACCACCAGCGAGGCGATGATCGACAGGCCAAGGATCGCACCGATGATGCCTAGGACGGCGTCGTGATTGGCCTCGAAGTCCAGCCAAGTGGGGCGGCCCTCCCAGAGGACGATCAGCATCTTTAACCCGATGAACACCAGCACGAGTGCCATCCCGTACTTCAGGTAGCGGAAATGCCGCAGCAGCCCCACCAAGACGAAATAGAGCGACCGCAGCCCCAAAATAGCAAACACATTCGACGTGAAAACCAGGAACGCCTCGGTGGTGATGCCGAAAATAGCCGGGATGGAGTCCACGGCAAAAATGAGGTCGGTGGTCTCGACCATGATCAGGCAGAGCGCCAGCGGTGTTAGGGCGCGGCGGCCGTCCAGTTGGGTAAAAAAACGCTGTCCATCATACTCTGTTGCAACGGGATACAGCTTTCTTGCCAGGCGGATAATGAAGTTTTTCTCTGGCTCCACCTCCTCGTCGCCCGCGAACAGCATCTTGATGCCGGTGAACAGCAGGAAGGCACCGAACACGTACAGTATCCAGTGGAAACGCTCGATCAGTTCTGCCCCAAACCAGATCATCACCCCGCGCATCACGAGGGCGCCGAGGATGCCCCAGAACAGGACGCGGTGCTGGTATTCCAGCGGCACGCGGAAGTAGGTGAAGATCAGCGCGATGACGAACACGTTATCCATCGACAGAGACAACTCCACCACATAGCCGGTGAGAAACAGCTTGGTGTGAGCGGCTTGCCACTCTTCGCCGACCATCGCCGGGGCGATCCAAAAGGCGAACGTCATGGCAAGCGACACCCAGAGGGTCGTCCACATCAGTGCCTCGCCGAAGGAGACCGCGTGGGGTTTGCGATGGAACACCCCTAGGTCGAGCGCGAGGAACAGCAGGACCGCGCCCAGGAACAGGAGCCAAGTCACTGGATTGACGGTCAACGCGGAGTCGGTGGCTGCGGCCAATATCATGGCTGTGTTACGTTCCGTTGGCGCTTGGCCAAGCGTGTTGCCGTGCCGTATGCGGGAAGCGTCCCGCAGCGCGGCCTCACGCCTCCGAGGTCGAGATGCTGTGCTGCGTGATCACGGTCTCGTCTGCGAGCTTTGGCTTCTCCCCCTTGTTTTTCCACAGCACGAGCGAACCGGCAATGAAGATACTGGAGAAGGTGCCTGTGAGCACGCCGGCCAGCAGCGTGAAGGCGAAGGAGTTAATCGCGCC
>MDTE01005476.1_pt1 | contig 10032 bp, 11 predicted proteins | sample 811231 | NCBI WGS metagenome assembly MDTE01 (sample SAMN05326651, study PRJNA326480) | marine metagenome | isolation source: seawater | place: Indian Ocean: Red Sea | collected 2010 | reverse complement strand
TAGTCGGGATCACAGCCTTCACAATCGATATGGTGGGGTATAAATGTTCGAATTCGATCAGCAAATCGTACAGCAACTCTTGAACGCTAATTCAGATTTTCAGCATCTATATCAAAAACATACAGAGCTCAAAGAGCGGGTGAGATCCGCCGAGATCGGTGTTAATCCAGTAGATGACCTCACCCTCGGGGAAATGAAAAAAGAAAAATTACTGGCCAAGGATCGTATGGCCGTAATGATTGAGGACTTCAGACGTGTTCAAGCTTAACGCCGCCATTTGGCCAGCGTAGAGCGTCTAGACGAAAAAGCCCCCGCATCGACGGGGGTTTTTTCTTGTGCCGCGGTGCTCAGAGTACCCGTGATTCAACGCGCGACCGCTAAGCGGCGGCTACACTCCCGTAACCCTTGAGTCCACCGAGCAACACAGAGCAACCATGACTGAAGAAATCTTTCGAAATGATGCCTATGCCCACAAGTGCAAGGCGGAGATTACGGTCCACGATGAGCACGGCATTCAATTGGACCGTACTGTGTTTTACCCGATGGGCGGTGGTCAGCCGGGTGACACCGGCGAGCTGGTGTTGAACGACGGTCGAAGAGTTCGAATCGCTGACACTCATAAAGGTGAGAATGTCGGAGAAATCATTCACATTCCGGAGGGTGCGCCCGATCCCATCGCACCAGGCACCCGGGTCACAGCAGAAATCGACTGGGACCGTCGTCATCGTCTGATGCGGGTTCACACTTGTCTGCACTTGCTGAGCGCCATCATTACCGCAGGCGTAACTGGTGGCTCGATTCGGGACGGCAGTGGACGCTTGGACTTCGACCTGCCCGAGAGTAATCTCGACAAGGAACATGTCACCGCCGAGCTGAATCGCCTGATTCAGGAGGACCATAGCGTTTCGACGCAGTGGATCAGCGACGCCGAGCTCGAAGCTCAACCAGAGCTGGTCAAGACCATGTCAGTGAAGCCGCCTAAGGGTCATGGCCAAGTGCGGCTTCTCAATGTCGAGGGCGTCGATCTCCAGCCTTGTGGGGGCACCCACGTTGCACGTACAGGGGAAATCGGTCCTGTGAGAGTGAAGAAGATCGAAAAAAAGGGCAAGCACAACCGACGGGTCAACATCGTGCTCGAGGGATGAGTCTCGCCCACGCTGCACGGCCGTGTCAGTCGACGGTTCCAGTGACTGAGAAAACCGAAAGCAATGGGTGGCGTAATGACCGCCAGCGCGGTTGAGAATGCAACAGCAGCCTGCGTCGCCTATTCAGAAGCACCTATTGGTCCGTGCTCGGCAGAGCAGACCATTCAGCCGTCGAGAAGCAAATCTTTGGCACGATTAATCTGCGAGGCGAGAAACGTCGAGCCGCCCCTGTCCGGATGCATCTTCTGCATGAGCTTACGGTGTGCGTCGATGACCTGTTCGCGGGATGCGCCCGGTTTGAGACCTAGTACCTCATAGGCCTCGTCGCGACTCATGTCGCTGGACGACGGCTTGGAGTGGGAAGTGCACCAGTCTTCTCCGAAGCGACGATTCAAGTAGCTGTCGAGCACGACCGCAGACTGCTGGTCGGCGGCAACGCACTCGTTGAACAACTCGACGAGTTCCTGAAGCGACAGCCCGCTGAGAATCTTCCCGACGTACCGGCCTTTCAATACCCGGCCGTCCATGACCCCAGAGTCGTGGTTCAGAGACATTTCCAGGTAGTCGGTGGTGATGTCGGAAGCTTGCGCTCGGCGACCGCCACCACCGCCCAGTGATTTGAAAGTGTCGAACATCTGCATCGCTGACATCACCCGTTGCAGCATAGCGATACCGGCGACGATGGCGCCCATGAGTGGATTCAGTCGGCCGGTCGCGACCAGCAGAACGACGAGCACAATACCGGCATAGATCCATGCTTTGGTTCGGACATTTTTGGGCTGTCGCTTGACCCAGCTTATGAAGATCAATGCAGCGACGATCAGAATGACGAGAATAACTGGATGCATACGCGGTTCAGCTCTGCCCCGAAATCTGATGTCCGAGCTGTTTGACCAGACCGCCACCTTCGCGACCGAGCTTATCCAACGCGCTCTTGCCGCCAGCCGCAAAGACGGCCACCGCACGCAGCAGCTCTTTCAGTTGGCTCGAGCTGCCCGCATCAAAACGGCAATAGGCTCCGCGACTCAATCTAGCAATTTCCTTGAAGGCATGTTCGGCGACGGTGTCGAAGCCCTCGTGAAACACGAAAACCGGTAAGCCGAGCAGGCCGAGTTGTCCGGCGGTGTCACAGAGCCGATCGACGTTCTCCTCCATGCAGTCACCGACGAACACAACGGCATTCACTGGGTACTCCCGGGTCTGCTTCACTGCGTATTTTAAGACCCTCCCAATCTGAGTCATACCGCCCGCACAGCGCACGCTCGACATCTGTCGAAGCAACGTGCTCGCGTCCTGGCACCACTTGCCGGCAAAGAACTCGTGGAAACCGCGGTAGAAACACAATTTCACCTCCAGCCCGCCCAGGTCGCGGGTGGACATGAACATTTCCCCCTGGATGTGACAGGCTCGATCCCACATCGGCTCGCGAGATGCGGTCGCGTCCATTGCGAACAGCAGCCGCCCACGCGAGCCGGTCGTGTTGACCGGAGCTGGAGTGCGCTCTACCTTTTCCAAGAAGGCGGCGACTTCCGCCGAGCTCGAACGTGACGGAAGCTTTTGGTCGGAGTCAGCCATGGTGGCATTGTACTGAAGTCCATGAAACAGGTCGTATTTACCCGTGGGCTGGCGCACATCAGAAAACGACATGAATGAAACCCCGTTTTACTTCGCCTATGGCTCAAACCTGTTGCCGGCCCGAATCGAAGAGCGGCTCGGACCGTGTACACAGGCGGGTATTGGCTGGCTGTTCGGTTACGAGCTTCGCTTTCACAAGCGTTCGGTAGACGATTCGGGCAAAGGGAACGCAGCCTATACCGGCGATTCCGCTCATCAGATCTATGGTGCGTTGTATCGGCTGAACGGCGGTCAGAAACAGCGCTTGGATGGATTTGAAGGTCGCGGCTATCGGTGTGACCTGCTGCCAATCTGTACCAGCGAGGGTGTTCGACTGGCCTGGACATATGTCGCCCGCGCGACCAAGGTCGATGAGAGCTTGGTTCCGTATGATTGGTATCATCAGCTGGTCGAGTGTGGGGCCCGAGCAGTCGGTCTTCCAGACGAGTACGTTCACCGCATTAGTGCTGTCGAGTCAAAGGTCGATGCCGACGTACAGCGGGCTGGGAAGAACTTTGCACTGTTGCCGAATGCAGCCAACTAGGCCACAACGCCTCGCGTCGGATGCTCCCGGTCAGTGAGTCGAGAGACCTGCGTGCAGATTCTTGACCGACACGAAAGTGCCGTGCGACGACAAGCCGGACGTCGGTGAGCGATGATACTGGAGGCCGTTCTCATGAAAATTACTGGCCATGTCAGAGCTGTCCCTCGTGCAGTTGGAACTCGAATCAGAACAGTTGTGATGATCAATCCGGCCGTGATCGACCGCATTTCCAACAGTCGGTAAATTGACCTTCGAGCTGCTCACCACAATTGTTGCAGGTCCACCGCTGGGTGGCCGTTACGCCGTTGTCCAGAGCCGCGACGGATACGATTGACACCGCCTCGTCGAACTGACGATCGTCGAGCACCCAGAGTTCCGGCCACACCTCGATGGGTGGCAGCTCGCCCATGCCGCTGGAGCCGAACTCGTTTTTGACCAGGCACTCTATACCGTGTGCCTCAAGCACATTGCGCAAGTGTCCGACCATCGGCAACAGCTGCGAGCTGTAGATCTTCTTCATCCCACGCAGCGCGCCGCCACCGACGGTTGGTCAGGGCGGTGCGGGCATACCGACCGACGCTATTTGTTGGCCCGGTTGTCGATCAGATCATCGACTACCGACGGATCGGCGAGGGTGCTGGTGTCGCCCAGCTCACTGATCTCGTTGGCGGCAACTTTGCGCAAGATGCGGCGCATTATTTTCCCGGAGCGAGTCTTGGGTAGGCCAGGTGCCCACTGGATCACGTCGGGCGAGGCAATCGGTCCGATCTCGCTACGAACCATGCCAACCAGATCGCGGCGAAGTTCTTCGGTCGGTTCCACGCCCACCATCAAGGTCACATAGGCATAAATGCCCTGACCCTTGATGTCATGGGGATAGCCGACCACCGCAGCCTCGGCGACGGCCTCGTGCAGCACCAGCGCGCTCTCCACTTCTGCGGTGCCCATACGATGGCCAGAGACATTGATGACATCGTCCACGCGGCCGGTGATCCAGTAGTAGCCATCATCGTCTCGCCGCGCACCATCGCCGGTGAAGTACTTGCCGGGATATGCCTTGAAGTAAGTGTCGACAAAACGTTGATGATCCCCGTAGACGGTTCTCATCTGCCCCGGCCAGGGCTGACGGATGCACAAATTGCCGGAGGTGGAGCCCTCGAGCACCTTGCCTTTGTCGTCCAGGATCTCGGGCACCACGCCGAAGAAAGGCAATGTTGCCGACCCGGGCTTAAGATCGGTGGCGCCCGGCAATGGCGTGATGAGGATGCCGCCGGTTTCGGTTTGCCACCAGGTGTCGACAATCGGGCAGCGTGCATCCCCGACGATGTGGTAGTACCACTCCCAGGCTTCCGGGTTGATGGGCTCGCCGACAGTGCCGAGCAGACGCAGGCTCTTGCGACTGCTCTTCTGCACCAGGTCATTGCCTTGCCCCATGAGCGCGCGCAACGCCGTCGGCGCTGTGTAGAAGATGTTCACTTGATGCTTGTCGACGACCTGCCAGAAGCGGCCGGCATCCGGGTATGTGGGCACACCCTCGAACATCAAGGTCGTCGCACCATTGGCGAGTGGTCCGTACATGATGTAGGAGTGGCCGGTGACCCATCCGACATCGGCGGTGCACCAGTAGATGTCGTCATCTTTGTAATCGAACACATACTTGTGGGTAATCGAGGCATACAAGATGTAGCCACCGGTTGTATGCAGCACACCCTTGGGCTTACCCGTCGAGCCCGAGGTATACAAAATGAACAGTGGATCTTCCGAGTCCATCTCCTCGGGCGGGCAGTCTTCGGAGGCTTCAGCCATAGCTTCGTGATACCAGACATCACGCCCGTCATCCCAGTTGATGTCTGCAGCAGTGCGCTGCACGACGACGACGGTGTGCACGTTCGGGCAGCCGGCAATGGCCTGGTCAGTGTTGGCCTTGAGCGGCACCGGCTTGGCGCCGCGTGGCCCTTCGTCGGCGGTGATGACCACCTGACAGTCCGAATCGAGGATCCGATCTTTCAGTGACTCGGGTGAGAATCCGCCAAACACGATGGAGTGAACGGCGCCAATGCGCGCGCAAGCAAGACTCGCGACTGCGGCTTCGGGCACCATGGGCATATAGATACAGACCCGATCACCTTTGTTCACACCGCGTGATTTCAGGACATTGGCGAACTTGCAAATTTCGACATAGAGTTCACGGTATGTGATTTTCTTGTCGACTGCGGGGTCATCTGACTCCCAGATGATTGCCACCTGGTCGCCACGGGTTTCCAAGTGTCGATCCACACAGTTGTAGGCGACATTGAGCTTCGCTCCCTCGAACCAGCGGATTTTCGCCTGGTGATAATCCCAGCTCCAGACGTTGCTCCACTTCTTGAACCAGTGCACGAAGGTTTCCGCCTGCTCGGCCCAGAATCCTTCCGGGTCGTCGACGGAACGCTGATACATTGCCTTGTACGTTTCGACGTCGATGTGCGCGCTGGCCGCAACGTCCGTTGGAACTTTGTACAGTTTGTCATCCGACATGGGCTATTCCTCGATTTGGGCGTCCGCGTCTGCTGGTCGGCCGACCCTATTTCTTTGTTGCTGCTTGATGCTTGCCTTTACCTAAAAGCCGCTTACTTTTCGGCGACCAGGTAAGCAATCCAGGCGTCGTCCGCTTCCCCTTGCAGCGTCGGTGTGAATACGCCGTTGGCTTCGCCGTCCTCATCGCTACCCTGCCAGTATGTAGCACTGCGCGCGAAGCCCGCCTCCGCGAGGATCTCACTGAGCTCGGGCAGCGTCCACAGCCGCCAGTCGTAGCTGAATGCTCTCTTCAGGCTCGAGCCATCCGGGAATTTGAAATGGATGTGGCAACGCATGTCCCCGGTGATGGGATTATACGCCGATTGGTCCCAAACGTAGGTAAATCGGTCGTATTTGTGCCGATCCTTGGTTTCCCGAAACGCTTCCGTGCCCCCGTAACAGTCCAGAAAAAACAAACCACCTGCGGCCAAGCTGTCGCACACACGGCGGAAGTAGCGTCTCAGCGTCTTGCGCTGCTTGAAAATCCAATAGCTGAAATTCATCGCCAGCACCACATCCGGCGGCGTCGTGCGCACACGCATCACATCTTCTGCGAGCAACGATACGCGTTTTGACGCTCTACCGAGCTTGGCGACGTTGTTGCGCCGGCCCCACTCGAGCACGTCGGTGTCGAGGTCGACTCCGATGGCGGTGTTGTCGCGGCGTCTTCGTACCCATTCGCAAGCGGTGTTCGCGGTGCCGCAGAAATCCTCGCGCAACGATTTCGCGAGTGAGCCGCGCAGGTTCTTGTAGGTCTCGTCGACAAAATCGATTTCCGCCTCCACACATTGAACGGAATCCTGATAGAGCACATGCTTATCCGCTCTCTCAGCCTGGCTTTTCGATTTTTGTGATCGGGATTTTGTACCTCTCCCCATGCGGCGGCTCCTAGGATGCGAATTGCCGAGTGATGGTGACTATGACACCTGCGGTTCATCCGTTTCGGCGGCTGCAATGTTATTGTTGTTGGACGCACATGAAAACAGGCGGATGCCTGGTAGCCGCAGAGGCTCCCTAGTGGCCGGGCCTGTTGATTGAAATCACCTGCCAGGGGAAAGAGGACTTCGTGCTTTGATAGAGCAACCAAGCTATGTGTCGCTGAAAAACGGGGAGCGTCTTGCGTATCGGTATACGCCGGGGCGCTCACCCACGGTGGTGTTTCTGTCGGGTTACGCATCAGACATGTCGGGCAGCAAAGCGGTGTATCTGGAGTCGATAGTCACTGGACATGAGCACGCGTTTTTGCGGTTGGACTACTCGGGGCACGGCTTGTCTGACGGTGACTTCGTCGATGGCAGCATAGGGCGTTGGAGTGATGACGCTGTTGCCGTCGTCAGCAACGTGACAGACGGACCTTTGATTCTCGTCGGTTCCAGCATGGGGGGCTGGATCATGCTGCTGGTCGCGAGGCGTCTGATAGATCGGGTGGTCGGTCTGCTTGGCATCGCTGCAGCCCCGGATTTCACCGAAGACTTGATGTGGCGAGAGCTCGACGCGGAACAGCGAGACACCTTGTTGACCGACGGCCAGATCTATCTCGATTCCGACTACGTCGATGATCCCTATCCGATTACCCGCAAGCTCATCGATGACGGACGAGATCATTTGCAGCTTTCGGCGCCGATTCCTCTTCGCTGCCCGGTACGGCTCATCCACGGTCTGGCCGACCCGGATGTGCCGTGGCAGACGTCATTGACGCTGGCAGATTCGCTCCAATCAACCGATGTTCTGATCAAGTTGATTAAAGACTGTGGCCACCGGCTCTCCGAGACGGAACAGTTGGTCGAAATCTCCTCGACCCTGATTTCGCTGCTTGCCGGTCAAGATGACGCGAACGCATGACCACGGCCGTGCGCCCGTCAGCACTGTCGCTGCTGCAAAGCCGTCGCTTCTTGCCCATTTTTGTCACTCAGTTTCTGGGTGCGTTCAATGACAACGTCTACAAGAACGCACTGATCATCTTCTTGACCTTCCACAGCAGTGAGCTTGTCCGGTCGAAGAGTGCATTGCTGGTGACCGCCGCGGCCGGGCTATTCATCTTGCCGTTTTTCTTGTTCTCCGCACTCGCGGGTCAGTTTGCAGACCGCTTGGAGAAGTCACGGCTCATTCGTCGCATCAAGCTGCTGGAAGTCGTCATCATGGCTCTGGCAGGTGTTGGGTTCTGGCTCGACAGCATTGCGTTCTTATTGTTCGTGTTGTTCCTGATGGGCACTCAGTCTGCATTCTTCGGACCTTTGAAGTATTCCATACTTCCGCAGCACCTGGAGCGCAACGAGCTTATTACTGGCAATGGTTTGGTACAGATGGCGACTTTCCTCGCCATTTTGACGGGCACCATGCTTGGTGGATTTCTGATGGGCGTCGACACACGTGCGATCGGCATCGTCACCGTGACCGTCCTGGCGTTCGCGATACTCGGTGTATTGAGCTCACGAACCATTCCCAGCGCGCCGTCGTCAGAGCCGGATCTGATGGTGAGCTGGAATCTCGTACGTCAGACCTCGTGGACGTTGCGTCACGCGGCGGAAGACCGCTTGGTACTGGTCGCCATTGTCGGCATTTCCTGGTTTTGGTTTGTCGGCGCCACTTTTCTGCAGCTGCTGCCCAGCTACACGCGCGATGCACTGCGGGGCGACTCTGACGTTGTGACCTTGACGTTGACCGCCTTCTCGGTAGGAATCGGTCTTGGTTCTATGCTGTGTGCGCGCTTGTCCAAAGGTCGCATCGAGACTCGGTTGATCGTGATTGGTGGCCTCGGCATGGCGGTTTGCTCATTGTTGGTACCGGTGCTCGGTGCCGATCTCGCGACGGCAATGGGTTCGGATGAACTGTTAGGGGTGGCCGAGTTCATGGCCGTGTCCGCCAATCAGGCCGTGGTGGGCAACCTGCTTGCCGTCGCAGTGTTTGGCGGTCTCTACATCGTGCCGTTGTTCACTTTGGTCCAAAGCCGAGCGGCACCACACCGGCGGGCGCGAACCATCGCGGCTAATAATGTCATGAATGCGTTGTTCATGGTCGCATCGGCGTTATTGACCCTGGCGTTGTTGGGCATGGGTTGGACCACCAGCGGCATCATCGGGCTCTGCGGCGGGCTAACGTTAACGGTCCTGATCGGCATCTGGCTTCTATGTCCCGAGTTGTTGCGGACTGATCGCCCTTCGAGTCGGCCACATGACTGAGCCGGCAGGCTTCAATCGCGAACGGGTCATGGCGGCTATGTCAACGCTGGCGCACGAGGTATCGCTCGAGATCCAGGCTAGCGTCGACTCGACGAATAGGATTCTGCTCGAGCGCGCCCGCGAAGGCGCCGCTTCCGGAGAGGTTCTGCTGGCGGCGAGGCAAACGGCTGGGCGTGGACGGAGGGGCAAGACCTGGACGTCTCCGGTGGGCAATATTTATGTTTCGGTGTTGTGGCGATTTTCCGGTGGAGCTGATCGCCTGGGCGGCTTGAGCCTCGCAGTCGGTCTGGGTATCGCCGAGCTCGTTGAGCGGTTGGGTGCGAGCAGGGTCGAGCTGAAGTGGCCGAATGACGTGCTCTGGCAAGGCTCTAAGCTGTGCGGAATACTGCTCGAGGTAGAGCCCGGTCCGGGGCACTGCGTGGCAGGTGTGATCGGGGTCGGACTCAACTTCGAAATGCCCGAGACTGAGGCTGACGGTATCGGTCAGGCCTGGACTGACCTGCGTACCGCGGTCGGCCGGGCGTTAGATCGCGATGCTGTTGCTGGTGAGCTGATTTCGGCGATCATGTCGGCCGTGAGAACGTTCGAGCGAGAAGGGATGACCTCCGTCCTGCGCCGTTGGCAACACTACGATGCACTGCGTGACTTGCCGGTGGTAGCCGTTTCCGGCAACCACACCGTGCTCGGCACGGCAGCAGGCATCGACAAAACAGGTGCTCTATTGCTCGATGTGGACGGCGAACTGGTGCCGGTGTATGCCGGCGAGGTCAGCGTACGGATGGCGGGCGCATGATTGTCGTCGATGCGGGTAATTCGCGATTGAAGTGGGCACGGATCGAGCGTGGACAGGGGCTCGGTGAGTCACGGGTCTGGTCGAATCCAAGCTCCGACGAAGAGCTTCGCGCTCGGCTGGACGACGAGTGGGGAAGGCTGCCGGCTGCGCAGAGTGTGGTCATCGGTTGCGTTAATAGCGACGTGGTGGTCGAGACTATTG
>MDTE01200270.1_pt1 | contig 10033 bp, 8 predicted proteins | sample 811231 | NCBI WGS metagenome assembly MDTE01 (sample SAMN05326651, study PRJNA326480) | marine metagenome | isolation source: seawater | place: Indian Ocean: Red Sea | collected 2010 | reverse complement strand
TTCGCGCCATCGCCAACCCCAACCCCTCGCTCGCACCTGTGATCACCGCGGTCCGGCCGTCGAGGCGTATATCCATGATATCCTCCTGATTCTGTGTTGCTGGATTGTACGCCCTCGACGAGGTTTTGACAGAGCTACATCTCCGCGGGCAATGTCTTTGCAGTCGAGGACTCTTGCATGTCAAAAACCGTACGCAGACATTCGTCCCACTGGGGGGCCTTCACCGCCGAAATCGAAGACGGGCGCTTCACCGGTGTTCGGGCCTTCGAAAAGGACCCGGACCCGTCCCCGTTGATCCAATCGATGCCCGAGGCGGTTTACGACGACAGCCGCGTGCGGACCCCGATGATCCGCAAGGGCTGGCTTGAAAACGGCCCCGGCGGCAACCGCGAAAAGCGTGGTGCGGAGCCATTCGTCGCAGTGCCTTGGGACGAGGCCCTGGACCTGGTCGCGGATGAGGTCCAACGGGTGCGGACGGAGCACGGAAACGGGGCCATTTTCGGCGGATCCTACGGATGGTCGAGCGCCGGGCGGTTCCACCACGCCAAGACCCAGCTCCATCGGTTCCTCAACACCGTTGGCGGCTATACCGCCCAGAAACACACCTACTCGATCGCGGCGGGCTACGCGATCTTGCCCTACATCCTAGGGACGGCCCGAGCCGCTATGACCGACTATACGAGCTGGGATTCGATTACCGCGAACACCGAGCTTCTAGTTGCTTTCGGCGGTGTACCTCTCAAGAACATGCAGGTCCTGTCGGGCGGTCCGGCGGAACATATCTCCGCGCCGTCGCTGAAGGCCGCCATCGATGCCGGTGTTGATATCGTCAATGTATCTCCGATCCGCAACGATGTGGCCGAACATCTGGCCGCAGAATGGCTGGCCTTACGGCCGAACACGGATGTGGCGCTTATGCTCGCGCTCGCGCACACGCTTGAGACCGAGAACCTTGTCGACCAGTCCTTTATCGACCGCTACTGCGTCGGCTACCAACGATTCCTCGCCTACCTTCTCGGCGGGACCGATGGCGTGCCGAAAAGCCCCGAATGGGCATCACCAATCTGCGGGATCGAACCGGACACGATCCGAGCTCTGGCGCGCCGGATGGCGGCCAAGCGGACATTCATCAACACCAACTGGTCCCTGCAGCGTGGCGACTACGGCGAACAGCCTTTCTGGATGACGGTTACCCTTGCTGCAATGCTCGGTGGGATCGGCTTACCTGGCCGCGGTTTCGGGTTCGGCTATGGTAGTATGGGCAACACCGGCAATCCCCGGCGCATGGCCCCGACACCATCGTTGCCCGCCGGCGACAATCCCTGCGATCAGTGGATCCCAGTCGCACGGATTTCCGACATGCTTCTCGATCCGGGTGGCCAGTACAGTTTCGACGGTGAGGTGCGGACCTATCCCGATGTGCGGCTTGTCTACTGGTGCGGCGGCAACCCGTTCCATCATCACCAGGATCTGAACCGGCTGGTTCGTGCCTGGCGCCAGCCCGAGACCATCATTGTGAACGAGCCCTGGTGGACGGCGACGGCTAAGTTCTCTGATATCGTTCTGCCGTCGACGACCACGCTGGAGCGCAACGACATCGGTGCCACGTCGAAAGACCGCTTCATCATGGCCATGGACCAGACGATCGAGCCGGTTGGCGAAGCCCGCAACGATTTCGATATCTTTCGCGGCCTAGCCCGGCGCGTAGGCACCGAAGAGGCATTTACCGAAGGCCGCAGCGAGGATGAGTGGCTGCGCCATCTCTACGATCGTGCGCGCCAGCAAGCAGCCTTGCTTGACCTTACCTGGCCCTCATTCGACGAGTTCTGGCAGAGCGGATATATCGAAACACCGCGCGCGGACAAGCCGATGGTGATGATGGAAAGCTTCCGGACGGACCCGTCCAAGCATGCGCTTCCCACGCCGTCAGGAAAAATCGAGATCTTCTCCGAAGTGGTGGACGGGTTCGGTTACGACGATTGTCCCGGGCATGCTGTCTGGCGGGAACCTATCGAGTGGCTGGGTGCCGAGGTCGCGGCACGTTTTCCGCTGCACATGATCTCGAACCAGCCGCGCACGCGCCTGCATGGACAGATGGACAATGGCAGAATCAGCCGTGACAGCAAAATCCAGGACCGCGAACCCGTGTGGATTCATCCGGATGATGCCGCAGCCCGCGGCTTGAAGGACGGAGATATTGTTCGCGTGTTCAACGACCGCGGCGCGGCGCTCGCGGGCGTCCTGGTCACCGGGGATGTTCGCCCGGGTGTGATCCAACTCGCCACCGGCGCCTGGTACGACCCGGCCGATCCGAGTGTCGAGAACAGTCTCGACAAGCACGGAAATCCGAACGTACTGACGCTAGACAAAGGAACATCGCGACTTGGCCAGGGCCCGATCGCCCATAGCGCACTGGTCGAGGTTGAACGCTATGACGGGGAACTGCCGCCGATGACCGCGCACAAACCGCCGCGGATTGTTGAGCGCGAGACCTAGATCCCGGACAACCTCGCGATACCTTTATCAGGTTTTTGCTAGTTATGGTTCCATACCAGAGTGCCGTTAAAACCTAGAATGGATCGAGGTTAGCCTCTTGGTGCCTACCTATTGGGGAATTGTCCTTGCCGATAGATATCACCAACGCTCTGTAGGACACCAACGCGCTCGCACTGGCCGTATTGGCTGGCCGAGGCGTAAGACTTCTATGTGTGCCGCCTCCGGCGCGAACGACGGAGGTTTCACCCTCATCTGCATACATTCGGCACCGATTCCGTCGGCTTGATCCGCACGATCATGGACGGGTGCTGAATCAGGGCCAATCCGAAAATGGCCGAGATCACCAGCTACTCTGTCAAAGAACTCATATCCGGCAGCTTCAAGGAACTGACGGTCAACGACGACTGCCGCAAAACGTTAAGCTCTGCCAGAAACTCATGGCAGGCGAGCTCGACACCTACAGCCTTCATAAGCGCCACCAACGTAGGGACGGCGAGCTTATCTAGGCCAGGTCACGCCCACTCTTACGAGCCGTGGCGACGGCGCCCCGGATTTTAAGAAACCGGTACAACTGCTTGTAATAAAATATTATTTAGAAGGCACTATCGCGCCCAGGATGAAGCATTCCGCAAGCTTCACAGGTCCGCAAATCCTCTGAGTTGTAGAACTCCTCGAACAGCGGCGGCAGATCATCGACGATGTTTCCGACATGCACCTCGACCCGGTGCAAGCGTGCATGGCATGACGGACAGAACCACTCAAACCCGTCCAACTCATGCTCCGGGCGCCGGCGTTCGACAACAAGTCCCACGCTGCCGGCTTCTGGCCTTTGGGGCGAATGCCGGACGTTCGGCGGCAACAGGAGGATCTCTCCTTCGTTGATCGGAACATCGCGCGGTTGGCCATCCTCGATCACACGCAGGATCATGTTCCCCTCGAGCTGATAGAAGAACTCTTCATAGGCATCGTCGTGGAAATCCGTCCGCCGATTGGGCCCGCCCACCACCATTACGATAAAGTCGGTATCACGCCAAACAACCGCATTTCCCACCGGCGGTTTGAGAAGATCTCGGTGCTCGTCGATCCAGGCCTTGAAGTTGAACGCACTCAGTTGGGTCATATTGCCCGCCTAAGCTGCCGATTGGAGTTTACGGAAATCATAGCCAGTGTCGGCTGCAAACGCGTCGATCAAGCGTGTGGTGATCGGACCCGGAATCGGTAGATTCGGCGTGAAACCGTCAACCGATGACACCGGCGTTGCACAAATTGCACTCGATGTGATGAAGCACTCCTCGGCCTGAGCAACGTCGTACATCGTAAAATCCCGTTCCTGGAGCGGGATCGACAACTTCTCGCACAGATCGAACAGCACCTTTCGGGTCACCCCTTCCAGGATATTGCGCTCAGGCGGTGTCCAAACCACACCGCCGCGAACGATGAAGAAGTTTGCCACCGAGTTTTCGGCAACATTGCCATTCAGGTCGAGCATCAGAGACAACGAGCCACGAGATGCGGCGTCGAGCTCCGCCAGGATCTGATTCATCTTGCTCGTGACCTTGGCGCGGGTCTCAACGCATTCGGGGGGATTTCGACGCACCGATGAAACCGACAGTTTCACGCCGGTGGCATGGTTCTTTGCGATCGCGGCCGTATCGACTGGCCGGAAGAAGATCATCACCGTCGCCGGTCCGGCCGAGAGCGCGCCCATCGACGGCGTGTCCTCACCACGAGTGATCCAGTGCCCGACACGATACATCGCATTCGCACCCAGACGGTCGCGGTTTGCTTCCAGAAGCTCTTCGGTTGCCGCCGTCATCTCCGCAGGTGTCATTCCCGGGTCGATCCGGACATAGCGCAGCGATCGGTACAGGCGTTCAATATGGCCGTCGAGTTGATAAAGCTGACCACCGAAGCACGGCGTCACCTCATAGATGCCATCGCCCCAGAGAAACCCGCGGTCGAACGGCGAAATACGCGCGTCCGCGCTCTCGACAATTTCGCCATTCAGATAGATCAGTGGCTCGCCGGACATAACAACCCCTTTTCGCTGCGGTATCTGGTACTTGCACCCCACGGAAGCACAATTCGTAGTGCAGAACCAAGTGCGAAGGCTCGCAAAATAGGCAATTCCGGTCTTCAAAAGAGATCGACTGACGCGCGCATCGTATAAGACATTGCGATCGCGATCCGAAACAAGTGGCGTGGTAGTAACGCCAGCGAGGAACCGTCCATGCAGCCAGGCCGCGAGTTTGTTGGCATATTGATTGTCGGGGCGGTCAGCATATGCTTCGCCCTGTCAAACACCCTGGCTGGACTGGCCTACACCGGCGGTGCCGACCCCCTGTCCGTCTCGACCGTGCGTTACTTCCTGCCGGCGCTCATACTTCTGGTCGTCCTCGGCTCAACAGGAAAACCTGTACGTCTGCCGCGGCGCGATGCATTGATCGCCTGTGTGCTGGGGTTCGTGACCGCGATTTATTCTTGGTCAATGCTCGCGGCCATTGAGATCATGCCGCTTCCTCTGGCCGTCCTGATTTTTTTCCTGTTTCCCCTCATCACCTCGTTCATCGTCGTCCTTATGGGTTGGGAGAAACCGCGCCTGACAATGATCGTCGCCGCGATCGTCGCCTTCCTAGGCCTTGCCCTCGCACTGGGGGTGGGAGGCGCGACGCTCAACCCGGTCGGGATCGCGCTTGCCGCCGTAGGGGCGCTCGGTCTGGCCACCGTCTCTGTCGTCAGCAGTCGTGTCATCCGTGCCGGCGACGCCAGGCAGGTCACGCTGCATATCGTGGGTACAACCGCCCTCATTTTCCTCGCCATCACACTTCTCCGTGGTGAGTTTCCGCTGCCGAATGGCGATGCCGCCTGGTGGGGATTTGTCGCCAACAACTTCCTGTTTGCCGCGGCCATCATCGGTTATTTCAAGGGAATCGAGATGATCGGGCCGGTCCGCACCACCGTGTTCTCGTATATCGAGCCGGTCGCGGCCGCTGCCGCCGCGTTCCTGATACTTGGCCAGCAACTCGCACCGTTGCAACTTGTCGGCCTGCTCATTGTAACCGGCGCACTCATCGCCGCCGCACGCAGGCCGGCGAGCGAACGGCGATGAAGTACCCCGGCTAGTCCAGATGCGCGGTCGAGGCGATCTCGACCAGAAACTCCGGCTTCACGAGCTCTGCCTTGATGCAGTAACGCGCCGGCGGATTGTCGCCAAAATACTCGCGGTAGACCTCGTTCATTCCGGCATAGTCGGACAGGTCGGCCAGGAATATCTGGTTGAAGGCAACGTCGGCGAGTGTTCCGCCCGCCGCCTCGACCACGCTGCGAACCGCTTCGATGACCTGGCGTGTCTGCGCCTTCACGTCGCCTTCGCCCACGACGTTGGCATCGGCATCCATCGACAGGACCCCGGAGACGTAGACGGTGTCGCCAACCTTGACCCCCGGTGAATAGGGCGCCAGCGGCGGCGGGGAACCGGGCGGAATAATCGCTTCATGTGACATGTGTGCCTCTTCTGTTTTTGTCAGCGTTCGAGGAAATCCGTGACGATCGCATTGAATTCATCGGGCACCGTCCGCGAACAGGCGTGACCGCCATACTCGATGATCCGGAACTCAGCATCCGGAATTCCTTCGGCAATCGCTTCGGAGAAATAGATCGGTGTCTGCTGGTCGTCTCGCGCGCAGATCACCTGAACCGGCGTTTCAATCTTGTGCAGTTCATGGCGCCTGTCGAATGCCTGGACGGCCTCGATCCGGCTGGTCATGACCTGGACCGGGGCAAGCATGGCGACCTGCCCCGCCTGTTGTTTCTCGAGTTTATCGGCGTTCTCGGCAATCCAGCGCGGCGGGTACAGCATCAGGCTGGTCATATCGCCGTACAGTTCCGGACCCTGGTTCTCGAGAATCGACCGACGAACCTTCCAGACCTTCGATCGGTACGCATCGCCGTGGGTCGTGCTGGCGTATATGACGACCCGGCGCAGGCGGTCGGGATTCTCGATGGCGATAATCTGCCCGATATTCCCGCCGGTCGAGTGTCCGACATAATCAACGGAGTCGATACCGAACACGTCCAGGAGGGCGAGCAGGTCGTCGCGCAGCTGCTCGATGCTTTCCACGCGTTCATGCGCTGTGCGCCCGGTACCGCGCTGGTCATAGGTGATGACCGTGCGGGCCCGGGCGAAGTGATCGACCTGCTCCGCCCAATAGTTGGCGGTGCCGCCCATGCCGGCCACCAGCAACAATGGCGGGCCGTCCCCCCGGATATCGTAGTATTGACTGATCCCGTTGGCTTCGACCTGCGCCATTTCAATCTCCCGGCATCAATTCCGATGGGCCGCGCCTAGGCTTTCGGCGGGTCAAACGGCATGATTTTGCCGAACGCATTCGCGACGTCCGCCCCGAATTCCTTCGTCACGCGTTCCTTGACCGAATGGGGCATCGTGACATCGTCGCGCTCCACCGGGCCGGTCAGGATCGTGAGCTGCACTGCATCCTCGTCACCGACATTGTTGAACTCGCGATACACGCCCGGCGGGCAGGAAAAAACATCCCACTTGTTGAGCACCCGTTTGTGCTCGATCGGATCTCCGACCCGATACTCGATCGAACCCTGAAGAACCATGAAGGTTTCATGCGTGTCGTTGTGATCGTGCAGGCACGGCCCCTGCCCGGGCGGCATGATGGAAATGAACATTGTCGTGCCCGACGCCCCGACGATTGGCGCATGATCGCCGAATGGGCTCTTGGTGTCTTCGAGAATGACCGCCATGATCTTGCGGGCGAAGAAAATCTCCCACGCCTCCTGCGGAACCCACGCAAGATCGTCTGTTGTCGACATGGGCGTGAGTTCGTCGTAACGCGCAATCCGCGCGTCTAGCTCTTCCGCCGTCGGCGTAAATATCTCGGTGGGCATGATCTGGCTCCGGCTCTGTGGTCTGGAACTGACGAGCGTAACCGAGATATCCCGACCTCACTAGTCCGGACGCGCGGGGAAATACAGGTCGAGCCAGCCCTTCACCGCGTCACGTGCCCGCGTGCTGTCGACGGAGAACGGGAAATGATCGACATCCGATGCCAGGATGAGATCGCAGGGCTGTTTGGCATGGTCGAATAACTGCAGCGATTGATCCGTTGGCGTCACGGAATCGTCCGCGGCATGGAACAGCAGCAATGGACGTGGCGAGATCTTCGCAACCACGTCGTTGGCCCGGAAATCGAACATGCTCTGCGCGGTTTCGGCCGGAAACTCCATCAGCACGTTCTTTCCCATATGGCCGCGCAGATGCTCGGGGATCGGCACGATATCCCAGCGTCCGACCATCAGGGATTTGCCGGTTTTCTCGCGATGGGCCTTGCCTTCGGAAAGAATGTTCAGGAACCGGGCCCACTCCTCGTCGGACTTGTGCTGCAGGCGGAACTTGCTTTCCCCATCGCCCCAACCACACGACGAAATCACCGCCGCGATCCGCTTGTCGACACCGCCGGCATAGACCGCCACGGCCGCACCAAAACTGTGGCCGATGACCCCGATCCTGTCGCCGTCGACATTGGGGTGTTTCGCGAACCAGGTGACGGCGTTCTTCACGTCCTCGACCTGGTCCTCGCACATCACCCAACCGTCTTCGCCCTCGCTGTCACCGCAACTGCGGAAATCGAAGCGCATGACCACATAGCCCCAGTCGCACAGCATGTTCGCCAGGATTTCCGGTGTTGAACCGTCCTTGCCGGTGCCGAAACCATGCAGCACCAGAAACGCGGGCCGCTCGGAATCCGGCGCCAGATCGGCCGGGGTGTGTACGACGCCGGACAGCTTCAGCCCGTCGGAACCGAAAGTGACATTCTGTTCCACAAATTCACTCCTCTTTACGTGCCGCTGCGCAGGGCTTGCCGGTCGATCTTCCCGGTCCCCGTCTTCGGCAGGTCATCGCGATACGTGACAATACGCGGATACTTGTACGGCAACAGCTTTGATTTCACATAATCCTGCAGGGTCTTAGTGGTCTCCGCGGAACCCTCATTTCCAGCCTTGAGGACGATCCAGGCCTTGGTCGTCATCAAACCGTCATCCTGTTCGACCCCGGCGACGCAACTTTCCTGAACATCCGGATGGTCGTTCAGGCAGCGTTCGATCTCTAGTGGGTAGATCCACTGACCACTGACCTTGATGAAATCGTCGGCGCGCCCGTCGAAATGAAAGAAACCGTTTTCATCGAGCTGAAACCGGTCGCCCGTATTAATCCAGTCGCCGCGCATCGTATCGGCGGTCTTGTCAGGCTGGTTCCAGTAGAACGGTGCCTGGGAATCGCCGCGCACCCACATGGTGCCCGCCTCGCCCGGTTCCACGGGTTCTCCGTCCAAATCAAGCAACTTGATCTCATAGCCGGGCACGCGTTTGCCGCTCGCGCCCAGGCAGATGTCTTCGGGGAAGTTGCTGACGTAGATATGCAGGACCTCGGTCGAGCCCAGGCCCTCGACGATGTCCAGCCCGTATCGCCGGCGCCATTCGTTGAATGTCTCTTCCGGCAGTGGTTCGGCCGCAGAAATACAAAGGCGCAAGCTCGATAGGTCTCGCGCCTCGGATCCCTCGTGCGCGACCAATGCGTTGTACAAAGTCGGAAGCCCGAAGAAGACGGTTGGACGATGGCGTTCGATCGCGTCATAGACCGGCGTCGGTTCCGGGCGACCCGGGTTCAAGACAACCGCCGCACCAACCGAAAACGGAAAGGTGACCGAGTTGCCGAAACCGTAGGCGAAGAACATTTTCGGTACCGAATAGACAATATCGTCCGCGGTCAGCCCAAGAACGTGTTCGGCGTAGCTGAGATGGGTGTAGTGCATATCGTGCTGCAGGTGCACGATCCCCTTCGGCCGGCCTGTGCTTCCCGAGCTGTACATCCAGAACGCCATTTCGTCCCGGTGGGTGTCCGCCGCCGCCAGCTCATCACTTTGCGCGCCGACAAGTTCGTTCCACGTGACGCTTGGCGCTCCCAGATCCGTGCGAGGCTCTCCGTTGGCAACGATCACCAGTTCGACCGCGGGACCGCCATCGAGCGCTTCGCGAAGCACATCGAGAAAGGCCGCCTCGCAGATCACGACGGAAGCGGCGCTGTCCTCGATGTAGTAGCGGATGAGATCGGCCGGAGAGAGCGTATTGACGAGGATGGGAACAAAGCCGGCGCGCACGACCCCGAAGAACGCCGCGGGATAGACCTCCGTGTCGTCGAGGATCATGACAACGCGATCGGCGCGCTCGAGACCCGTCGAACGCAGCGCGTTTCCGGCCCTGCACGCAAGAGCGCAAAGTTCCGCATAGCTCAAGCGCGCGTCGCCCGAGAGCACGGCGGGCCGTGCACCGTGGCCGGCATCGAGATTCGAAAACAGGATTTCGCTGGCGTTGTAAAACTCGGGAACCGAGAAACCGATTTCCGCCGCCCCGGGGGTGTCATTCCCGACCGGATCGATAACCGGGCCCGCTTGCGTCATGTCCTGCGCCAAGATACGCGTCCTCCCGCCCGGATTTATAGCAAGGCCGG
>MDTE01145657.1_pt1 | contig 10033 bp, 12 predicted proteins | sample 811231 | NCBI WGS metagenome assembly MDTE01 (sample SAMN05326651, study PRJNA326480) | marine metagenome | isolation source: seawater | place: Indian Ocean: Red Sea | collected 2010 | reverse complement strand
CCGGTGCTGATTGGTAAGCCTGCGTCGGCGCGGGCGCGCTCGATGGGATCGAGGCTTGCGGGGTCGCCTGCGCCGGTGCTGTCTGAATACTGTCCTGCATAAGTCAACTCGCGCTTGAGGAAATCAAGGGCGCGGTAGATGTAAGGGGTTAAATCGAGCTTCGGATCCGCAAGCAGAGGTAAGTCGGGTGCCTGCGGATGCGGGACCTGACGCATATTTTCAATGAGCGTCAGGAATGTGCCAAGACTCTGTTGAGTGGCTTGGGCCATTCGGAATGGATAGCCACTGAGCATCGCGCTTCTTTCTTCGTCTGTTTTATCAGGGAAGAGATAACGCAGGGCCTCGATGGAATTAACACCGAGTTCCTGGAGGTTTCGTACAACAATGCTTGAGTTAAGTATATCCTCTGTGCCGTCCTCGAAGACGGGACCTTTCCATCTCCACTCAATCTTTCTATCACCGTCAGGTATAAGTCCAACAACCCCATCAGGCAGCTGCCTGCTCTGCACAGCCTGACCAATCTGCTCCTCAAGCGTCCCCTCATATTCCATCGAGACAGCTCGATGTTCATCGACGGCTGCCAGGAATGATTCGCTGTCCTGGAAGTTTTCACGGATAGGAGCTTCAGGACGCACCATGCCCAAAGCACCAGCAAACGATTCGCGGAAGATCTTCTCCTCGTTGTAGATAATTAGGCCGAGCATTTTGCAGAGGCCATAGGTCAGCAGACCACGGCAACGACGAGTTGCAGAGGTTGCTGCCCTGCCGTAAAGGCTCTTGATCTCATAGGCCGTCGCACCGGCAGTGATGCCGAGCTCGTCGACGCCGCCAAGAGCTGTACGGATCTCTTCCCTGTACTGGCGCGCGTAGAGGTTTTGGTCACCTGAAACAGCATCAGGTGTGATGTAGGCAGCCCGGTCAGTGCTCTCAATGTTGGCAATGATCCGCGGGACCTTGAAACCACCCCCAGCAGCGCCCGAAATCGGTGAGCTGACACGAGTTGAAGGGCGGTTAGCCGCGTAGAAACCAGCCTGAGAGCTGATAGTGGGACGCATACCCGAGTCTTCGCCGTTCTCGACCAGGTCCTGCTTAGGACGACTAGAGATAAGCGTCGGGTTACCGAAGAACGTGATATTCGTCCGGATGTTCTTGACCAGATCGTCATGAGTCACGATCTGCTCGGCAAGCCAGTCGAACTCGCCAGTTGCGTCCATGCCAGTGGAACGCATGTTGTTGAAGGCCTCGACCGCCGGGATGAATCCCAAGCTGTTGGTCAGAGTCCGGGTCTTGTTTGCCGCAAACGCGAGAGTCTGACTACTGGTTGCGTCAAACGAGGGCTTCTCGCTGCTGATCGTCTCCTTGATCTCGTCCCTGCGCACCCGGAGCTTGACGTAGCGCAGTGAGCCACCGCCTTGCATCGTGTGGGCAGACGGTGCTGCCATGGTGTCGCGGACGGTGAACGAATAGATCAGCTCGACCTCGTCAAGCTCACCCATCGCGTCGTAGTAAGCGCGATAGTTATCCGCGCTGAACCACATAATCCGGTAGGTGTCACGCACCGGACGGAAGTAGAACAGGCCTTTGCCATCGATGAGGAAATCATCGACGATGCCTTCTAAGCGAGTATCAATCTCGTTCTCTTCAATCACCTGGGACAGGAACTGCTTCCTGAAACCAAATGTGTCTTGCGCAGGGTAGAACTCCAGACCCTGCCGCAACATGAACAGCTTCATCTGCGAGAGATGGCTGTTGACAATCATTGTGTCCGTATTGGACCCGCCATCACGCTTCCGGGCCGCCTCGAGAATACGGCGGAAACGATCGTTAGTTTGCTGGCTCATAGTTCTATGTTAGTTCCACTCAATGTGAGCCTTACCGCGCTTCATTAGGCCTTGTACCACGATATTCAATGAGTCGGCACAGTCATCGTGTGGGGAGTGCCCGAAGTTGATGATTTCATCAACCATGCAAGAAAAGTCCCTGTATTTATTGAATAAAATTTTCTTATGCTCAAACAACCCCATAATTCCCCTGAGCCTGGCGAGCTTGTCGCCACGGAAACCCTTCACAGGGCTAATGGAGAGGTTGTAGAGCTGCCACTCATTGAAGAGGATCCGCTTCATGTCGCCCTCAAAGCTCTTTTGATAGGCGACGACTTCTGGCCAGATGACGACGGGTGATTGCGTACTGAAGTACTGCCCCTCGTCATTCACCTCCAGCAAGTTCCACTCGACCAGTAGCTCGCACAAAGCCTCGATCTTGTCGAGGTTGCCCATCGAGCGCATACGCCTGTAGTCGATGACATAGACCTTGTCGTCGACCCTCCCCGCGAGAGTAAACACAGTCCAGTCATTTCTCTCGCTCATACCAGCTGAGAGATCAATTCCTACACCGATGGTGTCGTACTCGTCGGGGACCTCGGCCTTGACGAAAAGTTCAGGAGAAATACCTAGTTCCGTCGAGCGGACTGGTTGATTCAGATACTGGTAGCTGAATGCAACCCGGTCATCGGCCTGGAGCTTCAGCAGGTACTTGGCCGACCACATATCAGGCCAGTAGGACTTGGGCCTGCCGTCATCGTCGTAGTGCAGCGCTGACTGGGTAATGCACTTCCACCCCTTTTTCTCCGTGAAGATGGTGGCGAATAAATCGTCGAAGTGGAACCGGGTTCCCAGGGCGATGGCTCGCGCACCCTGGAACATGGTGGGAACGATGACGTTCGTCCAGTTGGTTTCCATCTCCCGGCGTATGTCCGGGTTGGCAATGCTTGCAGCACTCTTGATCGCGTCATCGACGACGATCAACGACGAACGTTTCGACGTAATCGTTCCCTTAAGGCCCGCACAGGCAACTGTGAAAGCATCTTCACCCCTAATATCCACTTCCGCAAAATCCCAGTCAATCGACCAGAGCTCGTCCGACGTACGCATCTTTGAGAGTCGTACGCACGGGAATACCTCTTGGTATTCCTTCGAGCAGATGAGGTTCTTAATCGCCGCGCTCTTGTTCCTCGCAACATCGACGTTGTACGACACATAAAGGATTCTCAGAAGCTTCTTAGAGAGAGCGTGGCGGCCAATAAGCCACCCGAGCAACAAACCCAGCACGGTGGACTTCGCGCTGCCCCTGGGGCTCAGCAGGCAAGTATTAGGACCAGCAATATCGAGCAGGTGCTCATTGCTTTGACCGGTAAGAAAGACTTTGTGCCACTCACGCATATGGCGTGCTGGCTTCTTGCCCATCAGCTCGCAGAAGTAGCCGAAGTTGTTCCGCGCCTTTAATACATGCGCTGGTATCTCAACCTCAATTTGCTTTTTGACAATCGCCTTGGCTGCGGCCTTCGCTGACCGCATCTTGGCTTGGGAGATTGAGCTGCCTGCCATAAAACGAATGTATCCAGTTTCCCTGGAATGGCGCCCCCTAGAACAGAGGCAAAATCAGTGCCGAAAAAATTTCGGGCGGCGCATAGGCGAGAAGTTCAGCGCATGGCTCATCAACCTTGGTCCGCAGATAGGCGATCAAGTTCATCTGCGTCCTGTAGTCGAGATGCTTATCCATGCGGATCTCAGCTGAACGCTCCATAAAACGCTCACAGCTCATATGCCATCCCCACGAGGTCCCGTCAGCGTGATGAGAAAGCATCAGTAACAGGAGTGCGGGGAACATTACTTAGAAGGCATGCTTGCTTGGATCGACCAGATGACGGTGGCTGGAAATGCCGCCGTACTTAGCAAGCATTTGCAATCCCTCTTGCAAAGGCCTAGGTCTATGGGTCTCGATTGACGAGATATTGGTCGCCCAGAACAGACCAACCTCAGGCCCACCATCTACGAGGTGATTGCCACGCGCATACTCCCTGGCGACGAAATCAACAAGTTGAGCATCTTGGCCATTAGACCCACCTGCAAACCTCATCACTTCTCCTCGCAGAGCTCCGCCCAGATGGACTCAAACGCCAGCTCCAGCGCAGGCAGCACTTCCTCTTGCGACTTAAAGATCGTGCGCAGATCACGCATGACCTTGTCAGCACCGGACATCACGAGACCACGGCGGTCGAGGCTCTTGGTCAACTTGTCGACGTCCATGACATGACCGCGCAGCTCCTTCGACAAGTGAGCAATACGCGTGGCAGCAGCGTCGGCTTTGATCAAGTCCGCCTGGACCTGCTGCCTCAAGAAGTCGATATCTCCCTCGAGCTTCACGATCTCGGCCAGCATGATCTCGCGGCGATTGAGCTTTGGATACGTCTTACGCAGCCACTTCTCAAGCGCAGGGAAACTTCCCTCGTAACCAAGGACCCCCGCATACAGCCAGACCTCATACACGGAGTAGGTGTTCTCCGCGTATGCCATAAACCCCTCACGATGAGTGTTATCCAGGGCCGCAAGGAAGTCCTGGATCTGAGGGTCAATCGTTTGCATTAGCCGTAGAAACGGGCACCCAGGGATGAGATGGCACCTCGAGCATCAGCCCGCATACGGCGCTCTTCGCTGTATCGCTTGCCGATGTTCAGGCGCTCTTCCTGGCCAGCCACTCGCAGACCTTTGCGCTGCTCAGTGCCAGTCGCAGCAATGTTCAACCGGTCCTGCGTGCCCTGGGCTCCGATGTTCATACGCTGCTGCGCACCTTGAGCACCGATCAAGTCCTTAGCGATTCGGCCCTCAGCACCCATCAGCTTCAGCTGGTTACCAGTGCGCAGGTTCTCGAACCCGGACTGCAAGTTCATCAGGTGACTGGACATCGCTTGGTTGTACTGAAGCGATGTGCCCGCATTCATCTGCGTGCGTGCCGCATCAATGAAGGTGCCAGCAACCAGACCACCAATGGCTTCGTTATTGGCGTACTTGTTACCGATCTCGGTCAGAGATCTGGCGCCTTGGTCGAACAAGCTGCCAGCGACAGTAGCCGGGTTATATGCGAGAGAGCTCATTTGATCAACGGAAGAGAAGACCAGCGGTAGCGCCTAAGCGGGTGACCATGTCGACAACCTTGCTGGGTGTCATCCGGGCATTGAACTCACGGGCTTCTTTCTTGTCAGCCAGCATCTGATCGAAAATGTACTTCTGCTGATCACGCGTAAGTCCTGCCTGATCGGCACCCATCTGGAGGATGGGCATCTGGGCATTTAGATAAGACTGGGTATCGCGCTCGTATCGGTCACCGCCGACCTTGGCGGCGCGATCCTGCCGGCGAAAAATCTCATCGCCTTGCTTTCGGTTGAGATCAACGTCAATGTCCCCTCGCTTCTGATAGTTCTCGAGACTTATATCAGTCGTGTCCTGAACAGGCTGGATCGTTTTCTGACTTTGGTAATTATCGAAAGCAGCCGAAAGCTTTTCGGTGTCGATATTACCGTCTGCACTCATAAAGGGCTTAAGTGCTTCAAGGATGTTCATGACTATTACTGGTTGTTGGTTTTAGACTTTGTTGTCTTGGACACGAGTTCGAAGAACTGCTTTGTTGCGTCAGGCAGAGTCTCGAATGTCACTGCTGAAGGCGCAGTCTTCGTCGGCTGAACAAGCGTCACTGAACCCGAAGAACCGACGTTTGGATTCTTGGGTCGCGGAATACCCGTAAGAGCCGCCTCCAGTTCGTTCACCAAATTGAAGCCATAATCGTTATTTTCATTTCTCGCCGCATTGCGAAGTCTCTGACCAAAGTTTAATTGGTTTATCACATCATTCATGATGTTGGACTCCTGCTGAGTTCCTCCGCCTGAGTCACCCATAGCGATCTGAGCTAGTGCTGCCCGCTGCTCACTTTTACGCTTTTCCTCTGCAAGATCACGCAGTCGCTTATCAGTAAGGTCAGCTCGATACTTATTGTCCATCGCAGTCAGGGCATTCAATGCCATCTGCTTTTCTGCGTTGAAGTTATCCCGCAGAACATTATTCAGTGCGACTGTCGCATCATTGCTGCGGTTCCTAGCAGCACCTCGCTCCAGTACTGAAGCAAGGCCCGAAATATCTTGGAGCCGGTATCCACCAGCGGAAGCTAGGTAAGGCATCAGAGCAGCTCCTGCATTGCGATCAGAGTGGCGTTATCAAGAGCAGCATTTCGATTCAAGGTTGAATCGTTCAGGCTGTTCGCAAAGTTGTAGTTGGTCCTCATCTGCATCTGCTGCTCCTGGACCTGCAGCTGGCGAGCTGCGTTCATTTCCTGCACCTTGTCAAAGATGGGCGCCAACTTCTCAAGTCTTGCGGCATCCAATTCAATGTTCTGCATTTCCTCCGCCTTGGCCTGAGCTAGAGCCTTCCGCGTCTTGAGATCCAATCCACCGGGGTTTGTGATCGCGTTAGCCACGTTGCCAGCGAGACCAGCGCCGGCATCGCCGACACCCTTCTGAACACCCAGCAGTGCGCCAAGAACAGGGAAGGCGACTGTGCCGACAGGGCCCAAGGTTGCAGTACCTAGAGCAGCGAGACCGAGTGAAGTACCCGCATCACCCAGGAACCGGCCAGCTGCCTGAGAGGTGTCGACGGCCATACCCTCGCCATCGAACTCACCAGCTGCGGCACCGGCTGCAGTCAGGACTCCAAGACCAGCAAGAGGAAGGCGGGATCTTTTAGCAATCTCTACAAGACCCTTGTTAGTGCCGGCGTTGCGTACGTTGCCAGCGAGTGTTGCGATGGCATCCATGATGACATTCCTGTCACCGGCGCCTGCCATACGAGTGTCGCTTCTTGGAATTGCCGCATCGTCGTAATTCGACCGCAGCACTAATGAAGAGTTTCTAGCGACCACTACAAGGGTTCCCTGTCTTTATGCCCATTCTATAAACATCAATCTTGCATATAACTAAACTTCTCAGGCTCTACCCAAGGCACCTTATTCACGTTGGATTCAATCTCAAATCCAAGCTTCGGGCAATGCACAACTTTCTCGCCTGATTCCCGATCCAGACAGGCAGTACACGCATGCACGTAGTCCGCGTTGTACCTCTGACGGGGACGTTCAATCCACTTGCCGTCCACCTTCATGTATCGGGCTTTGTCATAAGGAACATCGTTTTCTTCGATGTACTGCCAGACATCTTCATGGGTCCAATCCCTCAACGGGAAAAACAGACTCATGTGCTCAGGCATCATCCGCCCCTCAACACGCGTACCAGCGTCGCCACCTAAAACCTTGTCGGTATCGCATCGCTTGTGACCCACCCAAGCGGCATCACACTTGCTGACGACGAGACGATCCTGCTTTGGGCGATCGAGCATGTCGACAGCACATGCCCAGGGATAACCATCTTCAGGAGGCACGATCCCCGAGGGGCATGTCATCCATCCGTCATTCAGTCGGTACCAGTTCTGCACCTCGAACTCATCACCGGTCTGCTGCATTGCCGATCGGAATGGATGCCAGGTCCACACCATCAGCTCCCATTCACGGATGACGTAATCCTGGAACGCATATTTATGCGGCTGCCAGGGTTCACGCCAGAAAATCACTGGCAGCTCAAACCCACACTCCCGCATCAGGTGCAGCAGGACCATGCTGTCCTTGCCGCCAGACCAACACACCGCGCTATGCGGGTAGTGGTACATCCCTGACTCGATAATCTCTATCGACCTCAGATATTTCTCTCGCACGGCGATAGGAATTTCGCCGAATGTACCGACTAGATAGCTGCTCCGACCGCAGCTGCGCCAACACTTCCTACTGCACCGATAATTGCGTTTCGTGTTCCGGCTGAACGGTTCTTCCTACCCTGCCGCGCAGCTGCTTCCGCCTGCATTTCAGCAACTTCCATGTCGGTCTTGGCGCCCAAGGCAGCCATTCCCAAATCCATCTCCATTTGCCGAGTGGCAGCAAGATCGCCCATCACAGCATTGGTTCCCGATGAGTCACTCATGCCGGAGCCCATTGCATTCATGATCGAGCTCAAGCCACCGCCTTGCTTGGAGTCCTGGGCATACCCACGAGCCATTCCAGACTCGAACTTAGTGAAAGCATCGGAAAAATCAGGATCCTGCTGCTCACGAGCAGAAGTCATGCGGCGGTAGAAATCGACAGGATCAAGTTCAAAAGCCATGATTATCCGAAATAACTGGTTGAGGGCTTAAAGATCGGAGCAGAAGCGCCAGATCCGTATTGGACGCTTGCCGAGCTCCCCAATCCGGGCACAGGTGGTGGCGCTGTCGGTGGCGCCCAACTACTTGTCGCTGAGGGGAGAGGCCCGCTGAATGGAGTCAAAGAAGGACTTCCATAGCGCTCTTGATTCCAAGCGGCCTGATCTGCACGGTGCTTACCGTATGCGTTCAACCCAGCAGAAGCAACATTGCCAAAAGCACCAATGAGCGTATTAGTGAAGGCATTTCTTCGATTACGGGCTGCTTCTTTTTCAGCCATAGCAATGCCCTTTTCTGCGGACTCCATTCTCGCTCTGGCGCGAAGGGCAGCAGCGCCGTAAGCCGCCTGCTGCTTGTTACTAGCAGCATTCAACCCACCTAAGAAGGTAGAAGCGTAGTTAGACGGCTGGAACGGCATTAGCTATCGTCATCCTCGTACTGCGGGGCTTTACCTTTAAGCGCCCGCCTGATTGATTCTAAAACGTATCCAGACAGCGCTGATCCGCTAGTAATTGCAGCTGAATTAGCAAGAACGGATTTGGCAACAGTGTTTTCATTTATTCCTTGTTGCTTGCGATAAGCCATCAGCGCATCCTCAATATCCCTGTCTGTGATATTGCTCCCCGGATCCCTGCTTTGATCCTTGAGATCCCTGTACTCCTTCAGCAGTGCCCGCTCATCGCTATATCCGTCTGCTTTATTCACTGCCTGGACACCGCGCTTGATGCCACGGCGGGCACCGATCACAGCACCGGCCATCGGGATCAGGCCAGTAGCGAGGGGAATGCTCTTGCCCATGAACGTCACCTCAGGACCCTGGATCCCGTCCATGGTTGCCTTAATCGGTGAGTTGCCTGAGAACAGATACCGCTTGTAGGCGTTGTACTCACTACGGCTCACGTCGGGGCGCTCCTTGACGAACTCGTCGTAGGGGAGCAGTGAACCTGTGCGACCAAGGAAGTAGCGATTGGCTAGTTCCGCTGCGGCGTTTGCTGTCTCAGTCGGATTCTCAGCGTCTGGCACTGCTGCCTTGTAACCGGGCTGGCGCATGAAGTTGCCAATACCCATCGAGGTAGCAATCCAAGCCGGAGCCGCAGCAGCCATGCGCAGGTTCCGGTTGCGGATCAGTGCCTGGTTCGGCGACAGATTGGGATCACCCTCGGCAGCCTTGGCTGTTGCCTGGCGCATGCCCTGGAACATTGCCACCTGGGCGACTGCCTGGGGCGCATTCAGGAACCACCAGACGTTGCGCATGCCATCGCTCGCCAGATCGGCAGCGACAACACCTGCCGCCTGAGCCGCCTTAGCTCTGTAGTTGCCAGGGCCTAGATCGACCTCGTTAATTCCATCTTGCAGAGGGACTCGACCAACCTCGACCGTGGCCTGACGCAACTCAGGGTTTTCGGCACGCAGTTCGCGGTACTGCTGCTTATCCGCATCCGACAGGCCGCCAAGCTTGGCTTCGAGAAATGCACGTTGCAGGCGATCAGGCAGATTAGTCGCAACCGCCTGGCCCAACCTGGTGTCACCCACCCGCTCAGGCAGGATTTGCTTGACACCACTCGCAATTGGAGAGCTCGTCACCATGTCAGCGACAGGTGAATTCTCGAGCTTCAGATCAGGATTATTTCTCTGAATAAAAGCGTCGTAAGCCTTACCCGAGCCCTTAAAGGCCTGGGTAAAGATCGCTCTTAGATCAGCAGCAGTGGGATCCTTCGGGAACTCCGCCATCAGATCACGCTCCGCCCTGCTGCATATCCGCTCTGAAGGAGGAGATTGAGAAGATCCTGATCAAGCTGCGCTTCAGCCATCTGTGACTCAGCCCGGGTCTTCTCGTTTTCACTCTTGTAAATGCGATCAAGCGCGCCTTGGAACACGGGGCGAGGAGCGAACATGTTGACCGGGGCCTGGACCACGACGTCACCAAGAGTGGCAGCGAGGTTCTGTCCTTCGCGGCTGAGCTTCTT
>MDTE01120272.1_pt1 | contig 10033 bp, 14 predicted proteins | sample 811231 | NCBI WGS metagenome assembly MDTE01 (sample SAMN05326651, study PRJNA326480) | marine metagenome | isolation source: seawater | place: Indian Ocean: Red Sea | collected 2010 | reverse complement strand
AGATTTATATCTTATTAAATTTATATTTAAATTATGGTAAAAGGTTTACTTTTTGTATTTTTGGAAAATTTTGAAATACTTTATGGAAATTAATCATCATGGTCATCCCAAGGATCGGTAAGCTTTGCAGCCTTAGGTCCAAATGCAGTCCAAAGACCAAAACCCGTTAAAGCTAAAAGTATTGCCAGAATCGTTACTGCTATAGAAACTGCAGGATCTGGGGAAGATGATAAAGTTTGCATCAATTTTGCTAAGTTTTTAAACAATTTATGTATAAGTTCTTATACAATAACGAAATAATTATAGTTTTAGTGAATTTAACATGGGTCAAAAAACAGCCTTAGGAAGTCTTTTAAAAGCAATTGGCAATTCAGGTCAGGGAAAAGTTGTACCTGGTTGGGGAGCAGTTCCTGTGATGACAGTCATAGGATTATTACTTTTGGTCTTCTTAGTAATTCTCCTTCAAATTTATAACCAATCTTTACTACTACAAGGCTTCTCAGTAGATTGGAACGGTAACTAAATTTCTGCAATTTCATATAAGCTACTTAATTAATCTAGAAAATTCCTAAAGACTGTTAGGAATTTGATTTCACTTGGTTATAGTTTTATTGTATGTTTATAATTCTCAATTAAAGAGATTTAGATATAAATCATGGATGATATATATTTAATAGGATTAGGAAATCCAGGTAAGAAATATTCAAAAAATAGACATAATTTGGGATTCTTACTTCTTGAAAATCTCTCAAAAAAATATAATTCAAATTTTTTGTTAAAGGATAAACTTAAAAGTTACTGCTCTGAATTCAAAATCAATGGGTCCACTTATAGATTATTTTTACCAAATACCTTTATGAATAATAGTGGTGATGCCGTCCGAGCCATTATAGATTGGTACAAAATTAATTTAGAGCAGCTTTTTATATTGGTTGATGATAAAGATCTTCCTCTTGGAAAAATAAGATTTAGAAAAAAGGGTAGTTCAGGAGGGCATAATGGACTTAAAAGCATCATCGAAAAATTGCAAACTCAAAATTTTAAAAGAATAAGAATTGGGATTGGATCACCTCCATCAATTCAAGGTATAAATAATTTCAATACTATTTCTCATGTGTTAGGAAATATTTCTCAAGAAGAAAATTTGATATTAGATAAAGTCTTTAAGAGGGTCATAGAATCCTTAGAACAACTAAATACAAAAAAAGAAGAGCATATAATTAATGAATTAAATTCCTTTGATAAAGACCAAATTTAACAAATGCGGTCAAAACCAGAAACAATCGCCAGTGTGAGTGTTAAAGAATATTGTTTATCAAAAAAGCAAATAAAGGGTGTTGTTGAAGCTAGTCAATTCAAATGGACTTTTATTTGGTCTTTTAGTAAAGGTGTATTGTTAGTACAGCCTCCTTTGGGAAGAGCATTAATTGAGGATGCCTTATTAAGATTTTTATTGAAAAAAGATTATGCACTAGAAGTAGGAAATGAATATAAGTTCACTATTTCAGCCAAGTTTTAAGATCTAAATTTTTATTCAAAGTAAACTTAATTTTGCAAAAATCCTCTAAAATTATTAGGGCTGATATAGCATCAAGGTTCTTATTAAGAATAAAAACTTCCCTTGGAATTAATAACTTCAAACCGCTAATTGGGAAAAGTTCGAAATATCTTGCTTTTGCTCTGTAGGTGGTATTTTTTTCTTCAAAAATTATAATTTCTTTTTTAAAAAAATCCATTTTTTCTCTAATCTCTTTACTGGATGTGCCGTTTCCAATGACAATTTTTGATATATTTTCAACGGAATTTAGATTTCTTACATAATCCTCAAGTAATTCACTTTTAAGAATGATGGCTTTATAAACTTTTTTTTCACTAATTTCGGCTAAAACTAAACCACATTTACATTTACCAGGATCAATAGCTATAGTTTTTCCCATACAAGATTATTTTTTGGTTATGTTCAAATCAACTATTATTGGGTCTGCAGTTTTACTATCTTTTAAGGATGTCACCTCTAATCTGTATTTTATATTTTGATTAGTCTCCAATGAATCTATAATTTTTTTTACAAAGTCTCCTCTTGTAGTAATTTCGTTTGCAATAGATCCTCTGGACTTTATTTCATCTCTAGTTTTTGTCAACAACGCTCTAATTTTTAAATTTATATTTTTGTATTCGAGATCATTATCACTAAAAGTTTCGCTCGTAATAACTTCCCCTTTGGTTACAATCATTTTATTCGCTAACAATTCCGGGTATACAAAAACAAAATTATCTCCTTTCAAAACATTTGCAGCTGATTTAACCAATATGATCCAATTTCCCTCTTTCTGCGCAACGCTTTCAATTTCAGAAATATCACTAGGTCTCCACAAAAGAATATTTTTGATTTTTTTATTACTTGGCATTACAATTTTTTGGACATATTTATCCGCACTACTATAAATATTCGCTAAATCAATTTTTAGATTTCGATTAGAATTAACTTTTGCAATAAATAAAGTTTGCCCTTTTTTTATTACTACATTTCCACTTCTAAATTCTTTAACATCACTTTTTAGTTTATTTAATTCCTTTTCTTTAGTATTAATCTTATCTTCAAGCATCTTCCTTTCTTCTTGTAATGGAATGAGAGCCTTTTTACTTTCATCTAAAGTTTTTTGTAAGAAAGGTATATCAACAAAAAGTCTTTGCCTAAATTCTTCACTAACTAAAAGCAATAGGCCTATAGATATTGCACTAATAAAGCCCCCAGTAATTATCGTTACAATTGTCGCAGTTTTCTTTGGTCTTAATTTTAAGATACTAAATCTTGCTTTACCAATCTTAGTGCCAAGAAGATCACCAAATGGAGCAATTAATCCTCCTAGTAGTATTAAAAAAACAATTAAAATCCAGGCCACAAAATTTTATATAATCGATACATCATAATTAATGATGAATCAATTAAATCTTTTTGCAAGAGCTATCGGATCAAAAACTGTAATTTTTTTTCTATCAATATTTAGTAAACCAGAATCCTTTAAATCTCCTAATAGTCTTGTAATCGTTACTCTTGTAGAACCAATAGCTTCAGCAATTGCTTGATGTGACAGTCTCAAATCAATTGTAATCCCTTTTTCACTTGCAACTCCAAAGTCCCTACAAAGGACCATCAAAAAACTTACTAAACGAGATGACATATCTCTATGAGTTAGAGTTTCAATCATTGTTTCTGTCTGTAGGATCCTACTAGAAAGACCTTGCAACAGTAATAATCCTACTGATGCATCTTCCTCTATTGCTCTTAAAACAGAATTCGCAGGGGCTGTTATCATTTCAACTCTTGTGAATGCTATTGCATGATAAAAACGATCTGATCTATGGCCTGTCAGAAGAGATAAAACACCAAAAAGGCTATTCTCTCTCAATAAAGCGACAGTTATTTCTTCACCTGACTCATAAACTCTCGACAACCTGACTGCACCTCTTCTTATTAAATAAACCCTCTCAGCAGGATCTCCAGGAAAAAATATTGTTTTAGATCTCTCAACCATTTCTGTACTTGCCCCATCTAGACCTTTAATTACTTCCATTAAAGTTCTATTAATTGGGAAGCGCTCACCAACAGAGTTAATTTTACTTTGTCCGGAATGTTGCGAAGTAAAGCGGCTGAATCCTCGAGAAGAAGGTGTCATAAGAATCTTGACTATTAAAAAATTTAAGGAGACACCTTGAATCATCTTGTATCAACAGTAACAATTTTCAATTCTTATTAGTTTCTATAAGAACTTTTATTGGTTAATTTCATCTTTTCCAGAGCTTTTTTAAGTAAAATTACACTATATGCAGTGTAATTAAATTCAAATTATACTGTATGTATTAAAGAAACATTCAATAATGGTCATTAGTTCATCTAATAATTATGCCAAAAGTAATCTTGAAGTTGTAAAGGTAGAAACTAATAATAAAATAAACTCACAAAGATTCACACAAAACGGGCAGATTCAAATCTATCAATCCCCTTATAGAGGAAGTTATTCCTCAATAATTAGAGATTCTCTAAGAAATGCTGCTCTGGGTCGGAAAGTACTTTTAGTACAATTTATGAAGGGAGGAGTTGAACAAGGTATTGCTAATCCAGTTAAGCTTTGTGGTAATTTAACTTGGGTAAGATCGTCAAATTCCTTTGATCAATATAATAATGAAGAAATTGAAAGTAATAAAAATTTAAAAAAATCTATTCATGAATCTACTTATGAATTATGGAAATTTTGTAAAAATGAATTGCTTTCTGGAGAAAATGAGCAAATTATACTTGATGAAATTTTTCTAGCTATTGAGATAGGAATTATTAATAAGGATGATTTGATTTCAACACTTGAAAACCGATTTATCCCGGGAGATGTAATCCTAACTGGAACAGACATACCTAAAGATTTATTATTAATGGCTAACCAAATCACCGAACTTCGCTCATAAAACAATGCTTAAAAATGATCTCTGGATAAATCAAAAAGCAAACGAAGGAATGATAAACCCCTTCCAATCAAATTTAGTGAGGCATCTTGAGCCTGATAATCAACGAAAGCCAGTTTTGAGTTACGGATGTTCATCATATGGATATGATTTGAGACTTTCATCAAAAGAATTCCTAATTTTTAGGCATATCCCTGGAACCGTGATGAATCCCAAAAAATTTAACCCCAATAATTTAGAAAAAACCGTTCTTCATCATGATGATGATGGAGACTTCTTTATTCTTCCTGCTCACTCTTATGGTTTAGGGGTGGCTTTAGAAAAGATGAAAGTACCGGAAAATATAACTGTAATATGCATTGGAAAAAGTACTTATGCTCGACTAGGGATAATAGTTAATACAACCCCTGCAGAAGCAGGATGGGAAGGCCACCTAACCCTAGAATTTAGTAATAGTTCAGGTGCTGATTGTAGAATTTACGCAAACGAAGGCATCTGCCAACTACTCTTTTTTGAAGGAGATCCTTGCTCCACAACATATGAAGATAGAAGAGGTAAATATCAAAATCAACCTGAGAAGGTAACACTAGCTAAGATCTAACATGAGTCAAGTTGAACTAATTTCGCTAACTCCTGATGCAGAAAAAACAATGGCTTACATTGCTAGAGTTAGTAATCCAAGCAATCAAAAAAATGAAGATTATTCTAAATTGTTAAGTTATTGCATTAAAAACGAACATTGGAGTGTATTTGAACAGTCATTTATGACCCTACAAATAGAAACTAATAGAGGAATTGCAGCCCAAATTTTAAGACACAGATCATTTACCTTCCAGGAATTCTCACAAAGATATGCAGATAGTTCTCAACTAGGAAATATTCCTTTACCAGAGTTAAGAAGACAAGACTTTAAAAATAGGCAAAATTCCATCCCTGACCTTCCTGATCAATTAAAAGAAAAATTCAATTCGAAAATTACCTCACATTTTAAAGCTGCATCCAAACTATATGAAGATTTACTTGCTGAAGGTATAGCTAAAGAGTGTGCAAGATTTATTTTACCTTTGGCAACCCCAACAAGAATATATATGTCTGGTTCATGCAGATCTTGGATACATTACATCAATTTGAGATCAGCTCATGGTACCCAAAAAGAACATAAATGCATCGCCGAAAATTGTAAATCTATTTTCAAACAAAGTTTTCCGATTGTATCAAAATCACTAGATTGGTAAGATTATCCATGGCTGCGAGGGGAAATCTCATAATTTTTATTTTCTTTGAATTCTGAAAATTCAGAATTAACAATTTCAACATAAGATTTTGATTCTACTTCTAAAGTATCAATAGATTTTCTTAATTTTTCTTCTTCCTGTTTTCCAATAAAGGTAGATATTAAATTACCTTTCTTATCAAAAAGATTAATTTGAGGAATACCATTGACGTCAAATTTTCGAATGTAATTATCCCATTTTTTATTATCAACATTTAAAAAAACAAAATTTATATTTTTTTCGTATTTCTCTTTTAATGCAGATACTTCTGGAGCCATTTCTTTACAAACTTCGCACCACTCGGCATAAAATTCAATAAATGTAGGCTTATTATTTTTGAAAGCGACTACAGGATCAACAGATAATTCTCCAAAACTTTTTAAAAGGTAAGTTGATTGAAAAAAGATATTTTTAAATAAAATCAAAGAAATAATTACTACAGAAATAAGCAAAACAACTATCACTTGTAATTTTTTATTTAAAAGTGGCTCTCTACTCTCAGATTGCATTATGAATAATTTCTAACTTAAAACATTTTAAATAAGTTCAACATTTATGGAGAAGATTTATCTTTTACCTTTTAATTAACTGATAAAATAACAATAAATTAATACAAAAATATACCTTATTCCTAAAAGTTTATTATGCAATCAATATTTGGCACTGATGGAATAAGAGGAAGATTTAATATTGATATAAATTATTCTCTAGCATATAAAGTAGGATATGCTTTAGGTTTAACTTTAGAAAATAATAATCCAATAATAATTGGGAGAGATACTAGGGTTAGTGGAGAGATTCTTCTGCAAGCAATAGCATCAGGTATAAATGCTAGTGGCAAAAAATTTATAAATCTTGGAATATGTCCTACACCAGCAATTCCTCTTTTAATAAAAAAAGAAAACCTTGGCAGTGGAATAATGATATCTGCAAGCCACAATCCACCCGAATATAATGGGATTAAAATTTTTGATAATAATGGTCAAAAAATTACCAGAAATTTTGAAAATAAAATTCAAAAATTAGTTGAAGAACAAAATCAAGAGCAACAATTTGCTACAAAAGAAACCTTTCTAAAACCAAATAAAGAACTTTTAGATGTTTATATTAAAAGTCTAATCCAAACAATGGGAAGCGAAGATTTATGCGGAATGCGAATAATATTAGACACATGTTATGGATCGGCCACAACTTGTGCAAAAAAAATTTTTCAGAGTCTTGGCGCAGATGTAAGAGTTATCAATAACTCGAGAAATGGTTTAAAAATTAACATGAATTGTGGCTCTACTAACCTCGAAACATTAAAAAAAGCATTAGAAGAGAACCCTGCAGATATGGGATTTAGTTTCGATGGAGATGCTGATAGAGTAATTGGGATAGATTCAAGTGGCAATGTTTTGAATGGAGATCATATCCTTTTTCTTTTAGGTAGAGAACTTATGGAAAAGAAAACCCTCACAAATAATTTACTAATATCAACCCAAATGGCAAATTTAGGTTTTGAAAAGGCCTGGAACAAAATTGGTGGCGTTTTATATAGAACTGATGTTGGGGATAAATTCGTTTATGAAGAAATTAAGAAAAAAAACGCAGTTTTAGGAGGAGAACAGTCAGGTCACATACTTTCAAAAATTAATAACTTTTCTGGAGATGGGATACTAACTGCACTTCAAATTTCTAAATACTGTAAAGAGAAAAATATAACTTTAAAGAATTGGCTGAAAAGTAGTTTCAAACCTTTCCCTCAAAAACTAACAAACATCCATTTCGATCCAAATATTAATAAAGTCAATCAAAAAACTAAAAGATTAATTAATGAAACTATTGAAAATTACAAACAAAACTACTCAGATAATTGTAGAGTTTTTATAAGGCCTAGCGGCACGGAGCCTGTAATTAGGGTTCTTGTAGAGGCTAAAAATAAGAATAAAGTTGAATCTTTATCAAGTGTGATAAAAGATAAACTAAGTTCAGAAATTAAAAAAATACTTAATTAATTAAAAATCAAATTTTTATATAAATCCTCTCGAAAATATCAATTTCACTTAAAGTTACATATTTTTCCCTGTTAGTTTGAACTTTATTTGGATTAAAAGATTTACAATAATTAAAATTCTTTACGTCTAGTTTTTTAAAGTTAAAATTGCTTGATATTGTGAAATCCATATAATCAAATAAATCCTTTACGTCAGTTTTAATAAAAATCAAAGATCCTTTTTGCATTCCATTTGAGAGGGTATCAATAAAATCTGGCTGAATAACACGCCTCTTGAAATGTCTTTTTTTAAACCATGGATCTGGAAAGTTAAAAGAAATACTTTTTACATTTCTGATAATAAATTCAGTATTTGAATCAACTAAAATTTTACTAGCATTACCATATGCAAAATATAAATTTTTGATTCCTATTTCCCCTAATTTTGATTGAGCATTTCTAGCTAATCTCTCTCTAATTTCAATTCCGATATAATTCCAATTGGAATTAATTAAAGCCAAATCAAATAAAAAATCTCCTGAAGCACAACCAATATCCAAATGGAGTGGCAAATTAGGATTATCAAACATTTCAATTAAAGTAGGGATCCTTTCGATTTCATCAAAATTTTTACTAAAAGGATTTACATGCTGCCTCATGAAATGTTGAATTTATCGCTTAGCAATAACTTAAAGATGCATAATATTCATAACTATGACAATAGTAAGTTAAAAAGTATCAGCTTATTGTTTAATTATTATATGTGTAAAATTCAAAAGTTTTGAACGTTTTTAATCAACTTTCAGTTTGGCTATCTTTTCAACTCTCAATAATTTTCCTTATTGGTCTTCCTTTTACATTATTCTTGTGGGCGATTAAAAAACGAAATAAAGCTGTTAATAAGCTTTTATCTATTTATTGGAAAATATCGCTTTTATTTTTAATAAGTCTTTTACTTTTAATAGGTGAGTACAAATACGCGTTATTAATAACAAATATTTCAACATTATTGATGACGAGCTCGATTTGGTTTTGGAGTGACATAAATGATGAACTAAAAGAATATGATTTTTCTTATTACCTTGTTACAACAACAAAAGTTTGGAGATGGACGCTAACTTTCATATCTCTCAATTTTTTAATTCAAAGTCTACAAAACATAAGCTGTTTTTATTTAATTAATTCAGCTTCATGTCAAATATGGCTTCAGCCTTCTTCAAATTTTTATATTATTATCAAAAATTTATTTAATTTTTTATTCGGAGCCAACTTTACTCAGCCATTAGCAAAATTTTTAGGATTATTTTCCTTATTGATATATCTTTTAGGTTTACTTCAATGGTCAATAATTAAATTTCCTAAAAATGGAAGAAATTCTTACTTCTCCGAAAATAGCAGAAACTGATTGATAGGATTAGTTTTAAAAATGATATCCTTTATCCTTAATAGGATACTTAATGTAAAAGGTTACATTCTATAAAAAATCAAACTTTACAGTCACAAATAATTATTTTCAAAGGTTGTAATAGCTTTTAAACTCATCAAATTTAAAAATTAAGAAAAAAGTTTTACATTAGGATACAAGCTTAATAACTTCAAGCTTTACATTGCACCCTTAACATCAACCAAAAATAATTTTGTATAAGAAAATCAAAAGCACTTTTCTTTTTGAATCATAAAATCTGGATTTAAGTAAATTCAAGATTAATAATATTTGAGCATCTTTTACATAATTTTGTATTTTGAATCCCACTAAAAGTTTCTTTTTGATAATGCCAACATCTATCACATTTTTGACCAAGAGCTTTTAATATTTGAATCTTACCAAGTTCATTATCATCGATAATTAGAGATTTCTCGACCAAATCGGATACCACTTGAAAATTAGAAACTATAAGCCAATCTCTAAATAAATCTACTTCTTTATTACCAAGTTTTTTTAGCCAAGTCAGAGAATCTTTTACAACTTCATTTTCGGGTAAATAATACACTTCTGTTTCTAAAGCTGCTCCAATTATTTGTTTATTTCTACACCCTTCTATAGCTTTGTTAATTTCAATTCTCAAATTTCTTAAATTTGCAATGTGCGCATTGAGAGTTTCATTTTTCCATGACTGTGAAAAAATTGGCCATCCTCTTTCAAATACCGAATTTTCTTTGGTTGAATATGGAATATTTTGCCAAATATCTTCAGCCATATGACAAAGTACTGGAGAAATAAGAACAGCTAAATTTTCAACAATTTTAGACATTACAAACTGACATGATCTTCTCCTAAATTGTGATTTAGAACTTACATATAACCTATCCTTAGCAATATCCAAGT
>MDTE01117002.1_pt1 | contig 10033 bp, 7 predicted proteins | sample 811231 | NCBI WGS metagenome assembly MDTE01 (sample SAMN05326651, study PRJNA326480) | marine metagenome | isolation source: seawater | place: Indian Ocean: Red Sea | collected 2010 | reverse complement strand
TGATTGTGTCTTGAGTCAGCCCAGGCGATTGCGTACGATTCGCAGCGACTTGGCGGAGGACAGGCACGTATGCTCGATTTTCATGTTCAACGATGTACCCGCCAGTGCGCTGGTGAGGACCGTGAATTGCTTCCCGGTGAAGTGTTTTATGCGGTGTTGATCGATGAAGGTGAAGAGGTGGTCCGTCTTGATTATTCTGAATCTGCTTGGCAGGGACCGCCAGAAGATGTGATTGGTTGGTGGCGGTCACGCATGCCCGATAACGTGGCACGCAAGTTCCAGTGGGCTCCGAATGACGTCTTGCTGGACTACTTTGAACGCCTTGAAGACCAGCTCGACAGACTTGATGTCCGATTTGTCTTGGCACTACTGATGGTGCGACGCCGGATATTGCGCCTGGAGGAGTCGAGCACCAATGAACAAGGGCAAGAGGTGATGGCCTTGTTCTGTCCGCGCAATGAAAAACAATACCAGGTGATTGTCGCTTCACCACCTGCTGATCGTATGCAGCAGATTCAGGAGGAGCTGGCGAGACTGCTTGAGGCGGACACCGATTGACATCTCTTGTGAGTGTGACGGATTCAATTTGCCGAGAGTTTTGTTTTCGATGGTGGTTATGTGGCAGGAGGTCGTTGTTGCGATGAGCGTGACCTGCAGGAAGGCAAGAGCGTTTGCGGTCTGGCGCAACGGTTGCGCTTTCCAGTGGAGGCGACAGCAAGGGTGTGCTGCGAAGCTGACGCGACAACGAAGCACCGTATTGTTTGTCATATTGTTGCTGTTGTGTAACAGTGGTTGCAGCAGCCTGGGATGGTTTGGTTCTCGAGATCCCCAGGCTCCAGTTGTCCTAGGTGCTGACGCGGGACCGCAGGATGTGGTCGCTGCTGTAAATGGCAATAGCAGCTTGATCCGTCAATTGCAGACAACGAATGCATCGCTGTCGGTTCCGGGTTTACCGGGTCTGGCCGCTGACCTCGCATTAGAGCGGCCACAGCAACTTCGCATTCGAGCGCGTGCGCCAATCGGTTCGCGACCACAACTGGATTTGGGAAGCAATCAAGACCATTTTTGGTTTTGGGTGAACCAGAATCCAACGGGCTTGGCTCTCGGCAAGCCTTCTCCGGTTTACGTCGCTCGACACCAGGAATTTCGTCGCAGTGCAGCACCTGGCGTGTTGCCGCTGGAGCCGCGTTGGATCATTGAAATGTTGGGAGTGGCAACCCTTGATCCCGCTGCCGGATATCAGTTTTCGGCGGGCCCAGAGCAACTCGTTTTGCGTTCGCAAATTCCCAGTCCTGGCTCGCCCTTGACTCGCCAGGTAGTTGTTCACCCACAATTTGGCTGGGTTCTACAGCAGCAGTTCGAAGACGCTACCGGAACACTGGCAATTGCCAATTTATCGCAATTTCGTTACTACCCAGACATGGGGGTGTCTTTGCCGCGGCGACTGCAGATTCAACTTCTGCCCGGTCGCCAGGAAGAGGTGGCTTTTCAGATTGATGTGGGCGATTACTTGATCAATCAGCTGATCGGCGCTCCCGCTCGGCTGTGGCAAATGCCGCCGCTGGAAGGTGCTCCTCGGATTGACCTGGCCGCTTTTCAGGCACCGACTCAAGGGGAAACGCACAACACGGCCAGTCGCGGCCTTAACAGGCCGGCAGCGGCGGCTTTTCGCCCCCGCTACCGTGGCTTGCCGCAATTGCGTTAACCGGTTTTGGGCCTGTGAAGGCGGCAGGACCCTCCCGTCATCGAGCAGTTCGCGTTAGGATCGTGAGGGTACGATTCTGCCGTGATTGTTCCCGTTGATGGACTTGTAGCCGTGCCCAGAGATTTTCTCCAGAATGTCCAGGATAGCTATGACGTAGTCGTTATCGGCAGTGGGCTGGCTGGCATGACCGCGGCTAATATTCTGGGGCGTGCCGGACATTCAGTGTTGCTGTTGGAACAGCACTATAAGTTGGGTGGGTTAGCAACCTGGTTCAAACGTCCTGGCGGCCATATTTTTGATATTTCGTTGCATGGTTTCCCATACGGGATGATCAAAAGTTGTCGACGCTATTGGAATCAGGCCATCGCTGATTCGATCGTTCCGTTAAAACGGATTCGCTTTGACAACCCTGTCTTTTCTCTGACGACAAGCTACCATCGCAACGATTTTACTCGTCTGCTGTCAGAACAGTTCGGCGTGCCGCGATCAACGATTGACGCGTTTTTTGATACCGCTCGTCAGATGAAGTTTTATGATGACCAGGAATTGACGACCGGAGAATTGTTTGAACGTTTTTTCCCCGGCCGGCAGGATATCGTCCGGCTACTCATGGAACCGATTGTGTATGCGAATGGTTCGACTCTGGAAGATCCGGCATTGTCATACGGGATTGTGTTCTCAAATTTCATGTCCAAAGGCGTCTTCACATTTGAGGGTGGGACGGACCGGCTGATCCAATTAATGCACGATGAACTCCTGAGTAACGGAGTTGATGTCGGTATCCGTTGTGATGTGGAACAGGTGGGGGTGGAGCGGGATCGAGTTGTTTCTGTCAAGGTTAATGGACGTACGATTCGCACCCGGAGCGTGGTGTCGAATGCGAACTTGCAGGCAACCATTTTTCGCCTGGTAGGCGACCAGTATTTTGACTCTCAATTTATCGACGAGGCAAGGCAAGTACGGGTTAACAATTCGAGTACCCAGGTCTATATGGCGTTAAAGCCGGATGAATATATTGAGGAATCCACGGGAGATTTGTTGTTCAGTTCAACCGCTCGTGAGTTTGCCACCGATTTGCTGCTCAGTCGTGACATCACGAGTCGAACCTATTCGATTTACTATCCGCGTACTCGGCCGGCAGGGCGGTCGCGCCATTTAGTGGTCTCCAGTACCAATGCAAAATACGAGGATTGGGCTGGCTTGACGAAAGAAGAATACGAACAGAGTAAACGCGATCTGATCGAAACCACTCTTGATGCGGCGGAAAAATATCTACCTAATCTGCGCGAGCGGGTAGCTCACATCGAGGCGAGTACCCCCATCACCTTCGAACATTACACGCGGCATGTGGCCGGTTCCAGTTTCGGTACGAAGTTCGAAGGTCTGGCGGTTAGCCGCGGATTGCCGGAACAAGTCCGCGGTCTATACCATGCCGGCAGTGTCGGTATCATCATGTCCGGCTGGCTGGGTGCCATCAATTACGGTGTGATTGTTGCCAACGATGTCGACGCATGCCTGATGGCGAGCGGGTCCGCGGTTTCTTCTGCGCGGCTTTCTGAGTAAAACCACAGCGCAGCCGAGGTTTGCTGGCAAAAGTGTGGGCTGTTACCGTCAGGTAGGGAGCGCGACAACGTGTGGAAAACAAAACAGCTTGAAAAATGGCTTCTCTGCAAGGTGTGCACATTCTTGCTGGCGTCATTTTTGACGGCGCCATTGTTTGCGGATGATTGGCCCCAATGGATGGGGCCTCAACGTGATGGTGTGTGGAGGGAAACGGGGATCCTGGAAAGCTTTCCTGAAACGGGTTTGCCACGTCAGTGGCACGCGAAACTGGGAGCTGGCTATGCCGGTCCGGCAGTCGCTGGCGGTCGCGTGATCGTGATGGATCGAATTCGACATCCCGACGACGCTGAGAAGATTGCGCGGTTGAAACGGGACTTTGGTCCTGCTCCCAACTACAACTACACGCGTGGTATTACATTGGGCGTGGAACGCGTGGTCGCCTTGGACGTAGAATCCGGGAAAGTGCAATGGGTACATCAGTACGATTGTCCGTATACGACTGCGTTGATGTATGGCGCCGGTCCGCGTGTCACGCCAACAGTCGATCAGGACCGGGTCTATACATTAGGATCCGAAGGGCATCTGTTCTGCCTGCAGGCGAAGACGGGGCAGGTTATCTGGTCACGCGAGTTTCAGCGTGACTACAAGCTGGAAATCCCGCATTGGGGCGTGTCCGCGCACCCACTGGTTGATGGCGACCGTTTGATCTGTACCGTCGGTGGCAAAGGTACGACAGTCGTTGCTTTTGACAAGTATACGGGACGCGAAATCTGGCGTGCTCTGGATGCACGCTGGCCGGGCTATTCATCTCCCGTGATTTACCAGGTAGGGCAGACGCGCCAATTGGTTGTCTGGCATGGCGATGCGATCAATGGACTCAATCCAGAGACCGGTGCGACCTACTGGTCGATTCCAATCAAGACACACTGGGGAATGGCGATTGGCATCCCGCGACTATTTCGTGAACAACTCTACGTTAGTGGTTACCCACGTCAGTCGGCATTACTTCAGCTCAATGCGCAGAGACCTCAAGCTGAGATTGTCTGGCAGGGCGATACTCGTCGCGGCGTCGCGTGTGTGATGAGTACACCGATGATTGAGGGTGGTTATCTCTACGGCGCAGGTCCGGGCGGACGTTTTATGTGCATCCGCCTGAGCGACGGGAAACCGATGTGGGAAAGTTTTGCTCCCTCGACAGGGAAACGGCCCGCCAGTTGGGCGAATGTATTTATTGTCAAGCAGGCAGACCGTTATCTGTTGGCAAATGACCTTGGCGAATTAGTGCTGGCGCGCCTGAGTCCAGACGGATTTGAGCAGGTCAGCCGAACCAAGATCATTGCCCCGACGACTCCCTTGGGGCGACGGACAGTCGTGTGGTCGCATCCCGCGTTTGCCCAACGCAGTGTCTTCGCACGCAACGACAAGGAGCTGGTCCGTTTGTCTTTGGCCGCAAATCCGTAAATGATGCTGTGCTGCCTGGCAGTCAGGCTGTGGCACGCGGAAGGTGGCTGGCCATCGCAAATCGGGTAGGTCTGCCTCGTTTGTGTCTTGGCTATTGAGCCGATGATCGTTTGCCATTGGGCCCACCACTGATAAGTTCACCATCGGGAAGTGGGCGGGCAGCGGTGAGCAGTCCACGGGCGAACAGATGTTCTTTGAGGCGTCTGAAATCTTCGAAACTGTCGCGGTATACCCAAACCGTAACCGTGGTTTGAGGTGTACTTTCGGCCGCCAGCAGTGCGGAGAAGTGCGAGTCTCCCCGCAAGGCATCAGTGAGTGCTTCTCCGAGTTGATCGGCAGTCGGGATCAGTTCGAAATGTGCCAGTTCTGCAAACTGTTGGACGACCGGGCCGAGATCAGTGTTAACTGTGCGTTCGCCGCGTTGCAGTGTGTACCGCATGCGAAACCCCTCAACCGGTCCGATGACTTCTGTCACGCGAGATGAGTTTCGTAGCTTCCAGAGTTGCTGGCGTCCATCCGCTTGCATGCGTTTGACAAGTTCGTTGATGGCGACATGTGCCAGCCTCCCGGACTTCAGTCGCAAATGAATTTCCTTGCCGAAGACGGTTTTAGCCATTGGGGTTGGCAGATGTTTCAACTCGATAGGTGCCTTGGTTTCGACTGCAACAGCCTGTAAGGTTTGTTGCACCTGCGCAAGTTCGCGTTCAGCAGCAGAGACCTGCTGCTGAACGTTCAGACGCTCTTGTTGTGCTGCGTCGAGGTCTTCCCGAGCGTTGCTCAGCTCTTTTTCGGTGGCGGTCAACAATGTCAGGAGTTGATCCCGCTCGATACGTCGATAAGCAATTTCCTGTTCTTGGAGATTGATTTTGCTTTGAGTCTTGTGGATGTCCGCCTCCAGTCCAGAGGCGGTACTTTGTAGTGTCTGGATCCCGTCGTTTTCGACAGGCTCTGTTGTTGCTGGTGGTGGATCTGGCCGTTCACTCATAGCGTCTTTGGCACGTGCGCCGACAATCATTACTAGAATGATAAGAATGCCGACGAGGTTGGCCACGATGTCCAGGAAAGCATCTTGCCCTGGCGCGTCGGTTTCATGCCGTGGTTTATGTCTCAACGGTTAGCCCTTTCGACGATCATGCCACTGTCGCGCAGCAGGGCGGATAGCTCCCTGAAACGGTGTTCCGCCTCTGGCAGAACATCGATTTTCAAAACAGGTTTCCAGTATCCGCCCGGGATGGCTAATCCCCAGCGTTCCATGCGATCCCAGATGCGGGCAATCAAGGACTCAATGTCGTTGCTCATTGCACCGCTTAACGGCACGGCCAGTTCGCGCGTGTCAACGCCACGTTCTTTTTGTATTACAAGTTGGTCCACAAAACACTTCATGCGAATTGTCCGTTGGACTTCGGTCAGGTTGTTCTCGTATTTGGGTAACGCAAAATTGCTTCCCCGACTTTCCGCCAGGCTGGTCGGTGAGAAGTCGTCCGTAGGGGTTCCGAGAGAGGTGAGGCCAGTGGTGGGCTGGTTTGAAGCAATGCCTGCGTTCTTTGTGGCGGGCTGGTTTGAAGCAATCTCTGCGTTCTCTGCGGCGGGCTTTCGAGGTTTTGCACGGTTCGCCGAAGTGGTTGACGTTCCTCCCGTATTTTCAGTCTCCGGTTGTTGGGAATGAGTGTGGGTTTCTTTTCCAGCGACATCTCCTGAACCGGCGGTGGCAGGTGGTCGACGGTTGTTTTCGGGTGACTCCGATGTGCCACTCCGACGTGCTGCTGGACGCTGCCTGCCACCTCTGCCACGGCCAGGTCCATTTGCTGACGTGCGGACAAAGCCTCGGTTTGTGGTAGCCCGTAATTGGCCGCTGCCGCCGCCGTCCTGTTGGTATCGGCGAGGCATAGCGCGAGTCAGCGCGAGCTGGCGCTTGCGTGCTAATTCGATCACGCGGTGAAGCGAGTTTTTCAAGCTGGAGTCAGGTGGTGGATAGTGCAGTTCGCGTTCTGCGGCGACAAGTTCGTAACCAAACTCATCGTCCCAGCCTTGCATTGATCTGCGTGCCGCCCCGTAGGCCAGGATGCCATCCGAACGTACAACGATCAGGGGATAAGGCTCTTCGGTATCACCAACACGTCGGTAGTATTCACGCTTGGCGCGGAGTACAGCTGCCAGCGGATTGCCGGGGCCGGTCGGACCAGCCAGGTCTTCGGGGGTGAGTACAATTGCCTCAGGTTGGATGATCAGACCAGTGGAAGTGCATTCGACATAGAGTGGACGTCGCTGTGTTGCCTGCGGACCATGGTAGGGAATGATGGCATAGGATGCGGGACGTTGTTGGAGTTTCTCGCGGGAGTTTGTCAGCTGCTCTTGTGTGTGGTCGATTTGGGCCTGCAGTTGAGCCAATTGCCGACGAGATTTGTCCAAAGTGTCCTGGTTTGGTGAGCTAAGTGCGCGGAATGCTTTTCGTTCTTCAAGCAGTTTTTGCCACTGCGATTCCATTTGGTTGAGGTGCTCTTCCAGGTGACTCAGCGCCAGACGGCGGTCTGCTAATTCGGTTGTCTTTTCTCCGCGTTGTTGCTCGAGGATTTCCGATCTCCAGATCAGGTCTTCTCGTTGTTCCTGGCGACGTTGAGCGGCAGCCTGGGCGGCCGAGTCATCCACGGGCTCGGAGCGGACTATTTCTACGGCCTGTACACGTGCTTGCTGGACAACAAGAACGAGCAACACGATCAGCGCACCCATGGTGCAGACTAGTACGGCCAGAAACGGAAACAATGCTACGCGTGTTTCCGGTTTGCGGTTGGCTCGTCGTCTCATGCAGCGCGATCCTGGCTGTCGGTTGGATCCAGTTCCAACGGTGAGGTGGACTCTGGAATACTGCCGAGTCGAGTATTGAGCAGATGGATTGCTGCTGCCAGGCTATTGACCGTGGCTTCAAAATGCTGTGCACCGGACAACGAGCGCAAGTTGTCATTGAGCGCTGCCTCCAGCTGGCGGATGTCCTGGCTGGCATCAATTGCTCGCGCCAGAAGCTCGCCGTGTTTGTTGAGTTCGGCCTGTTGTTGCTGCGCCGCCGTAGCGCTCTCCGAAAGTGTGGCCTGCCAGCGATTCGCATCAGCGCGGTGTTCGGCTGCCAGTTCCCGCTGCTGATTGAGCAAGATCGCCACCTGTTCCAGTAAGTGATCTTGCGCCTGGTTCCAACGCTGGGTAGCAGAGTTGGCGTCAGTCTCGCTTTGTTCTGCCAAAGTATGCGCGTACTGTTGCAGCGATCCGTTCAAGGTATTTGACAGGGCTTGTTCAGTCTGGGTAAGTGAAGCCTGGCTCAATTGAGACCACTGCTGGTGAGCGGAGTCAACAGTTTTTTGCCACAAGGTCGTTTGTTGGGCGACCAGTTCTTCACTCGTGTGGATGACTTCCTGACACATTTTCTGGACTGACGCGACGTAGGGGTCGGTTTGGGTGCCCCATTGTGGAAATCGTCCCAGCAGCTCTTTATTGGTGCGATCGTCGACTTTTGATAGTAATTGCGACTCGATTTGATCAATCAAGAACTGCACGAACATCAAAACGATCGATAATGACAAGGCTAGTGCCGTCGTATCGAACGCCACGTACAGGCCATCCAGTAGTTTTTGCATCGCCGTCTGAATCGAGTTGGCAAGTTCGACAGGGTCGAGATTTCCCAAGGCCTGGGTGATTCCAATGACCGTACCGAGGAAACCCAGCATCGGTGTTGCCCAGATTATGATGCGTGCGAACGCATAGCCTTCCTGCTGTCGTCCCTGATCCAGGTCGGAAAGATACTTGAGGTCTTCGTCGAGTCCATCCGCTGTTCCCTTGCGACGGATCAGCTCCAGAATGTTGGAGAGTCGCATCCCGAGATAAGACTCGCGGGTTCTCTGTGGTAGCTGCTGGAGTTGTGCCAGGAGTTGCTGACAATGATTCAGGCCGGTGCCGCCTGGCGCGGGTTCTCCCAGGCTGATTGAGTCCAGTGAGTGGTATTGCGCCACGACATTAATCAGTTTTGCGATCAAGGTGGCCATGCCGACGAAGAACATCGTGGTGGCGACGTACGAAACCGGATGCGTCGCGAAATAGCGACGCATTAATGGGTTCGTGAACGGTCCCTTGAACAAGAGTGTGTAGAAAAAACTGCTAGCTGCGAATCCCAGGATCAGAGGCCAGCCAAGACTGGCGATGGCGTTGCGCAGGGAATTTCGGTCAGATGATCCGGACAACGAGAATTCCTTTCACAGTGTGATTTTTTTCGGGTGTCGGGGCATGAAGTTGGGAGTGCGTCATCGAGCTGTAGCCCCCTAATCCTTAAAGTCGGTCTAATCCGCACATTTTGATGAGTCTTACTTGCACAATTGCGGTAGGAACCGAGGAAAACTCAAACGCTTCTCTCCGCCCCGGGTAAAGAGGCCTGCTTGCGAAACCGGCATAATCGTTAAACATTTGCAAAGTTCTCGCGCGAAGATGGCCGATAGGGAAACCTGTCATCACTTATGGCGGAATGGTGCTACCAGGCCGTTCCCGGTCCGAGCAGAGGACACAAGTCGTTGACCAAGAACAAGTGGGTATCCCAGGGGGGATGTAGTCCGGTGACGACCTGAATGGTCGCCCGGACTACTTTTTTGCGCTCAGTAGTTGGCTGCCCGCCGGAGCATCGCTCAAGACGAAATGTCCGGCGGGCTACATCTGCCTGCGGCACCGGATGCGGTGGCAGTCTGTTCGTGATAAGCTCGAGGCATGAGTTCGCGCGACCACAGTTTGGCACAATCTGAGCAGACGTCGGTACGACCGGCGGTCCGTTGGCAGCTTGTCACCCGGAGTCTCGACTTTGCACAGGGCCCTTGTGTCATGGGCATCGTCAATGTGACGCCGGATAGTTTTTCCGACGGCGGGAATTTCATCGCGACCGGAGCGGCGGTTGAGCATGCCCTGAGACTGGCCGCCGAAGGAGCCAGTATTCTCGATATCGGTGGAGAGAGTACACGCCCGGGGGCATCGCCGGTTGAGACCGACGAAGAGCTGCAGCGTGTCGTCCCGGTAATTGAAGAAGTGTGTCGCCAGACGACGGTGCCAATTTCCATTGACACCTCCAAGGCGGCAGTGGCCGAGGCGGCTTTAGCGGCAGGTGCCGAGATCATCAACGATGTGTCGGGGCTGGCTGGAGATGCCCGCATGCTAGCAGTGGCGGCATCTTCGGGGGCAGGTGTTTGTGCGATGCACATGCGTGGTACACCGCAAACAATGCAACAAAATCCGACGTACTCGGATGTCGTGGCCGAGATCTACGACTATTTAGGTGTCCGC
>MDTE01093435.1_pt1 | contig 10033 bp, 7 predicted proteins | sample 811231 | NCBI WGS metagenome assembly MDTE01 (sample SAMN05326651, study PRJNA326480) | marine metagenome | isolation source: seawater | place: Indian Ocean: Red Sea | collected 2010 | reverse complement strand
TAATTCTTGTAACGGCTATAACACCAACACCTGCAGGAGAGGGAAAAACAACAACTTCTGTTGGTTTAAACGATGGATTAAATAAAATTGGAAAAAAATCTATTGTCTGTTTGAGAGAACCAAGTTTAGGACCTTCTTTCGGCATGAAGGGGGGAGCAGCTGGCGGAGGATATTCCCAAGTGGTTCCAATGGAACAAATCAATTTACATTTTACAGGAGATTTTCACGCAATAACTTCGGCACACAACCTACTTTCAGCTTTGATAGACAATCATATTTATTGGGGAAATAAATTGAATATAGATCCTGAAAATATACTTTGGAAGCGTGTCGTTGATTTAAATGATCGTGGACTAAGGAAAATAAAAATTAATCTCGAAAAGTTAAAAGCCAATGTCCCAAGAGATGATAGTTTTGACATTACTGTTGCATCAGAAGTTATGGCAATATTCTGTTTATCAAATAGTATCAAAGATTTAGAAGAAAAAATTGGAAATATTACCGTTGCTTATACTAAAGATAAAAAACCTATTTATGCAAAAGATTTAAAAGCCCATGGCCCGATGACTGTACTGTTAAAAGAAGCAATTAGACCCAATGCAGTTCAAACATTAGAAAATAATCTTGCAATTATTCATGGAGGGCCATTTGCAAATATTGCTCATGGATGTAATTCGATTATTGCTACTAAAACTGCTTTAAAACTATCAGAATATGTAATTACTGAGGCTGGTTTCGGAGCAGATCTTGGCGCTGAAAAATTTTTAGATATTAAATGTCGTAAAGCTGGCCTCATACCAAGCTGCGTAGTTCTTGTTGCAACAATTAGAGCTTTAAAAATGCATGGAGGTGTTGAAAAAGACGATCTTAAAAATGAAAATCTTGATGCCCTTAAAAAAGGTATGTCAAATTTAGAAAGGCATATTCAAAATATTAAAAAGTTTGGTTTGGAAATAGTAGTTGCGATCAATCATTTTATTACTGATACAGACAAAGAAGTTAAAATTATTCAAGAACAATGTGATAAACTTGGGGTTAAAGCAAGTCTTTGCACACATTGGTCAGATGGTGGAAGCGGAACAAAAAATTTGGCTAATAATGTAGTGGAACTCTGTAAGAAGAGCGATTCATCTAAATTTAAACATTTATATTCTGATCATACACCAATTTTAGAAAAAGTAGAAAAAATCGCTAAGGAAATCTATAATGCAAAAGATATCGAAGTAGATGAGAAAATTAAGGAGCAGGTTAAAAAAATAGAGCAAGCTGGATTCGGAAGATTTCCGGTTTGTATTGCAAAAACACAATATAGCTTCTCTACTGACCCTAAATTAAAAGGAGCTCCTTCTGGTCATACGTTATCAATAAGAGAAGTAAGATTATCCAGTGGAGCTGAGTTTGTAGTTGTTGTTTGTGGTTCTATAATGACTATGCCAGGACTTCCAAGAGTTCCGGCTGCAGATAATATTAAATTGAATAAAAAAGGTGAAATCGAAGGTTTATTTTAAAATTTATTTCTTTTTGTACTTAGCAGCTTCTTCTGATCCGCCAGTAGCACTTCCTTTACTATAAGAATGAGCGCCCATTCCTGCAAGCTGACCATCTTTTATGATTAAATAAGGATCTCTGATTGGTTTTTTATCGAAGAAACATTCTAGAATTTCTCTAACACCCGCCGCATATCTAGCTTGTGCTGACAAAGAAGTTCCTGAGGTGTGAGGTGTCATACCGTGGTTTGGCATTGATCTCCAAATGTGATCATTCGGTGCAGGTTGAGGAAACCATACATCCCCTGCATATCCGCTTAATTGACCAGACTTAAGGGCTTTGGCAATTGCTTCTCTATTACAGATTTTTCCTCTAGCCGTATTAACAATGTAAGCACCTTTTTTCATTTTACCTATTAATTTGTCGTCGAATAAATTTTCCGTTTCAGGGTGAAGAGGACAGTTGATTGTAACTACATCACAAACTTTAACTAAAGACTCTACAGAATCGTGAAATGTTAAATTTAATTCTTTTTCGACTGAATCAGGCAATTTATGCCTATCAAAGTAGTGAAGATGAACGTCAAACGGTTTCATTTTTCTTAATGCATCTAATCCAATACGTCCTGCTGCAACTGTACCAACATGCATACCTTCTACATCGTAAGATCTATGAACCGCATCAGCAATATTCCAACCACCTTGGTTAACAATATTATGTTGGTTATGGTAATCTCTTACTAGAGACAAAATCATCATAACAATGTGTTCTGCTACTGATCTTGAGTTACAATAAGTAACTTCAACTACATCAATTTTATTATCCATTGCAGCTTGTAAATCTACGTGGTCTGACCCTATACCAGCGGTAATAGCCATTTTTAATTTCTTCGCTGACTTGATCCTCTCTTTTGTCAAATAATAAGGCCAAAAAGGCTGAGATATAACAATGTCAGCATCAATTAATTCTTTGTCCGCTTTACAGCCTTTTGCATCTTTATCTGAAGTCACAACTAATTGATGGCCATTAGACTCTAAAAACTTTCTTAAACCTAATTCTCCCGAAACACACCCCAGTAACTGACCTGGCTTAAAATCTATTCCTTTGGGGGTTGGTAACGCCATACCATCTGGATATTTGTCTAATTTGGGCAAACTTGCAACGGGGTAGCTTTTTGGCATTCCCCCTTTAGGATCATCGTATAAAACGCAAAGAACTTTCATTTTCCCTCTAGGCTTATTTGACTATTATAGTGACACAAAGTCAAACTCTTCTTGTATTGATTTTTCTGGACACGCTCAGGGGTCCCCTGATATATCCCGGGAAATATGCATTTTTCATTAGAGATAACAATGAAGACAGACCTTTCAGTTTTACCTAAGGTTAAGGATGTTTACATCACAATGTTACCCGGCAATGACTTTAGGCAAGTAGCAAACAAGGCAAAAGAATTAGTCCAATCCGGGTTTAATCCAGTACCGCATTTTCCTGCTAGATCAATTAAAAACTTAAATGATTTAAGAGATTACGTCACTATGTGTAAAGATTTTGGCGTAAAACAGGCTCTTGTAATAGGGGGTAGCGCCGAACCAATTGGTGATTATCATTGTTCTCTACAACTTTTAGAGACAGGTTTATTTCAGGGTTTTAAGATAGGAATTGCTGGACATCCTGAGGGGTCCCCTGATATATCCGATTCTGATTTGGAGAAAGCCATGAAAGATAAGAAACCGTTCGCAGACTACATTGTAACGCAATGGCTTCTAAACCCAGATCCAATTAATCAATTTATTTCAAAACAAACTCTACCAGTTCATGTAGGAATTACAGGTCCGTTAAAACTTAGTAGCCTTGTAAAATTTGCAAATATTGTAGGAGCTAAAAACTCAATTAATTTTCTTAAATCCAATGCATCAAAAGCATTAGATTTATTAAGACCATCTGACCCTAATGATTTAATTAATAAGATTAAAGGTTCAACAAATAATTTCCATATTTATACTTTCGGCGGATTAAAAGAGACAAACAGATGGTTAGAGACTAACAATTATGCCTAAAAAAGTTCCGAATTCTTACAAAGTTGAAAAAGTAAATTATGATAAAGTAAGACACGAAACTTCAGTAGACCAATCAGATAGACAAGTTCCATACAATCTCAGACAAAGTGGACCAACAAAAGTTGACATGTTGATTTCAACACGTGTAAGAAAATCTCCTTACTGGCACTTATCAATGAAAGCAGGATGCTGGAGAGCTACAGTTTATAACCGAATTTATCATCCAAGAGGTTACGTAAGGCCAGAAAAAGGCGGTGCAATGGTGGAGTATCAGGCTATAAAAAAGCATGTAACTATGTGGAACGTTGCTGTTGAAAGACAAATTCGTGTTAAGGGACCAGATGCAGAAAAATTTACAGATTATGTAATAACAAGAGATGCCACAAAAATATCAACAATGAGAGGCCGGTATGTTATTTTGTGCAATTATAAAGGAGGCGTTCTTAACGATCCAGTTTTAATGAGGGTAGCTGATGATGAGTTTTGGTTTAGTCTATCTGACTCAGATATTGGTATTTATTTACAAGGTGTAAATGCAGATAAAAGATTTAATGTAGAAATTGATGAAATCGACGCATGCCCAGTTCAAATTCAAGGTCCTAAATCAAAGGCGCTTATGAACGATTTAATCGGAGATCAAGTTGATTTAGATAATATGCCTTTTTATGGTTTAGCAGAAGCAAAAGTAGGTGGAAGAAGTTGTGTTATTTCTCAATCAGGATTTTCAGGAGAGGCCGGTTATGAAATTTATCTTAGAAATGCAACTTTATATGCAGAAGATATGTGGAATGCTGTGCTTAAAGCAGGAAAAAAACATAAACTGATGGTAATTGCACCAGCACATCATAGAAGAATTCAGGCAGGAATATTATCTTGGGGCCAAGATATGGACCAACAAAATAATCCTTTTCAATGTAATTTAGGATATCAAGTATCTTTATCTGGAAAAGGTCAGTGGAATAAAAAATCAGATTATATTGGTAAAGAGGCTCTGGAAAAAATGAAGGAGCAAATTAAAAATGGAGAAAAACCATATAGACTTCAACTTGTCGGAATGGAACTTGGGGGGAAGCCCGTAGAAGACTATGCAAATGATTTTTGGCTAATATCAAATGATAAAGGTGGTAAGCCAGTAGGATTTATAACATCACCCTGGTATCATCCAGAAAAAAAAATAAATATAGCAATGGGATACGTTCCATTCGAGGGAAACATTAGCAAGAGTGGATTTCCAACAGGGAACTTTGGAAAGAAATACAAAGTGCATTTACCAAAAAAATATTCAAATAAACCTGTGAGCGCAACAGTAGTGCCTATACCTTTTACACAGTCGTATAATAAGAATACTAGAGAAACATCTTAGTTTAAAAAAATTTAAGCTATTTTTCCGTGACAATGTTTATATTTTTTTCCTGAACCACAGCTACATGGTGCATTTCTGGAAATTTTTTGTTTTTTTTCTAGGGGGACACTTTTTGTTTTTTTTTCCTCAACTACTACTTTTAGATTCATTAAAAATTTTACAGTATCAGCTTTTACTTTAAACAACAAAGTTTCAAAAAGTTCGAAGGCTTCTTTTCTAAACTCGGCCAGAGGGTCTTTTTGCCCATAACTTCTCAAGCCTATAACCTGTCTTAATTGTTCTAAATATTGTAAATGTGATCTCCACAAAAAATCTAACATTTGTAAAAAAATTCTTTTCTCAACCTCATTGTTTTGATCTTTTCCCAATATCTTGACTCTTTCATTCCTTCTTTCCTCATAAATATCATTAATTTTTTTAATCAGAGATTTTTGATCCATTTTAGCAAAATCTTCAATTTCTTTTTGTTGAAAAACATTTTCAAAATTTGTTTTTATTTCATTAGAGAAGGTTTTGTAATCATTACTACTTTTATAATTTTCTAGTGCGTTTTTTATATTTTCATTAATTTCATTAATAAAAGAATAAATCATCTTTGAAACTTCGTTTGTTTCAAGTATTTTTAATCTTTGACTAAAAATAACTTGTCTTTGATCGTTCATAACGTCATCAAATTTAAGAAGAGTTTTTCTTATTTCGAAGTTTCTTGCCTCGACTTTTTGTTGTGCTCTTTCTATCGCTTTGTTAATCCAAGGGTGATTAATTGACTCATTTTCTTTTAGTCCTAACTTCCTTAGCATACCATCTATAGATTTTGCTCCAAATATCCTCATTAAATCATCTTCTAGACTTATAAAAAAAACAGTCGAACCAGGATCACCCTGTCTACCAGATCTTCCCCTAAGTTGATTATCTATTCTTCTACTTTCATGCCTCTCGGTTCCAACAATGAAAAGTCCCCCAAGATTTTTCACTTTTTCTTTATCATCTTTTACATTTTCTGACTCTTCCAAATTCTTGTTCCCTCCTAATTGAATATCCGTACCTCTTCCAGCCATATTTGTTGCAATTGTGACCATATTACTTTTACCTGCCTCAGCCACTATTTTGGCTTCACTTTCATGGTGCTTAGCATTTAAAACATTATGAGAAATTTTGTTTTTTTTAAGTATGTCAGATATTTTTTCAGATCTTTCAATACTTGTAGTTCCCACTAAGATTGGTTGTCCTTTTGTATTACAATCTTTGATTTTATTTAAAATGGCAAAGTTTTTTTCCTTTTCAGTTCTGTAAATTTGATCATTTAAATCATGCCTAATCATTTTTTTATGCGTAGGAATACTAACAACATTTAATTTATATATATTAAAGAATTCTTCTGCTTCAGTTAAAGCTGTTCCTGTCATCCCAGATAACTTTTTATATAATCTAAAATAATTTTGATAAGTTATAGAAGCTAAAGTTTGATTTTCTTTTTGAATCTCAACATTTTCTTTTGCCTCTATTGCTTGATGCAATCCATCACCAAACCTTCTTCCCTCTAATACTCTTCCTGTAAATTCATCAATGATTTGAATTTTTTCATCCCTCACAATGTAGTCTTTATCTTTTTGATATAAAAAATTTGATCTTAAAGCTTGATTTATATGATGGACTAGATCCATATTTTGTGGATCATAAAAATTATCATTTTTAAGAATACCAGATTCTCGTGACAATTTTTCTATTTTATCTATGCCAGCATCTGATAAAATTGCATTTTTATTTTTTTCATCTAGTTCGAAATCTTTTTTTTCTAAAACTTTTACAAATTTATTTGCTAAAAAATATTGATTTGACTTATCTTCCATACCTCCAGAAATAATAAGTGGAGTTCTGGACTCGTCTATCAAAATACTGTCTACTTCATCAACGATACAATAATCTCTTTTTTTTTGTACCATATCTGATAGTTCATATTTCATATTATCTCTGAGATAATCAAATCCTAATTCATTATTAGTTGCGTAAGTTATATCAAGGGAGTAGTTTTTTGATCTTTGAATATCATCCAAATCATTTGTGATGCATCCTGTTTTTAATCCAAGTTGTTTATAAATTTTTCCCATCCATTCTGAGTCTCTTTTAGCCAGATAATCATTTACCGTAACTATGTGAACTCCATTACCTCTAAGAGCATTTAAATAGGCTGGCAAAGTTGAAACTAAAGTTTTACCTTCCCCAGTTTTCATTTCAGCGATAGCGCCACTGTGTAAAACTACCCCCCCAATTAGTTGCTCATCAAAGTGTCTTTCGTTTAAAGTTTGTTTTGAAGCCTCTCTAACAAGGGCAAATGATTCTGGAAGAACTTCATCTAATTTTCTCCCTTCTGATATATTTTTTTTTAATTGAAAAGTTTTTTGAACGAAATTTTCATGAGAATAATTTGAAAAATCTTTCTCTAAATCGTTGATTTTGACTACTAAAGGCTTAATCTTATTTAATTCCTGTTGATTAGTACTTTTAAATAATTTATTCAGTGTTTTAGTTATAAAATTCATTGGTAATTTATATATATTATATAGTAATTAATTGAGATATTTACATGACAATAAACCTTAAAAACTTTTTAAAAGGCAAACCCAAAATGTCAAAAATGGGGGAATTTCAACAACTTCAAGAAATTGATGGTTTGGAAATCTCAGCTGTTTCAGCAGATTTATATGGGACAGGTAGAGACGATCTGTGTCTCTTCTATTTTAAAGATGGTGCTAATTATGGAGCTGTTTACACAAACAACTCTATTTGTTCTGAGTCAATAACATGGAATAGAAATATAAGAAAAAAATTTATAAAAGCTTTACTGGTAAATACTAAAAATGCAAATACATTTACTGGTGCTCAGGGCCTAGAAGGTTTAGAAACACTCTCAAAAAACTTAGCCAAAAATTTAACGCTTAAAGAAGCCCGAAAAGAAGATGGGACTACAAATGTCGTAAAACCAAATGAAATCTTGTTTGCTTCAACAGGTGTCATCGGTGAAAAATTTCCAACTCAACAAATTAAGTCAAATATACCAAATCTAGTTGAAAAATTAAGAGATAGGCAAAACAAATTTGTTTGGTTTAAAGCTGCCTCATCTATTATGACTACAGATACAAGGCCAAAACTAGCTTATGAGGAATGTAGAGTCTGGAACAAAGATATAAGACTTTGTGCTGTTGCAAAAGGTTCTGGGATGATTTCTCCTAATATGGCAACTATGCTTGCATTTGTTTTTACAGATGCTGATATTCCATCAATTTATTTAAAAAGTTTATTAAAAAAAGCAGTTTCAAATTCATTTAATGCTATTACAATTGATAGCGATACATCCACAAATGACATGGTAGCTATTTTTTCTACAAATAAAGTTAAAACTGGAAAAATTTATAATGTTTTAGATCCAAAATTAAAAGATTTTGAAAATGCATTACAAAGATTATTGCTTAATCTTGCTAAACAGATTGTAAGTGATGGGGAAGGAGCAAAAAAATTTATAACTGTGAGAGTTACAAATGCCAGATCTAACCAGATGGCAAAGAATATTGCTTTTTCAATTGCAAATTCTCCTTTATTCAAAACAGCAATGGCAGGAGAAGATCCAAATTGGGGAAGAATAATTATGGCAATAGGTAAATCAGGTGAAAAAGTATTGAAAGAAAAAATTGAAATAAAATTTGGAGGCTTAAAAGTTGCTGAAAAAGGAAAAATTTCTGAGGAATATGATGAGCAAAAATTAAAAGAATATATGCAATGGGACTCTTTAGTTGTGGAAGTAAATTTGAAGTTAGGCCAAGGTTCCTTCGAGTGTTACACTTGTGATTTGACAAATGAATATGTTAATATAAATGCAGATTATAGAAATTAATGATCAAATATAATTTAAAATGTAAAAATAAACATAACTTTGAAAGTTGGTTTTCAGATTCAGGAGAATTTGAAAAACTTAAAAAAAATAAAATGATAGAGTGTGTTATTTGTAAAACTAAATTGATTGAGAAATCAATTATGTCACCTAACGTACTTAGCAAAGAACAAAAGAATATTAACTCTAAATCTATAAAAAATATAAAAAAATTAAAGAACGAGCTTTTAAATATACGTAATTTTGTTGAAAAAAACTTTGAATATGTGGGAAAAGATTTTCCTAGAGAAGTGAGAAATATATATTATGACAAAAGAAAAAATAAGCATATATATGGAGACGCCACACAAGAAGAAGCTGAAGAACTCAAGGACGAAGGAATAGAATTAACTACTATCCCCTGGGTAGATAAAAGAAATAATTAATTTTTTGTTGCAACTATAATATAGTTAACTGAGCAATCTTTACTTAAATTCCATTGATTAGATAAAATATTAAATTTAAGTCCATCTACATTTGTTTTTTCAAAATTTAGCTTAGAAAGTTTACCTACTAATTCTTCAGGTTTTAGAAATTTTTGCCATTCATGAGTACCAATTGGCAACCACCTCAAGATGTATTCTGCTCCTATAATTGCTTTTAAATAGGACTCAAATGTTCTATTGATTGTTGCTATAAACATTATTCCATTTTTTTTTAGCAAATCACTTGCTGACTTTAAAAATAAATCTAGATTTTCAACATGCTCGACTACTTCTAAATTTAATATTACATCAAATTTTTCATTTACCTGTTTCTTTTCAGGAGATGTATTTAAATACCTTATTTTCAAACCATTTTTTTTTGAGTGAATTTTTGCAACTTCTATATTTTTATACGATGCATCTATACCCGTTACATTTGCCCCAAGCCTACTAAGTGGTTCGCTAATAAGACCACCACCACACCCAATGTCTAAAATTTTTAAACCAATTAGAGGTTTTTCATTTTTTTTATTTAATTTAAAGTGAAATGAACATTTATCTATAATATAGCTAAGTCTTATTGGGTTGAACTCATGTAATGGTTTAAACTTACCGTTAGCATTCCACCATTCCTCAGCTAATTTTGAAAACTTTTGAATTTCTTCCTTATTTATTGTAGTCATTAAATTCTTTATTATATTTTATTAAACTTAGTTTTAACTTAATTTATTTTATAATAAAATCTAACTATGGCAAAAAAAGTATTAAAATTTGG
>MDTE01168387.1_pt1 | contig 10034 bp, 10 predicted proteins | sample 811231 | NCBI WGS metagenome assembly MDTE01 (sample SAMN05326651, study PRJNA326480) | marine metagenome | isolation source: seawater | place: Indian Ocean: Red Sea | collected 2010 | reverse complement strand
ATGGTGTTAACGAAATCCGCTGCCATTAGGTTGCCAGGTTTCCCTGGCTGGACTTCAGCCTTCGCACCTCGTTGGAGAAGTAGCGGAAGCCACCCTGCTTCTAGTGATGCGCCGGTACAGAAAACCAAATTTGCTCTGCGTATTTTAGCAATTAAGCTTGGTCGAGCTCTGATGTAATGAGCGTCTTGATCGGGGCCGGTAGCGACATAAATACTGGCCTTACTTCCCGCAATTTCCTTCGCTAACGCGCCCCATTCGGGTTCACATGCAAATATTTTTAAATTTGCAAGTGCTGAACCCGACCATAGCGTTAATGTTACCAGTGCAACTGACGCAAGCTGCATTTGTCGCTTTAGTTTATCCGAAGAAAACATCAGAAAGGATGAGCTCCATGAGCGCCAAGGCTAACGACGTATTGTAGAATAATCTGATTGTCGTAATCGTTAGTTGCAAATTCTTCCCGATTATATTGGAGTCTCAGCCTGCCATATTCGCTGCTAGTCCAGTCCGTCATTACGGAGTAGGTGACGGGGTCGTGACCGGCCGCATCTAGTGAGGTTCCAACTAAACCGCTTGGAACGTCAGCAGGGGATAGCTTTGAGTAACGCGCCCCAATTCGCCAAGATGGTGAAGTTTTTAAAACTGCCTGCGCGTAAAATCCAGCCGAGGTGTCATTAAAATTAACGTTACTTGCGCTATTCTCGGTGTCTGAATATTGTCCATCTTCATCACGCCGAAAGTATTCGCCCTGGAGGATCAGTTCCTTTGCTTTAGGGTTGCCCGAAGGCTTTAAAATTACACGAGCATCCACGGCATAGAGATTGCTATCACCGACAAAGGTCACGGCGTCTTCATTCGATTTCCGACCGTCTGTTGTGCCAATCAGTGCGGAGGCGCCAAGTCTCCAGGATGTGTTGTTACCAATATCGCCACCAGTACGCACAAATGCAGAGTGCGCGGATCGTCCGCTTGTCGAAGAACCAAATGGAAAGTCGTCACCTCTAAACAAACCCGTCCCAACCTCTAGATACCTATCCGTCGGTAGGACTAACGACATTTGGACGCCGTCGTCATTGTAACCTTTATTTAGATACACCCTGTAGGGGAGAGGGCGATCCGAAAAATCGTCGCTGTGTGCGTGAATTTCGTTTAAATATCCAAGTGACCAAAAAGCCCTTCCCGCTTTAATTCTTACGCCGCCGGGCAAACCAAGCCCTGGCAATGTTTCTACATAGGCCTCTTCTAATTCAATTTTATCAGAGCCGTCTTCACGAACTATAGCGGCGGTCATGCTGCCATAAAATCTATTATCGGCATTAGCCGAGAAATTCAGTTCGGTTTCGCCAATTGCTAGACCTTCACGACCGCGTTCCCCCTCATGAGCGACGCCAAAGCCAGCAATTTCCGATGTAGCTTTGGAGTAATCTGAAATCTTACCATTTAGGACTATACCGATTGATGGATTAAATGAATTATTCTTAACATTTCGGATAGAGGTTGCTTTAGTTTTTGGTGGCTGTTGTTTCTTTATCGGCTGTGCCTTCATGACACTAAGTCTATTTTCTAAGTTTTTTATCCTAGACTCATAACTATTTTTTAATGCGTCGATTTCGGCTCGAATTGCATTGACATTTTCTGCCTTCAAGGTTGGTCCGGTTGCTATTCCAATAAGCACAAGAGGAAGGACCAAATTTGCAACTCTTTTAAACATTGAGGACTCCTAGGGGTTATAAAAGGACTTTTAATGTTATGTTATAACATAACATTAAAATCAAGTAATTTTTTGTCAGTTTTTATAAATTTGTGCTTGGTTAGTTTGCTACTTGAACTCGGTCATAGAAGGCCCATTTTTTTGACGATGTCTAACAGAACAAAAAGTACTCGCGAACTGTAGGCGGGGCTTTGGTTCCCCTTTTTTCCTTTATTTTCCGTTTTCGACTTGACGTAGTTGTTAAAAAACCGCAGTTTTTCGCGGTCGGAGCGTGGCGCAGTCTGGTAGCGCACTTGACTGGGGGTCAAGGGGTCGTAGGTTCGAATCCTATCGCTCCGACCATTGATTTCAATAACTTAGCTCGCATTGGAGTTTTTCCCTTTTTTGAAAAGGGCCGGACTTTTGTCACCGAATTGGGTCAGTTGGTCCTATATCTCCAGGTTTTTACGAACATCATGTGCCGCGTAACGGATCGTGCTTTGCCCGTTCTAAGGGATTGGCTTAAAACGCCAAGTCAAATAACATGAATTTAATTAGGGATAAATAAACAAGCCAAGAAATATCAAGCTATTTAATATGGATTAATACCCCTTTATTCTTTTGTAGGAATGAATAATAAATTGGATCACTGGGAGACAGAGCCATGATCGAGACGAAAGGATTAAATGGTGCGCAGGCATTTTTGAAGGTGTTGGGTGCTATGGGGGTCGAGAGAATTTTTGCCTCTCCAGGATCAGAATGGGCACCAGTATGGGAAGCCCTCGCGGAACCCAACGCTAATAATATTCCGCTCTATATGAGTACTCGCCATGAGGAAACCGCTATTGGTATGGCCAGTGGCTATGCGAAAGCTACTGGCAAACTCCCAGCGGTCATGATCCACACGACAGTTGGGGCTCTGCACGGCGCTATGGCTATGCGGGGTGCGTTACACGAGGAGGTGCCCATGGTCATCTTCGCTGGCGAATCTATCGGTTTTGGAGAGGATGAGGGCCCTGACCCCGGTGGACAGTGGGGGGCCCACCTTGCCGATATGGGTGGCCCAGCCCGAATGGTAGAAAAGAATGTTAAATGGAGCTTTGGCGTTAACACGAAATCGATATTGCCAACGACGGTACAGAGAGCTTGTAGTCTGGCCTTGGCGGGACCACAAGGCCCAACATTTGTTTCCTTGCCTATGGAGCATTTGTTTGAGGAAATGACGAGGGACGTTGCCTCAGGGCTCTCTAATGCACCGTTGTCTACTGCCGATCCAAGTGGGGTCGCAGAGCTTGCTGACTTGCTGGTAAATGCTAAAAAACCAGTGATTGTAGCTGAGGATGTGGGGCGAAGCGTAAAAGCATCCGAGCATCTCACAGCCATAGCCGAGCTTTTAGGCTGTCCGGTATCGGAGTCTCGAGCGACTGGCAGTATAAATATATCCAGAACACATCCTTTGCATGCTGGCTTCAACCCGGCCAGTGCAGTTAAAGGCGCGGATGTAATATTCTTGGCCTCATCTATCACGCCCTGGCATCCGCAAACTATCACACCTTCTGTCGATGCAACCGTTGCTGTGCTAGATGACAATCCTCATAAGGTAATATTACCGTTTCTGGGTGTTCAGGCGGACTTAATATTAACCGGTAACGTTGAAACCTCCCTGTTGGCGTTACTTAACAAGATTAAGCAACGTGCAAATGAAGATAAGTCCCGTTTGGTAAAGATTGCGGAAATAAAAGAAATTAATGATAAGCGCCGACAAAACTGGAAAGAGGAGGCTGAGGCACTCTCGGCCAAAAAACCCATGGATACTAAATGGGTGGCTTATAAACTGGGGCAGGTGATGCCGGATGATGCGATGATCGTCGAAGAGCTGATTACTCATCGTCTTGCAGCACATCAATATCTGGATAAGTTGAAACTTGGATCCTGGTTTAGCGGTGCACAAGGTGGGCTTGGTACCGGCCTCTCTACCGCACTCGGTGTTAAAGCAGCAAACCCGGATCGGCCGGTAATTTGTTTAATTGGTGATGGTTCATTCAACTATGATCCTGTGCCAGCTGTTTATGGAGCAGTGCAAGAGCATAATTTGCCATTTCTTACAATAATTTTAAATAATCACGGCTATCTATCTCAGAAGACAGGGGTACCAAAATATTTTCCTAAAGGTGATGCCGTCCAAACTAACAATTTTTCCGGTTTGCATATAGGACCCGCGCCCGATTATTGGAAGATTGTTGAAGCGTTCGGGGGGTATGGAGAAAAAGTTGAAGACCCTGGCGATGTTGGGGCAGCTATCAAGCGAGGCCTAGACGTTGTAAATAAGGGCCAAGCTGCGATATTAGATGTTCGCCTCAAACCAGTAGCTGATCAACTTGATCGTTCGGACAAGTAACAAGTTGTCGGGCGCGCATTAGGTTTTTAAATATTGTTACCACACGTTTCGTTGTGACTAATCCTAAAACTAATCTTTTTTCCCCTAATATGTTTGACTTATCTGATGACTAAAACGTTTTTCAGCTCGACCTACCACTTAAAGGTTTTGCTCTTAATCGTTGTTTTTTTTGTATGCTTAATTGCTATATCGGTAATAGAACCGATCCCACAAAACCCAAGTTTTCATTTATTCGCGGATAGCAGAACTTGCCTTGGGATTTTGAATTTTGGGAACACAGTTTCAAATATAGCATTTGCATTTGTTGGTCTTTGGGGCATTTGGACTGTGATGTCCCCAAAAAAATATAGTATTTTCAGAACCCAATGGGAGAGATGGCCTTATATTGTCTTTTGCGCTGGTATTTTCTTGGTCGGCATTGGCTCTAGCTATTACCACTGGTCTCCAAACAACGAACGACTATTTTGGGACCGGTTGCCAATAACGGTCGCTTTTATGGGATTTTTTACGGCCTGCCTAACAGATAGGCTCGGGCGGCCAAACTTGACCCCACGTATACTCCCGATAAATCTCCTTCTTGGGATGGGCAGTGTTGTCTATTGGTCTATAACAGAAGCACAGGGGAATGGTGATTTAAGGTTTTATTTATTTATCCAGTACTTCCCTATTCTTCTACTTCCCATCCTGTGCAAATTTTTTCCAAATTGGCGGCATACAAACGGCAAGTATTTATTCTGGATCGTCATCTGTTATGGTTTTGCCGTTTTATTAGAACAATTCGACCATTGGCTATACGAATTGTCATTAGGACTTATAAGCGGTCATACGCTTAAGCATCTCTTTGCTGCCTTAGCGGCCTTTATGGTTATTAGAATGGTGACAAGCTCTACGGGAAAAACATCATGCGGTCAGTAATTCCAAGAGCAATCATCAATGCATTTTCTGCAAAAGCAGGAATAGTATAGGTTGAAAACGGGATGGTGTTCTAAATGGTCCTGTTCAGTGGCGCTTATACGGAGTGGGTAAAGGGAACTTCTTTGTGAAAACCATATTACGGCTTAAATTCCAATCATCTGGAACATTTCCTGGCACAGGCGCGTGGCGGGATCACGAAGTTGTTGCGGAATGTTGAAGTGGTTGCATTCGGTGACCTCGAATTCCGAACACGGCCACCCGCGGTCGCGCCAGGCAGCGGCATAGATTTTACTCTGACGCTTGAATTCCGACGTTTCAGAGCCGCCAAAAGATACGATGAGCGGACAGCCTTGTTCGGGTAGATGATGAATCGGGGAGTTACGGCGCGCTGCCGCCTCGTCCAATTGGGCCCATTCGTTGGGTTCGGATAACCGGACCGGCTCAAGATCATGCAGCCCGTTTAGCGCCAGCGCACCTTTGACGCAATCGGCCGGCACCCCAAACTCATCATGCCAACCACCGGCCAGGACCATACCGGTAATGTGCCCTCCCGCGGAGGTTCCGCCGACAAAAATACGATCGGGATCGGAGCCGAATGTCTCTGCGCCGTGCTTCCAGACCCAGGCCACAGCTGCTCGGCTCTGGCGGATTATCTCATCGAGTGAAGCGCCAGGTGCCAGGCTGTAATTCACGGGCACTACGGTTATGCCGTGCTTGACGAAATTGGGCGCCATGGCGGCTGCCTGTTTCTGGCTGTTGGCGCGCCAGTAACCACCATGAAAATAGAGGAACACCGGCGCCTTAGCACCGGCCGGAAAGATGTCGATCACCTCGTCGGGATGATCGCCATAGGACAAGTCGAGTAGACAATCTAAAGATTGCCGTGCCTCTTCACTGTGGAAATCGTTCTCGCGCCCAAAAATTGTGTAGTCCGGCACCGTATTTCGGGCGTTATATTCGATATCCAATTGGGTTTGGTCGAAGTCCCGATAAATCTTAGACATTGTTCTGCTCCACTTATGGTAAAAATCTGGTAATTTTTGACCTCACTGTAGAGTAAGTGAAAGGCCTGTCGGAAGTGATTATAGAACCTTCCCCTTCATGGTGACATGACGTCGAAGAGGTCGCAAACTATCGGAAGGTAAAGCCAGGGCGTTTTGCCAATGCCCTCATTTAAGGGTGAGTTCGTCCGTGGGTCTGGTGGAAGAGTTATGCCATTGAGAGTGCATGTGAAGCGTTGCATGACCTTGCTGAATGTCGAAGAACTAGTCAGTTTAAAAATCCCAGACTAATTAGCCAGGGCGGTTCGAGCGGGAGATGAGAATTCCGCTTATGATGAGCATTGTGGCACCAACAACTGTGAAGGCATCGGGTAGTTGGTTCCATACAATAAAACCTGTGAGAATAGCCCAAAGGATAGCTGAATACCGAAACGGTGAGACCAACGCTGCATCGCCTAGCCGAAGAGCTTCTATCATAAGGAAATGAGCCCCGGCGTTGAGAAGTCCGTTAATAACAAACCAAATGCTGCTACTTAAAGTGAGCGGGTGCCAACCGAAAGGAATTGTTAATAGTGACAGAGTTATTAACATGGCTGACGCCCAGAATAACATTGAGATGGATGTGTCGGTGCGGGACAAGCGACGGGTAAGTAAATCTCGAAAGCCACTTACGATTGCTGCTGACACTGCCACAAGGAGTGCCCATTCAAAACTTACCCCGCCGGGTCTGATAATAACAAGAACACCGGTAAAGCCAATAATCACCGCAATCCAGCGTTGCCACGAAACACCTTCCCTCAAAAATCGCATCGAAAAAATTAAAACGACGAGTGGAGATGAAAAAACGATCGCCGTTACAGTAGCTATGGGCAGCAGGGTTAAAGCCCAGATAATAAGTACCGCACTACCGCAATGAACCGCTGCGCGCCACGCCTGTCCACTCCGGTGGTTGATCCGCAGCTTTACCCAAGAGCCCGACCACAAAACATAGGCTAAAATCACTAACAGAGCCACCAGCTGGCGTAGACCAAGAACCTGGCCCATGGGATAGGATTCAGCCAAATATTTTGTTGCTGCATCATTCATTGAGAGCACGCCAGCCCCTAAAATCATTATTAATATTGCGTTTGACGCATTAGATTTTAAAAGAGCCATACTGTTTACGATCTCATAGATTTTGGTCAGAATTTTCTCAGTCAATTCTTAAATCAAAACTGACTAGAAAATAGAAGTAATTGTTTTGCATACTAACTTTATTATGGAGCAAAAAATGACTGTTACCGGGGACCCTCACACTGATACCATGTTACGAAAAGAACTATATGTTATTTTTACAAAACCAGTTGCGCCGCGCGAAGAGATCCGAAAAATTTTACCGGAACATTTGAAGAGGCAAGTAGAGCTTGAAAAGAAGGGTATTCTTTTTGCTGCTGGCCCTATGGACCCTATGGATGAAACTAAAACGCGCACCGGTATGATTATCGTTAGGGCAAATTCGTTTGAGGAAGCTGATGAGATCGCAAAAAATGACCCAATGCATAGTTCAGGCGTGCGAGAATATGAAATCTGGCAATGGTCACTGAACGAAGGAAGCTATAGCGTTACTGTCAATTACTCAGATCAGAGCGCGTCTATAGAATAAGCTGGGTTTTTTGTTGGCGTTAAATAAAGAAAACCTTGCAGCGATTTATGCAAAAATCCATACTAGCTAGGATTTTAACAAACGAAAGGAGGTGGTCCAATGTCTCATTGTCACAAGGTTTCTGGCTTTAAGGATTTGGATTGTCGCCTCGGAGGAATTTGTTTCCGCTGATATGACGAATTTTGGTCCAAGCTAGGGCCGTTTTTGACGATGAAAGGGTCGCCCTAACGGGTGGCCCTTTATTTTTTAGTTTTTTCGACACATATGGGATATGCTCTGTTGTGGTGGTTTCTCCGTTGTTGTTTTAAAATCGACTTTAAGTTGGCTGTTCCAACATATAACCGAACTCTATTTATTCCTTATGCCTTGAGCTGAAACGGAGATTAATTGATGTATATTCTTTATTATTCGCCTGGCGCCTGTTCGACGGCGGCGCATGTATTATTAGAGGAGTGTGGCGCAGACTATGAAGTCAAGCGTGTGGCCCTCGCTAAGGGCGAACAACGCACCGAAGAATATCGTAAAATAAATCCTCACGGGAAGGTTCCAGCGCTAGCGGTCAACGGTAAGGTGATAACCCAAAACGTGGCAATATTGCCTTATATCGCTGGTCAATTTTCGGATGCAAAATTGGTGCCAACAGATCCGGCTGATTTCGCTAATTGTGTGGAGTTGGTGGGCTGGCTTGCCAGTACTGTACATCCAGCATTTGGCCTCGCTCTGCATCCCGAACGGCCGACCGGCGGCGCTGACATAGGCGAGGAGGTAATAAAAATTATCGGTGACGTAGGACACAAAACCTTTTTTAACTGTCTTGAAGAAATTGACCAAAGGGTCCAGGGGAATCAATGGATGATGGGAGAGCAGTACACTTTCGCTGACCCCTATGCTTTGGTTTTTTACAGTTGGGGTGTGCGGCTGGACTTGCCAGTTTTAAGCCTTAAGAATTACACCTCGTGGAAAGATCGCATGTTAGAGCGACCAGCAGTTCTTAAGGTCCTTGAAAAGGAGGAAAGTCCTCTCCTAAAAGGGGCATGATAGCATTGCAATATTATACTAAAATAAAGGTTTAACCGGAAGCCTTCGGCAAAGGTCATAGATTGGAGTTCACGAAACTTCCGAACGGGAGGATTAATTCAACGCTTCGTAACGAGGTCTCCTCACACCCATCAGGTTTATACCTTCGACCCGTATCATACGCACTTCATGTTCTCTTCGAGATGAATGCAAATCACCCTCGTTATAAAGGTGTGCCGTACCCCTGGGTAATTCATAGGATTTCACTTTCACCACCTTGCCGGGTGTGCGTCCTTCTGGCAATTCGGTGCAATGCCAATCAGTCATTTCCGTAACCCCGGCGGCAATACCATATATCGCCCAGGTAGGGCCATGACCGTGTGGCAGACCAGTCTCCGGTGATGCCACGTGAACTAAAATACAAAACCCAAGCTCTTCATCTTCATAAAGAACTTTTCGTGGTGTATCATTTTCAGGTCCGAGATGAGTGGAAACGAAATCTTCATCTAGGCAAGCGAGTTCAACAAATTTACGAACAGCATTTCGTCCCTCAGCTCCATTGTCCTTTTTTAGTGCAGCCCGACAGTCCGCGACAATTTGATCTAACGTATAAGCCATAAGTTTTCCTTAACTGCTTTAGTTATTTGGACGGATTGAAGTGCTGTTATTTTAAAAATAACCAGCACCCTTTTTAAGGTTTTCCATAATTATTCGCATTAATACCGAAGAACTTTATCATTTTTTCAAAAAAACAAAAGATTAGTGATCTAAGGAAAAGGTGTCGGCGTATCGGGTGTATGTTTGGTAAATAATTGATGGAGAATTTTGTGAAGGATACGTATTCTGTGATTATGGATGAAAACAAAAATCCCCTGCAGGAACTACCGAAGGCACAACGCTTTCAAATTATGACGTTCTTGTCGGTAATGTGGTCCTCTTTGTTTTGCCTCGCCATCGGCTCCTATGCGTATTGGGGTGAATTGGTCGTAGGCCACGTCGCACTTGCAGCAGGTGTAGTGTTAACCGGTTTAACCTTTCGCCAGGTTAATAAACAAAGGCATCACAACGGTCACTGAGCACAGCATTACCATAGAGGTTACTGCAGGACCCATTTAGTAGGTTTATCAGTTTAAATAAATTACTTATTCTGTGTTACGAATGCTTTAGTGACGCGGGGAGCTCTGACTACTTGATGAAAACCTTAAATTACTCGCAGGATTCATTGACAACTTTCATAAATGGTTTGGATTTGTGATGCTTCTCCTCAAATACCTTAATCTTACTGACAAACTCTTTCGTAAGAGCTATATCGTCGAGCCCTTCAAGTAGGCAACGAACTTTCAAAGGATGCATTTGAAATTGATATTCAGT
>MDTE01105563.1_pt1 | contig 10034 bp, 7 predicted proteins | sample 811231 | NCBI WGS metagenome assembly MDTE01 (sample SAMN05326651, study PRJNA326480) | marine metagenome | isolation source: seawater | place: Indian Ocean: Red Sea | collected 2010 | reverse complement strand
TTCTACTAAACATAATAAATGGCAAGATCACGCTCTACGTTTTTTCTCACTTATAGGTTCTGCTGTACCGCTCTTTTGGCTAGCTCTTCTATTGAAATACAGTATCGCTTACAAGATGGATTTACTTCCTTTAGGTCAAAGAATAGATTATTACTTATGGGATATAGAAAGTCCAATTGAGCAGTATACTGGCTCTGCTCTTTTAGATTCTATATTGAATTTCTCACCAGTTCATTTTTGGGACGCATTAAGTCATCTTATTCTTCCTGCGTTCACATTAACTTTCGCATCATTGGCAGGTCTTTTACGTTTCATGAGAGGTAGTATGTTGGATGTTTTAGATCAAGACTTCGTTAGAACTGCTAAGGCAAAAGGTCTTTCAAATCGAAAAGTTGTTTATGACCATGCAGCTCGAAATGCCCTTATTCCAACTGTAACCATTCTGGGGATGGGCTTTGCAGGACTCCTCAATGGTTCCGTTCTCACAGAAACAATATGGCAATGGCCAGGATTAGGTCAATGGGCTGTTGCAGCGATGAGAAACTTAGACACTGCTGCAATTTTAGGATTAACTCTTTTTTCAGGTATTTTGACTATTATTGCTAACTTAGTAGTAGATATCTTGTATGCATATTTGGATCCACGTATCGAATTATCTGGATATCCAGGCCCAATAGAATGGATCGTTGTCATATTGTCAGTTACTATGCTTTTCTTTACCTATCTCAGTGTCGATTTAGGTTTGACCATAGGCGGAATCGTTCTGATTGTCACATTTTTACTATTAGCTTATGCACTCTTTAGGTATGTCACCAGTGATGATTTCGAAGCACCAAACGCAATGATTGCTTCATTGTATTTAGGTATTTTATTTTTAGTTTTAGAATGGTTCGTACGTAGTATTGAACGTTCAACATTAATGTATCCGGTTGGTTTATTATTATTGGGTGCTGCATTAGTTCTATATCTCAACGATTTAAGAAAATTAGATTTATCTTTTTCAATGGACGATTTCAAAGCAGAATTAAATCCTAGATGGGATGAATTCAAAAGAGCAGCATACCAACTCAAAAAGAATCCTCTCGCCTTAATTGGTCTTTGTATGATTTTTACAATATTCTTAGTTGCAATCTTCGCTCCATTCCTTGCTCCACCAGAAGAGGGCCAAAGAGATCCGCATCGTATGGAGGAACATTTTGAATATAATTTCGATCTACAAGCTCCTGGTGAAAATGGCTATATCTTAGGTTCAACTAATGCAGGATATGACATCTATTATGGTCTTGTTTGGGGTACTCAAATAGCTATCAAAGTAGGTTTTATCGTAGTTTCATTGGGAACGTTAATCGCTGTTACTTTAGGGGTGATTTCTGGCTATTATGGTGGCCGAGTCGATGAAGTTATAATGAGAATTACAGACGTCTTTTTGGCTATTCCAGGGTTAGTTCTAGCATTAGCTGTAGTGGCCGTTCTCAATACCCCTTCATTAGAACATCTAATGTATGCACTAATTGTTGTTTGGTGGCCGGGGTTCACTCGGATTGTTAGGGGTCAAGCCCTTACAGTTCGAAATTTACCCTATGTCGAAGCTGCCAAAGCTGCCGGTGCTTCAGATTTTCGTATAATATTCAAACACGTCCTTCCTAATTGTATGACGCCAGTCATCATATCTGCAACTTTAGATATTGGAAGTGTAGTGCTTGTATTTGCCGGTCTAGGTTTCTTAGGATTTGGTGGAACTCCAGATTTAGCTGAATGGGGACTACTTGTAGGATTCGGACAATCACATCTAACCGATGGATACTGGTGGGCCTTCTTTTTCCCAGGTTTGGCAATTTCATTTTGGGCACTTGCCTTCTACCTTTTTGGAGATGGCCTTAGAGATATACTCGATCCAAGGAAGAGAGATTAATGTTAGAAGTCAAAGATTTAGTTATGCGTTTTTACACTTATGATGGGGTCGTCAATGCACTTAATGGCGTTTCATTCAAAGTAGATAAAGGAGAAATTTTCGGTTTAGTTGGTGAAACTGGTTGCGGAAAATCTGTTACTTGTTATTCGATTTTACATCTTTTACCATCTACTGCTAAAGTAGAAGGGGGTAGTATTCTTTTGGAAGACGAAGATTTACTCAACGCTCCTGAAAAACGTTTACGAAAAATACGCGGTGGAGAGATTGCAATGATTTTTCAGGATCCACTTTCAGCATTAAATCCTGTTATGCGTATTGGGAATCAAATCGCCGAAGTAATCATTTTACATCAACAAGATGAAATCGAAAAAGTTATGAAAAGTCAAGGTATTTCAGAGAAAGAAGCTTCAATGTTTATTTCAGTAGAGTCATTAAGACAAGTAAAAATGCCGGATCCAGAGCAAGTAATCAATTCTTATCCACATGAATTGAGCGGAGGTATGCAACAGCGAGCTATGATAGCAATGGCTTTAGCTGGCAAACCGAAGCTTTTGATTGCTGATGAACCAACAACAGCATTAGATGTCACAATCCAAGCTCAGATTTTACAATTAATTAGGGATATTAATGCAGATTTAGATATGTCTGTTTTACTAATCACTCATGATTTGGGCGTTGTTTCAGAAATGTGTAAACGTGTAGCAGTAATGTATAATGGTAATATTGTTGAACAGGGAATTGTGTCTGATGTTCTCACAAAACCAAAAGACCCATACACGCAAGGTTTGATTGCAGCATTACCTTCTGAAAATAAGGGACGATTAAAAGTTCCAGATGTTACAAAAGGAGATGTTGCATGAATATAATCAGCACTTCTTCGCTTTCTAAACATTTTCCAATCAAAAATTTTGTTGGAAAAACTGAAGCACTAGTTAAAGCAGTAGATGGTATTGATGTTATTATTCCAGAAGGAAAAACATTTGGAATAGTCGGAGAAAGTGGATGCGGTAAAACAACCCTAATGCGTACTTTACTGGGTTTAGTTCCTCCAACTTCGGGAACTGTAGAGCTGGGTCAAGAGATTGCAGCAGGATTAAAATCTAACCGTTTAGAAGATTTATCAATTCCCGAATTACGTAAGTACAGAAAGCAATTAGGTGTCGTTTTTCAAGATCCAATGGGAGCACTAAATCCTAGAATGCTAATCAAAGACATTATCACTGAACCACTTGTCATACATGGAAAGAAACAAGGCCTTCGACAAAGGGCATTAGAACTTTTAGAAATGGTAGGTCTAAAACCGGAACATCTTTATCGTTTTCCACATCAATTCTCTGGAGGGCAACGACAACGTATCGTGATAGCTCGTGCCCTTTCTTTAGAGCCTAAAATCCTTTTCCTTGATGAACCAACATCTGCATTGGATGTTTCCGTACAAGCTCAAATTTTAAATCTTTTAAACGATTTACAAGAACGTTTGAATCTCACTTATATCTTCATTTCTCATGATTTATCGGTAATCCGATATATGTGTGACCGTGTTGCTGTAATGTATTTAGGCAAATTAGTCGAAGAAGCAGATTCTGATGATATTTTTTCAAATCCAAAACACCCGTATACACAAGCTTTAGTTTCTGCTATTCCAAGTTTTGATCCCAATAAAAAAACAAATAGAATTGTACTCGAGGGTGACGTCCCCTCTCCTATCGATCCACCATCTGGTTGTACTTTTAGAACCCGTTCAAATACGGCACATTGTACACATTGTAAATCAAAACCTCCGGAATTCAAAGAGATAAGTCTTAATCATTCAGTAGCTTTCTGTCAATGCTGTTTAGAAATATCTGGAAATCACAGTCTAGATTAGTAGTCACTCTTTTTTGCCCCCCTCTTCTTAAACTATCTAAGAGGGCCCGTAGATCAGCCTGGAAGATCGCCTGCTTTGCAAGCAGGAGGCCTCGGGTTCAAATCCCGACGGGTCCACCATTTCCTTCTCTACTCTCCTCTTAACTTCCTTTTTGCTTTATTAATAAACGATTCAGATTCTTTTTCTTCTATCTCTCTCAATTCTTCCCAAACACGCTTCTTTTTTCCACTCACCTTAGAAATATCAATTTCAACTTCAACATGTTGATCTCCAAAGACGCCTTTTCTTCCCATAACAGGCATCCCCTTTCCTTTCATTCTTAAAATTGTATTCGGCTGTGTTCCAGGTGGTATATTCAATTTAACTTCTCCCGATATAGTTGGAACTTTGATAGTCTTACCTAATACTGCATCCACTGGACTAATTTTCAATCTATATCCTATTTCAGTCCCCTGTCTTTCAAATCTATTATCTTCATTTATGTTTATCACAACAAACAAATCCCCCTTTGGTCCACTTCTAGGTCCTGAATCTCCTTGACTTCTAAGTCTCAGATGTTGTCCGTCTTCTACTCCCGCCGGTATGTCTACATTTATTTTTCTTTGATTATCTTTTATTCCATTTCCATTACAGTTACTACAAGGGTCATCAATAATTTTTCCAGTACCACTACATCTATTACATACATTTGTGGTTATACTTTGCATAAAACCACGTCTATGTACTTCTCTTACCATCCCCTGTCCATCGCATTGTGCGCAATGTTCTAACGAGCCCCCTTCACTTGCACCCGAGCCATTACAATCTGAGCAATTATCTTTCCTAGGTACAGTTATCTCTTTTTCCATTCCTCGATACGCTTCCTCTAAACTTACATTCATATCATATCGTAAATCATTTCCACGATTATTTTGTTGTCTTCTTCTTCCCCCTCCAAAAAATTGAGAGAATACATCCCCTAGACCACCACCTTGAAACATCTGTTCAAAAATATCAGATACGTCTCCTGCTTTCGTGAATTGATCCCAAGAGAATCCTCCCGAACCGAAATTAACTCCTTCATGTCCAAATTGATTATATCTTTCTCTCTTCTCTTCATCTGCAAGTATTTCGTAAGCTTCAGATATCTCTTTGAATCGCTCTTCTGCCTCTTTCTTGTTTTCTCTGTTTGCATCAGGATGGTGCTTTCTCGCTAATTTTCGATATGCTTTTTTGATTTCCTTCTTATTGGCGTTTTTTTCAACACCCAATACTTCATAATAATCTCTTTTAGACATGAGAAGTCCCGTCCACAATACCTGTATAATAAAATAGCGGTTAATTTTTATTTCATTTATTTCTACAAAGTCCTTAAATACAACTAAGTATGGAAGAAGTACCGTAGGAGGAGCGTAGCTCCGTTTACTACGGACGCAACAATGACCGAGGAGAAATTTATTCAGGCTATTACAGATGCTCTCGAAGGAGAGAAGAAACGCAATTTTGTCGAATCAGTCGATGTAGCTTTCAATCTAAAAGGCGTCGATTTAAATGATCCTAATAAAAGGATAAATGACGAAATCTCTTTACCAAATGGTCGTGGTAAGGATATGAGAATAGGTGTTTTTGCTCGAGGTCCTGAATTTTCTTCAGCAGCTAACAATTCAAGCGCGAATCGCGTAATATCTTCTGAAGATTTAGAAGATTTAGCAGATGATAAAAGAAAAGCTAGAAAATTCACAACTGAGTTTGATTATTTCCTAGCTGAAACTACAATGATGGCAGATATCGGTAAATCTTTAGGTGTTGTTTTAGGTCCACGTGGTAAGATGCCAAGACCTGTGCCACCTTCTGCAGATTTAGAGAGGATGGTCACCGGTCTTCAGAATATTGTTCCGTTAAGAAGTAAAGACAAAAGCACATTCCACGTTCCCATAGGTACTAACGCAATGTCTAATGACAATCTAGCTGAAAATCTAGAAGTAATCGTCAAGCGTGTTATTTCACATTTAGAAAGAGGAGATCAGAACTTAGCCTCAGTTTGGGTTAAAACAACCATGGGCAAGGCGGTGAGAGTAGTATGAAAGCCGTCGTTGCACCATGGAAAAAGGACGAGTTAAAAGAACTCAAAGAGGCGTTTTCTTCACCAGTAGTAGGTCTTGTTGATGTCGGTGGCATCCCTGCTAAACAGATGTTAGAGATGCGTAGTTCTCTTCGAGAATCTGGAATACATCTAAAATCTAGTCGTAACACTCTTTTCAAGAGGGCTGTAGATGAAATTTCAAGTAAACGCCCAGGCCTCGAATCGATGAACGATTTAATGGCGCATAAACAAATTGCAGTTTTAACAACAGAACAGAACCCTTTCAATATTTATCAAACCCTTTCGAAATCTAAATCTAAAGGGCCTGCAAAAGGAGGAGAGACTGCATCTGAAGATATTGTAATTGAAAAAGGTTCAACAGGCTTTCCGGCAGGGCCTATTGTTGGTGATTTTCAATCAGCAGGCTTCCCAGCAGCAATAGAGAAAGGTGAAGTCGTAATTAGAAAGAAACATACTGCAGTTAACGAGGGTGATGTGATTAGTGCCGATATTGCTGCAGCACTTACTAAATTAGAGATATACCCTATTGAAATGGGCATGGATCTCTTAGCGGCTTTCGATGGAGAAACATTTTACCTTTCTGATGTCTTAGATTTAGATTTAGATTTATTCACTTCTCAAATTCAGTCAGCAACAGCTGGCGCTTTCAATTTAGCAGTAAATGTGGCATATCCAACTACATCTACTATCGATACACTCCTAGCTACAGCACAGCGTAATTCGTTGTCACTAGCCTTATCAGCCAAAATCACAAACTCGGCAACCGTCAAACACTTGCTAGCAGAGGCCTATGGTTCAATGTTAGGCCTAGCTTCCCAAGCAGGCGATGGTTTAGATGACGAGTTGAAAGAGAGACTGGGTTCTGCGCAATCTGCACCTGCAGCTGCGTCAGAAGAAACCACAGATTCCAAGGAAGAAGATTCCGAAGATGAAGAGGAAGAAGAGGAAGTTAGTGAAGAAGACGCAGCTGCCGGCTTAGGGGCACTATTTGGATAAGGAGGAAAAAAATATGGAATACGTGTATGCAGCAATGCTTCTGCACTCATCGGGTGCGGATTTAGACGCAAAGTCTATCACAAAGGTGCTAAAATCAGCCGGTATCTCGGCCGATAAAGCACGAGTAGAAGCTCTAGTAGCTTCACTCGAAGGCGTTGACATCGAAGATGCAATGTCATCTGCAGCGGTTGCACCAGCAGCAGCTGCCCCAGCAGCACCAGCAGCGTCCGACGCATCTGAAGCAGCAGAAGCAAAGGAAGAAAAAGAAGAGGAAGAAGAGGAAGTCAGCGAAGAAGACGCAGCGGCCGGCCTCGGAGCCCTTTTCGGTTGAGCAGAACAAAATCAGAAGACAGCTTCGACTGTCTAATGGGTGATGACTCATGGAGGGCGAACCCGAACAAAACGCCTCCGCACCTGAAGGCGAAACGCCTTCGCCAGAGGACACTCTGAAAAAATCACTAGAAACTCAGGAAAAAGAAACCGAGAAATCTAGTTCTGATCAAGAATCTGCACCAACCAACTCATCTGATGATTCAGAAGAAGTTGAAGACGAAGTCAATTTCGAACTAAAATATTCTGAAAGTTCATTGGATGATATTTTATCTGCTCGTAAAGAATTGTACGAGAGTTCAGAGGAGTTTCGAGCTCAAAGAGATGAATTAAATTTAAAATCTCAAGAGAATATTACTTCACGTAATAGTTTCAACACGAAAGTCAAAGAATTAATGGAATCTGTAGAAAAGCATCGAGAGACTCGTAATACTTTAAATGAAAAAGTTGCAGAACTAAAGTCTAGCCGTAAAGAGGCAACCAACAAGGCTGAAAAACTTAGACAAGATTTTCTAGATTTGAAAAAATCAAAATTTGCTAACTCACGTTTGCCTCCTATTTTCAAAATAAGAAAGGAATTGAAGGAATTAGAAATCAAACAGATGACTACTCCTTTAACTACTTCTAAGGAACGAGGGTTAGTAGAAAAAATAGGATTACTTCAACAGCAGATACGGGAGTACAACGAGATGCTCGATAGTGATTCTGATGTTGCAGAAGCTAGATCTAATTACAAAGATTCTGAAAAATCAAGAAAAATAATTCTCAAAGAGATGAATCAAACACGTCAAGAAGCTCAAAGAGAACACGATCAAATGTATCGCGATTTGAAAAAAAGTAGATCAACGAGAAAAAAGGCAGATTCTTATCAACGAGCATTTATCAAATCAAAAACAGAAGCGGACGGGATACATGAGAATTATATCGAGCTACTCAAAGAGATTCAGGCAATTGATCGTATCATTGGTGATAGACGTAAAGCAACTTCTAGTCCAGGGGAAGCAACTGAAACCATGGCCAGTGCTGACGAGTTGTATCAGAAGTTCTTAGGTGGAGACAAACTCACTACAAATGAACTTATGGTTATTCAAAAAGCCGGTCTTCTCTAATCAAAACATTTAACACCCTCTTTTATCTATATTCTATTGAGTATGAACGATATTTTGTGGAATCCGTCAAAGGAAAGAAGAGAGGCCAGCCTGCTTCATCAGTTTGCTAATCAATTACCAATCTCTTTTACAGATTATGAAGATATTCACAAATGGTCCATATCTAATATGGAAGAGTTCTGGGCTCATTTCTGGAATTTCTCAGGAATAAAATATTCAAAAAACTACGATTCAGTCCTTTCTAACAACATTATGCCCGGGGCTCGTTGGTTTGAAGGTTCTGAATTGAATTATGCTGAGAATCTGTTACAAGGTGATGGCGATTCTGTAGTTCTTGTAGGTATCAAAGAGTCTGGTGAAGAGACTACTCTTACTAGGGACGAATTACGTTCTCTAGTGGCTCGTGCTCAATCCGGTTTGAAAGATTTGGGCGTAAAGAAAGGCAGTAGAGTTGCGGCCTTTGTCCCTAATTGCATTGAGACAATTGTCATGATGCTCGCAGTATCTGCAAGCGGAGCTATCTGGACCTCTTGTTCACCCGATTTCGGCTCAGATGGTGTAGTTGATAGGTTTGGTCAAATCAAACCTTCGATTTTGATTATTGCAGATGGCTATCATTACAACGGTAAAGTTTTCAGTTTAGATGAGAAGGTTAATGCAGTTTTATCTAAAATATCTGTAGAACATATTGTCAGAATAGATTTCGCTGAAACGGACAGCTCGTTGAATCATAGTTCTGTAATTGAATATGGGAATCTAATCAATAATGATTCAGAGGTTCCCGATTATCTCCAAGTTCCATTCGATCATCCATTGTATATCATGTATTCTTCTGGAACCACTGGACCTCCTAAATCGATTATACATGGTGTTGGTGGAACTTTAATTCAACATCTGAAAGAACATCAACTTCAATGTGACGTTCAGCGTGATCAAGACACTCTATTTTGGTTTACAACTTGCGGATGGATGATGTGGAACTGGCTCGTTTCAGGTCTTGCATCTGGCGCTAAAGTCGTAATTTATGACGGCAGTCCAGCTTACCCCGATTTAGGTTCTTTATGGAATATGGCTGCACGGGTTGGAGTTACACATTTCGGAACCAGTCCAAAATTCATCGCTGCTAGTGCTAAAGAGAGTATCATTCCAAGAGAGGTCGCAGATCTCTCATCATTGAGGGCACTACTTTCTACTGGTTCACCATTAGTTCCCGAACAATTCGATTGGATTTATTCCAATATCAATGATGATTTTCAGATTGCTTCAATTTCAGGAGGAACTGACATTATCGGCTGTTTTCTAGGAGGTTCTCCACTTCTTCCAGTTAGAAGAGGTGAATTGCAATGTGCGCAACTAGGTATGGATGTGCAGTCTTGGGACAATGAAGGTAATTCAATTATCGGTGAAAGTGGAGAATTGATATGTGCTAAACCATTCCCATCTATGCCGGTCGGTTTCTGGAATGATTCTGACGGTTCAAAATACCGTAGTGCTTACTTCGAGGATTTTCCCGGCGTCTGGACACATGGTGATTTTGTTGAGATGACTGAAGGTGGAGGGGCTATTATCTATGGACGTAGTGATACAACCTTAAATCCAGGTGGAGTTCGAATCGGCACTGCTGAAATCTATCGTGCAGTCGAGAATCTACCGGAGGTCGTCGATGCGATTGCAGTGGGTCGACCGATTAGTGGTGATGTAGAGATTGTACTTTGTCTAAAATTAGCTAAAGATATT
>MDTE01058804.1_pt1 | contig 10035 bp, 4 predicted proteins | sample 811231 | NCBI WGS metagenome assembly MDTE01 (sample SAMN05326651, study PRJNA326480) | marine metagenome | isolation source: seawater | place: Indian Ocean: Red Sea | collected 2010 | reverse complement strand
CAGGTTCGCCAGGTGGATCCTTGAACAAAAAGACCGGGTCGAGATGGTCGTCGACCTGCACGCGCCAATCACAAAGCACCTGGCCGAACAGAGAAAAAAAAACCCCCAGTACACGCTCTCGCCCGACGGGGTTCACCCCAACCCGCTTGGCCACCGCATCCTCGGAGACACGGTGTTGTTGGCCTGGGGCATTCCCTCGATCACCGAACCCGCCCCGAAACTCCTGCGACTCATTCAGCAAAAGACCAGCCTGCTGCACGACTCGTACCTCTCCACCATTGGCCACAAGCGGCCTGGCGTCCGCAAGGGATTGCCAATTGACCAGGCGGAACAGAAAGCGGCCGAGTTGCTCAAGCAGGCAACTCCATTGATCAAAAAACAACGAACCCCGACATCGAGCCAGCGACCTTCGACCGGCGGCACCATCCACCAGGTCCACTACCCGGCACGCATTCAACCCGGCCAACTCCGTATCGGAGTGGACTACTACCTGTGGATTCCCACCGGGGTGAGCCGACTGAGGGGCGTGATCGTTCATCAACATGGCTGTGGCGTCGGTGCGTCGATCGGTGGCCGCACCGCCGCGGATGATCTGCACTGGCAGGCACTGGCAAAAAAATGGAACTGTGCACTGCTGGGATCGATGTTCGAACCACGTCGTGAAATCAACTGCCGCTGGTGGTGCGATTCCCGCAATGGATCCAACGACCGGTTTCTGGAAGCCCTCGAGCATTTTGCTTCGGTCACCAAGCACACCGAATTGCGAACAGCCCCCTGGTGCCTCTGGGGCCATTCCGGAGGCGGTTTTTGGGCCAGCCTCGTCCAGGCCCGGCACCCCGACCGAATCGTCGCCATCTGGTTTCGCTCCGGCACCGCCTTCGGTTACTGGACCAAGGGGGAGACAGAGGCTCCCAAGCTCTCCAAGGCCGCCTACGGCATCCCGATGATTGGCAACCCGGGGCTCAAGGAAAAAGACGATGCAAGATTTCACACAGCGTGGGACGGCTTACGCGACATGCGGGCCGCGTATGCGAAACGAGGTGCTGCATTCTTCGAATTCGCCCCCGACCCAAGGACTGCCCACCAGTGCGGTGATTCCCGTTATATGGCGATTCCCTTCTTCGACTTCTGGCTTCGCCATCGCCTGCCAAAACCGGGAACAGACGGCCAGCAACTCCGCCCGACTGCTCCCGCGGTGCAACTCTGGAACAGCCAGATGACCGCCAAGCTGGATGAATACCGGAAAACCGGAGCGGTCTCCGACACCACCCCGCCCCCTGCACCGTCAGCCGTTCGAGTCCGACGGCTCGATTCTGGACAACTCGAAATCACCTGGGACGCCGAGGCCGACTTCGAGAGCGGTATTCGGGCATTTCTGGTCGAACGGAACGGAAAGCGAGTCGCCCAGGTTCCCGAGACACCCCGCAACCCATACGGGCGCCCACTGTTCCAGGGCATGACCTACCACGACACCCCACAGGCACCGTTGACGGCCATGCGTTTTGTCGACAAGACCACCGTCTCGTCCAATCCCGGCGAACTTCCGAAATACTCCGTCCGCACCATCAACACGGTGGGATTGAAATCCCCGCCAACCTCAAGCCGCTAAACGGCAGGAAGTGCCGCGCGTCGCGACACGTTTTCCAGTATTCTGCCGCTTATGCTCATCGGCAGTATCAATGGCGTGCTTGTCCATCTCGGACACGCCCTCGTCCTGGTATTCCTCGCGGTGGCCTTGCTCGCCCTGGCCCGCGTTGCATTCGAGTTCACGACCTCCTTGGACTCAACCAGCGAACTGGTCGACCATCCCAACACCGCCTTTGGGATCTACCTGGCAAGTTTCCTGTCAGGAACGGCAATCGCGCTGGCCGGCACCATCTTTGGTCGACACGGTGCCCCACTGCTCCCGGCGTCCGCTGCCATGTTCTCCGAGGGTGTGCTTCTGATTGTGCTGATGAGACTTGGGATCGGAGTCAACGATCGACTGGTACTAACAGGTTTCAGCCTCGCTACCGAAATCTCGTCCGACCGCAACTGTGGCGCCGCTTTCTGTGTGGCGGGCTCCTGCCTGGCCACGGGATTGATTCTCAACGGGTCCCTGACCGGTTACAGCGACGGGCTCGTCACCGGCCTGCGCGACACGGTGATTCTCTGGACCATCGGCCAGGTGATCCTGCTCATCGGAGCAATTCTCTACCGCCGATTGTGCCGCTTCGACATTCACCAACTGATCCAGTTTGATGACAACGCCGCCGCCGGACTGAGATTTGGAGCATTCCTTGTCGGACTCGGGTTGGTCATCCGGGGCGCCCTGCTCCGGGCCCCGATGACTGAAGTCTCTCACGCAATCCAGACACTCGTACTGGCCATTGGCGGCCTGCTTGCCTTTGCCCTGTTTTATCCGATCGGCCGCCACCTGGTGCTCTGGAGACATTCCAACCATGACGAGGTCGACATGCGGGGCAACATGTCAGTCAGTGTCGTCGATGCGGCCGCAACGCTCTCGGTGGCACTCCTGATTGCACACGCCATCGAGCGGACGCTGGGAGAAATGGCAACCCATGCGACCTGACAAGTCAAAACGCCGCCGCCACTCGGATCGACGCCATTGTCGGCAGTGGCTTGCGATCCTGATGGTCGTGTTTCTCGGATTGTCGCTGGCAACCGACGCCTGGGCACGAGCTGGCGGTGGTGGTGGATTCAGTGGTGGAGGAGGAGGAGGGAGTTTTGGAGGTGGAGGAGGGGGCTTCAGCAGTTCGAGCTATAGCGGAAGCAGCTACAGCGGGAGTGGTGGTGGCGGGGGTTCCAATTCGCCCGCCGCTGTGGCCATCGGTTTTGCCTGCCTGATCATCATGTTTATTTCCATGGTGGTACAAACTTATTCCGGCTCGCGGGGTCGAACCGGTCGTCCCGCACCATGGTCCCCACCGGGCGAACATTTCAAGAACCTGGCCAAGCTGTACGAGGTCGACTCCTCCTTCGACTGGGATTCTTTCCAATTCCGGATCGAGCAGGCTTTTCTCCAGGTCCAGGACGCGTGGCAAAAGCAGGAACTGGCCCCAGTCCTGCACTACATCTCAGACAGTATCTACGAACGATTCTCGTTACAGATTGCCGAGCAGATCCGCGCCGGTTACCGGGACCACATGCCACAGATTGATGTCCTGACCGAACGCATGGGCCTGTCCTCGGTCCAGATCACCGACCATTTCGAGATCATCGATGTCAGCATCACCTGCAGCGCTATCGACTACCGTGTTTCACTGAAAACGAAAAAACCGCTGGGCAGTACCAACACGACCCCCGAGTCCTTCGTGGAGATCTGGTCGTTCATTCGGCGCCGCGGTGTCAAATCGACACCCAATGGACGCGGGCTTTTTGAGGGAAACTGCCCCAACTGTGCAACGGCACTCGAATTGAACCAGGTCGGAGCCTGCGCATCCTGCGAGGCCGTTTTGCGGAATGGGGATTACGACTGGGTGCTGGCCGAGATCACGCAGGCCAGCGTCTGGCGTCCCAGGACGCTGGATCACGCCGCCCCCACCATCGCCTCCTACCGGGCAACTCATGACGCCGGCTTCACGATGCAACATATCGAGGATCGCGCCTCGGTCATTTTCTGGCGCAAGGTGCTCTCGGACAGGGAATCATGTATCGATCCATTGAGAAAAATGGCCACCGCAGCGTTCTGCAACGACTACGAAGTCACCCTCAACGACGTCGCCACCATGGGCCACCGAGAGATCTGGCACGACTGTGCCGTCGGGTCAGTCGACTGTCTGGGCGTCATCTGCGACGGCCAGGCCGACTTCACGCTGCTGAAAATCCGGTGGGCAGGCAACAAACATCGTCTTCTGGCCGACGGATCACTTGAAGATCTCCACGAATGGAATCGCCTCAATTCGCTATTGGTACTGACACGAAACGCCGGTGTCCGTTCCGATCTCAACCGCACCATCACATCGGCGCACTGCCCCTCCTGCGGTGCCCCCGAATCAGACATCACCTCACACGCGTGTGAATTCTGCAACCAGGTCGTCAACGACGGCCGATTCGACTGGGTGCTCCACCACTGGCTGCCATTGCATTCGGAATTGGCCGTCGCATGGAAGGCAAAGCTGGCCGACTCAGTGACCACCGGCCAGCCGACTTCACCTCAACCCAACCCCTCTCTCACGGATGCACTCGACTGGGCGGTGCAGGCTGTCGTCGCGGACAAAAACATCAGCGTCGAGGAAAACCTGGCCGTACTCGGACTGGCCGCCAGGCAGGGCATCTCCCATCAACAGGCCCAATCACTGGTCAACCAGGCCACACAGAACAAACTCACCCCCCCCACTCCGTCCAGCAGACAAGAGGGACGCGCCTGGCTCACGATTGTCACAGATGTTGTGGTCGCCGATGGGATTGTTCAGGACGCGGAGAGGGAGGTCCTGCAGTCACTGGGGCAACACCTCGAGATGAGCTCCTACGACATCAACCTGTTGCTGGCCAAGAGGCGGTCCAGGCAACATCGACGCGAACGATCCCGTCGTCGGCATTCTCCCGATGTTTCTACTTGAAGCGAAAACCGTACAGGTCCGCATCCTGGACCACGATGAACAACCGAACGGTTTTCCCCATCAGTGACTCGAGGGTCGCCTGCTTGAATTGCACATCGTGCTCGATGCAGTTCGATCGAATCTCCACGCAATCGCTCACGCCAAAACCTTTTTCCAGGTGCGAGCGTTCCCAGCGATCCTTGACCATGTAATGCGGCAACGTGGCGCGAAATGGCCAGTTGCCCTGCTTGTGGGGGATCACCTTGTCGATCCCAATCCCCACCATCACACGCCCCCGGCTGGCATCGACATTCAACTGCAATCTCTTGCCCGTCACGCGAACCGGCTTGGTGATCAGGATCTGCGGAATGTTGTGCGCCTGAAGGCTCACGTAACGATTGTGCTTCTGGGTGTACAGCACTCCTTCGATTTTGCTGCCGTCCCGGTCGTGGTAGTACCCGGAGCCCGTGGCGTGATCGCCGTTGTACTGGCTGCAATAGAACCAGTCCTCGTCTCCTTTCCGTAAAGGAGGACACACGATCCGCACCATCCGGTCTTCGCTGTCCTGCTCGGTTCCGTGCCGGATCCACGGCCGGCGGCTCACCGAACGGTCCCAGCTCCGGCCACCGTCGCGACTGGTGGCCAATCGCAGTTCCATCGTGCCCTTCGAAACACTCTTGCCAATCAACCCCTCGTCAGTCGTCGGACGGTTGTGTCCATCCTCATACAGCTGAGCGTTGGAGTGGGTGCGATCGCCCTTGAACCACTCGACGAAACCCAGCACCATCCCCTCGACGTGAATCGACATCAACCCGTACACCTCGTCGAAACTCCGTGGGTCACTCGAATCGTCGCAGTCGGGGTAGAAATAGTGGTTGAGAGTCCAGTTCTTGAGATCTTTTGAAGCGTACCGACCAGCACACCGGATGGGCGGATGGTTCGGGGCCTGCCGCATGTAAACCCACTCCTTGCTCGTATCGTCCCAGAATTCCAGTGCGTTGTAGTGGCTCGGCTTCATGCCTCCGGTTGGCTTCAACGTCTTCCGCCAGTCCGGATCCCCGACAAAATCGGGGGTTTCGGCGGCGAAGACCAGGGGGGCACCAACTCGAAACGAGTCGGTCATGGCAAATCGCTTGCTCATGTCTGTCACGTTGCCGTGCAGGACCAGGTCGCGGGGATGCCCGGTAGGAACCAGGTTGTTTTTCTTACCTTGCCCCGACGATACACCCAGCGGCAACCGTGGATGGGCATGGATCGTCGTCGGTGCATCGACCAACCCCAGCGACGGCTTCTGCCAGTGCAGCCCATCCTTGCTCACCGCGTAGGCCATCGTGTTGTGATAACCACCACCTCGGTTTCGCCACAACGCTTGGTAATAGCACTCGTAGGTTCCATCGGCTCGTCGACCGACATACATCGGTGTCACACCGAATGTCTCCCAGGGCTTGTCAGCCTTGAGAACAACCCCACGTTTGCGGGGATGATGCAGCACACGACGAAATCCCGTGCTCCTTGTGATCGAGTGATTGTCCAGGAACAGATGCCAGTGAGGTTCCTGTCGAGGATCGGTGACAGTCTCAACCTCACGTGACACATCCTGATCTCCACCACTGGAGGGTTTCATGATGAACACCTCGGCCAGCCCCAAAGATTGGTCAGGACCAAAATTGTTGATGTTCTCGAGCCGGACGTACCGACTGCGTGTCCCGCTGGGGAACCGGAAGACAACATCCGGCCGGCGGCCCTGCACCTGGCCGATGTCGGGAAAGACGATCTGTTCCCGAACGCCGCTTTCATAATCCACCTGCCCCAACTTCCCTCCCGTCGTGGTCACGCTGGATGTCCGCAGTCGCAGTTGCTTCACCCGTCGTCCAACCTCCGGGCCATCATTCCAGTTCCAGATCCAGAGTTCCGAGAGTTCCGTCACCGCGGGCAATTCGAATTCCAGCCAGGCATCCTTGTGTTTGCCCTTGGCCGTCATCCACATTCCTCGCGGCTTGACCAACCCCTTGGCTTCTTCCCGATACCAATCATGTCCCGGGAACCTGGCCTGATCGGCCGAAACACATCCCGGATACCCAATCAACCCAAATGAGCCATTGCTCCCCGTCCTGGCATCAAACGTTGCGGCACCCAGCCGCAACGTGTCGACATGCCACTTCGGCTTGTCACCCCCGACTCCCAGGCTGGATGACGCCCGCACGGCCCTGGGGACGATCACCTCACCAGCGTCGGCCCACGTGCAGCCCAACAGCACTGCCAGCAGCAAGCAGCCGCCCCGTCGTGATCGTTGTACCGGGCTCTCCATCGACACGTTCTCCTCGGCAGGAAATCCACACGACCGCATCGAGGCAGTCTCACCCCAATTGCGCCGCTTCAGGCAGTCGCCACTCGCATCGCGTACAGATCGGCCGACTTCAGCACGAACCGAAATCGAATGGCCTTCCCCTGCAGGCTGGACAGGTCGCTGCCCCCCTTCCACACGACCTCGCGATCCACCGTGTCTCCATACACTTCGTGGCAGTCTTTCAGTGCAAAGCCGGGCACTGCGGTCCCGTCAGGACGCTGCAGTTCTACGAGAATCGAACCGACCGCCGATGTGGCGAAGTTCAGCCGCAATTGCTTGCCGGTGAAACGCAACGGCCGGGTCACCATCTCGCCACCCGACATCGGGGCGTTGATCGACACGAATCCATCCAGCCGCAACGTGTACCGTCTCAACGTGCAACTGGTCCCCGTCCAACCCCCCTCCTTGCCGTAAAATGACAATTCGCGAGCGGCGCCGGGCAAATCCGATTTCGTTTCGACCGGCTGCGATGCCATGCCGAGGTGACTGTAGTTCCACGTGTCCGGCCGCTCCGGGCCCGGCGGAATGAAAGCGTCATTCCATCGCTTGAAATGCACTCCATCCCGACTGAACATGACCTGGGCCTCGGTCAGCCCCATCCCATACCGCTCATGCGATCCGGAACGCATTTCACGATGCTCCCGTTCAGGAAGTGCCCGCATCGACGGATTCCAGCCTCGCTCGACATATCTCATCGGAAAGCCGACCAGGATATGTGGTGCCCGGTGATACGAACTCACCTGGTTGGTGTACATCTGCTCCTCGGGAGAATCCTCGTAGGTGAGGTCGGTCGCGTCCTTCCAATGGAAAAAGTCGTCCGAGGTGGCCGTACGAATGGCCCTCACACCCGCGGGCTTCCAGACCTTGGCCGTCGTGATGCCCTTGGTAAATATTCGATAGTAGGCCCGATAACATCCGGCTTCGGCATCCCAGAACGCCAGGTTCTGCGAGTCGAATGCTCCCTTGTTGATCACCGGCTCCTTTTTCAACAGCCGCCAGGTGACCGCGTCGGGCGAGGCAAACGCAAACAAGCCTCCTTCGCGCATCGTCCCACCAAGTGCCTTGTATTTCTGGTCGGCCGGACATCCCGGGCGAGAATCCAGAAACGGTGAGAAGTTGTGGGTCCCCACCCCCTCCCAGATGATGTTGTTTTTCTTGGCCCCCTGGAATTTCACGAGTCCCAGCGACGGCTTCTTCCAGTGAATTCCGTCACGACTCTCAGCGTAACAGTAAAACTCGGGATGTTGGTTCAAGATCAACCGCCCACCGACGACAGCCAATTGTGCTCCGCGGTAGTACATCCGGTAGAGATCACCATCCTGGAAGACCGTGTGATACCCACAACTGGTACCTTCCCACGGAGCGTCGTGGACCAGTGACAACTCGCGGGTCACCGGGGTGTGCAACTGCTGCCTGGCCGCACCGGTCATTCGTTCAATCAGGTGCTCGTCGACAAACAACTCCCGACGTGACCCGATCGAAACCACCTTGGCTGGTTTTGCCTTGGGGGCTGCGACCACTGATTGAGATGAGTCGGCTTCGGAAACAGCTGCCGCGGCGGCACCAACTCCGACCGAAGCTTTCAGAAACGACCGACGGTTGACATCATTTTCCGGCACGTGATGTGAAGACATGTCAAAAGCTCCCTGGTATGGCATTTCGTTAAAAATTGTATGAGATGTGCGGGTAACATGCAGCGAACCATCGCACTCCACGGAAACAGTTGACCATGGTCGGACACAGGCACTTCTCCCGGATTCTCCATTTTCGGACAACCATCGCGGTCTCAGTCGCCATGCTGACGCTGCCGCCGCTTACCGCCGAAGGCCAGATCCGCCTCTCACAAGCGACGGGACAACAGGGCATGGTTGTCACGGTCAGCCCACCGGCCACGCGGGTCGGACTCGAGATTCTCCGCCAGGGCGGAAATGCCGTCGACGCGGCGATCGCCGTGGAATTCGCTCTGGCTGTCACATGGCCTGAAGCGGGCAATATCGGTGGAGGCGGATTTATGATGGTCCATCCCGAGCCGTCCCACCCCGGCCGCAAGGTCGTCTGCATCGATTACAGGGAAGTTGCTCCACGCCGATCCACCGAAACGATGTTCCGCCCCGATGACGGCCGACACACCCACAAGATTGTCGGAGTCCCCGGAACCGTCCACGGGATGGTGACCGCTCACCGTCGGCACGGCTCTGTCAAATGGAAGCGTCTGCTCGCACCGTCCATCCTTCTTGCCCGGGACGGTTTTGAAATCGATGCGGCTCTCGCCCGATCCATCAACCGGGTACTCGGATACAGGAGCGTGCAGGAAGGGCCACAACACCAGGAACTGGTCCGCGTGTACGGCAAACCCGACGGGACACAGTGGCAGAAGGGCGATCGCCTGGTGCTCCCCGACCTGGCCCGCACGCTCAAACGCATAGCCGACAAGAAAGACGACGGTTTCTACGACGGGCGGGTCGCGAAACTGATCGAGGAAGAAATGCTCCGCGGCGGTGGCCTGATCAACCGTCGCGATCTGAACGACTACCGTGCCCGCGTCCGGCCAGCCGTACACGGCACCTTCCGTGGCCATGACGTCTACGGCGCCCCTCCGCCCAGTTCCGGTGGCACGTGTGTGGTCCAGATGCTCAATGTCCTGGAGCAACTCGACCTGCGTACCCACCCGCGCTACTCGGCTCGCAACCTTCACCTCGTGGCCGAGACAATGAAACGGGCCTTCTGCGACAGAGCCCGTCACCTTGGCGACGCAGACTTTGTCAACATTCCCGGCCACCTCGTCATCAAGGACTATGCCAAAACACTGGCGGCCGGAATTTCTATCGACAGGGCGACACCCAGCGAACAACTCGCCCCCGAAATCCGGATCGCCGACGAATCCCCCCAAACGACTCACTTCTCCATTGTCGATTCCCACGGCATGGCGGTCTCGAACACCACCACACTAGAAGGCAGTTGGGGCGCAAGAATCGTCGTCCGTGGTGCCGGATTTGTGCTCAACAATGAAATGGGTGACTTCAACTGGTTTCCCGGACACACCGACCGAGCCGGACGCATCGGCACCACGGCGAACCGCATTCGCCCCGGCAAACGGATGCTCAGTTCACAATCCCCCACCATCGTGGCTCGTGACGGCCATCCGGT
>MDTE01054522.1_pt1 | contig 10035 bp, 7 predicted proteins | sample 811231 | NCBI WGS metagenome assembly MDTE01 (sample SAMN05326651, study PRJNA326480) | marine metagenome | isolation source: seawater | place: Indian Ocean: Red Sea | collected 2010 | reverse complement strand
GGAGCGAGAGCTCGCCTTTGGCCGGTACCGTGATCAGCGCTTCGCTGGCGCTCTCGGCGAGCAGCACGTGGTAGCCCGCCTCGCCGAGTGCCGCGGCGGTGAAGCCTCGCACCACCGAATAGTCTTCGACCAGCAGAATGGTTTCCGACCCTCCGTCGGGCACGGGTGAGTCGCCCGTCTCCAGGCGGCGGGCGACGGGAAGGTAGAACGTGAAGGTCGAGCCTTGCCCCAGCTCGCTGGTGACGTCGATGAACCCCCCGCTCTGCTTGATGATCCCGTAGGCCGAGGCCAGACCCATGCCGGTGCCCTTGCCCTGCTCCTTGGTCGTGAAGAACGGTTCGAACAGATGGGCTCTGGTCTCTTCGTCGATGCCCTGCCCGGTGTCGCTGACCGATACCATCACGAACCGACCGGGCTGCAACGGAGGGTGGTCGCGCACCTCCACGTCGCCGAGTCGGACAATGCCCGTGCGGATGACCAGATCGCCACCCGCGGGCATCGCGTCCCGGGAGTTGAGCGCCAGATTCATGACCACCTGCTCGACCTGTACCTCGTCGGCCGTGACGGTACACGCGTCTGGCGACAGCTGGAGATCCAGCCGGACGTCTTCGCGCATGCTGTGCAGCAGCGGCTCGAGATTGGCGACCACGGCATTGAGGTCGAGGACCGTCGGACTGCGGGGCTGCTTGCGCCCGAAGGCCAGGAGCTGTTCGGTCAGTGCGGCGGCGCGCCGGCCGCCTCGCAGGATCTGACGCACATCCTCGGCGCGGCTGTCGTCCTTGCTGAAGGACTTCTCGAGCATCTTGGCGAAGCCGAGCACCGCGGTGAGCTGGTTGTTGAAGTCGTGGGCGACGCCGCCGGCAAGCCGGCCGATGGCCTCCATCTTCTCGGCGTCGCGCAGTCGAGCCGACAGCCGGACATGCTCGGTGATGTCGATGGCCACCCCGATGACGCCGGTCACCTGGCCAGCCGCATCACGGAGGGGCGCGTACCAGGAGTCGAACGTCAGCTCGCCGAGCTCGGTCTGGGCCTGGAACGCTTCGCCTTCCAGGGCCCGTTTCACGAAGTCGGCAATTTCCGGCGCGCCGTAGACCTCGGCCACCGGGCGTCCCACTGCTTCGCTGGCCTCGAGGTGCAGGCCCCGGAGCCCGTGTCCCTCGCAGAGCGTGATCACCCCGTCCAGGTCGGCCGCCCAGAGAATGATCGGAGCGTTGGAGACGACCGCCCGCACCCGCTCTTCGCTGGCTCGGAGCAGCTCTTCTGCCTGTTTCCGCGCCGTGATGTTGCGGGCCACGGCCTGGACGTTGCTGATCCGGTCGCCCTCGAGGATGAGCTGCACGTACTGGCCCAGCCAGATCTCGGTGCCGTCGGCGGCGACAGCCGGGAACTCGTAGTAGGTGGAGGGAATGCGCTCGGTGACCTGCCGCTGGTAGAACCGCTCGGCCTCCTGTCGGTGCGCCGGATGGACCAGCTCGAGGAAGCTCATCCCGATCAACTCGTCGGTCGACCGTTTCATGAGCCGGCCCGCCGTCAAATTGACCCAGGTGAACCGCCCTCTCAGATCGATGTTGAAGATGATGTCGTTGGCCCGGTCGACCAGTCGCTGAAGACGTCGGGTCGTCGTGCGGACCTCGCTGGCCAGCTCATGCTGGCTGGTCACCTCGAGCAGGGTGGCGACGATGGAGGGGGTGGTTGCGTCGTCGCCCGGGCCCGGCGACAGCTCGACCCGTACCCACCGTTCGCGAGGGCTGTCGGCTAATCGCCATTCGCCCACTTCGGGCGAGCCGCCCGCCGCGCGTTCCAGGCTTGCCTGACAGGCGCTGGCATCGACCGGGTCAATGATCGAAAGGAGGTTCCGACCCGCCAGGTCGGAGGCGCGGGCGTCGAGCAGTCGCCCCACGGCGTCGTTCGCCTGGAGGAACCGGCCGCTCCGATCGAGCAGCGCCAAGCCGAGCTGCGCGTATTCGAAAATGGTCCGAGCGGAATCGCTGGTTGGATCCGGATGGTCGTGCTTCGGGTTGGCCATGCCCGGCCTCGATGTTACCCCAGAGGTTCCGGGTGGTGACGCTCGTCAGGCCACCGCGTCGATATCGATCCCGAGTCTGCGGCGCTTCAGGAAGAGGCCCTTCCTCGACAGCCCCAGGAGTTGGGCCGCGGCGTTGACCCGGCCGTCGCACTCGCGAATGGCTCGCTGAATCATCGCCCGTTCGAGCCGCTCGGTGGCGGCTGCCAACGTCTGATCGATACGCACCGACAGCGCGTCGGGATCGACGCTGGGCGGCCGAGCCGATCCGGCCGACGACCCTCCCGCCGTCACGATCTCGGGCGACAGATGCCCCGGGCGGACGATATCGTCGATCTCCGCCATTGCCACCACCCGGCGTACCTCGTTCGCCAGCTGACGCACGTTCCCCGGCCAGCTGTAGACGAGGAGGGCCGTCAGCGCCTCCTGCGACAGTTCGAGGCGACCACGGTCCATCTCCTGACCGTAGCGCCGCAGGAAGTGCTGGACCAGCGGCGGGATCTCTTCGCGTCGCTCGCGGAGCGGCGGTATGCGGAGACGGATGACGTTCAGTCGATAGAAGAGGTCCTCGCGGAACCGGCCCTCGCGGACGAGGTCGTCGATGGCCACGTTGGTGGCCGCGATGACCCGAACGTCGGCCGCAACCGGCTTTGGCTCTCCCACCGGCTGGACTTCGCCCGACTCCAGGAATCGCAGCAGCTTCGGCCAGCCGGTCCTAGTTCGAGGGCTGCTAGTTGCCGTCGCGGATCGTCGGATACTCGATTCCCAGCTGCTCCAGGTAGGTGTCGTACCGCGATGGGTCGAAGTAGTACTCCTCGAGCTGCGGCTTGTACCGCTCCATGATCCCTTCGTTCAACCAGATGGCCGGCTCGTCGTCCTGGCGGAGGAACGACGTGTAGTCCATGTCCTTGTGCTGCACGTCGTCGAAGTAGGCGCGGGCGTTCTCGACCAGCTCGGGTGTCATCAGGATGTCCAGCAGGGTCCTGGCGTACACCTTCGCCGCGGCCGTGGCTCCCTTGTGCGCGATCGGGGTGGCCATCGCGATCGCCTTGTTCCAGCTGTGTCCCGCGCCGCCGGCGATGTTCGAGGGGAATCGGAGCACGACCGTCGGTGCCACCCACGAGATGTCGCCGATGTCGTCTGACCCGCCGCCCCGGCGCTGGTTGTCGGGAATGTCCTCGCGTCCGCGCAGCTCCTGGCTGATCTCGGTCGAGAGCCCACGCTCGGGGGCGCCCACCAGCCGCTGCACCGCCTTGGCCAGCGCCTGATCGTCCTCGCTCCACTGCGGCATTCCCACGTCGAGCATGTTCGTATGCACGGCCTCGGCCAGCGGCTTGTTCATGTGCTGTGGCCAGGCGGCGCCGAGCACGCGCGACTCGACCGTGGTGCCGGTCATCATCGCGGCGCCGTCGGCCATCTGGTCGCCGATGTTCCACATCCGCATGATGTTCTCGTAGTCGGTCTCGCGGAAGAAGTACCAGACGGCGGCGGTGGGGGGCACCACGTTCGGCTGGTCGCCGCCGTTGCTGATCACGTAGTGCGAGCGCTGCTGGATCCGCAGGTGCTCGCGGCGGAAGTTCCAGCCGATGTTCATCAGCTCCACCGCGTCGAGCGCGCTTCGACCGTTCCAGGGGTCTCCGGCCCCGTGGGCGGCCTCGCCCTCGAAGAGATACTCGACCGACACCAGCCCGTTGCCGCCACTCTCGCCCCAGCTCACCGACATCCCGCTGGACACGTGGGAATACAGCACGACGTCGACGTCGTCGAAGAGACCGGACTTGACGAAGTACGCCTTGCCGCCCAGCTGCTCCTCGGCGATGCCCGGCCAGATGATCAGCGTGCCTGGCAGCTGCTCTCGTTGCATGATCTTCTGCACCGCGAGCGCGGCCGTGATGTTCAGCGCCTGTCCGGCATTGTGGCCCTCGCCGTGACCCGGACCGCCTTCGACGAGCGGCTCACGGGCGGCGACACCCGGCTTCTGCGATGCCTGCGGAATACCGTCGACATCGGTCCCGATCGCGATCACCGGCGACCCCGAGCCCCAGGTGGCCCACCAGGCGCTCGGCATGCCCGCCACCCCTTGCTCCACCTCGAAGCCGTGGTCCTCCAGGATGCCGGTGACATAGCGCTGTGTCTCGAACTCCTGGAACCCCAGCTCGTTGAAGCTGTAGATCATGTCGACCATCTGCTGGGTGAAGTCGCGCCGACTCTCGACGTCGATGACCACCTCGTCCTTCAGTTCCTCGAGCTGAGGGTTCGCGACCAGCGGCGCCGCCACGGTGACCCGAGGAGCGGGTTCGGGCAGACCGAGGACGACGGTCACCGCCGCCAGGGCGGCAATCGGAGCCAGGGGAGTCAGACGCATCGGGGCCTCCAGAGGGCTGGGTGGAACGCGGTCGGTCGATCCTATGCCAGTTCGGGTCCGGGACGTACGCGTGTCCGGGATGGCGGACGATCCCGCGTGATAGGGTGAGTTCCGTGCGCTACGCGGTGACCACCTTCGGGTGCCGGGTGAATCAGGCGGACTCGTTGCAACTCGAGGCGGAGCTTCGCGGGCGGGGCGCGGTGCGTGCTCCGGTCGACGAGGCGGACGTCGTCGTGGTCAACACCTGCTCGGTGACCGCCACTGCCGACCAGGGAACGCGTCAGACCTTGCGACGGGTGGCCAGGCTCAATCCCGGGGCGCAGCTCGTCGCCACCGGCTGCTACGCGACACGGGCGGCGGCCGACATCGAGGCACTCCCCGGACAGCCCTCGGTGGTGCCCAACGACGAGAAACACACGATCGCCCATCGGCTGCTGGGGGACACGGCCCCGACGACGGCCGATCGCTACGGCGATGGCGCCGGCGCCTGCGGCGCGCCGGTCACGCCGGGCCTCGTGGGCCGAGCCGCCTTCATGCTGCGCGTGCAGACCGGGTGCGACCAGCCCTGTGCCTACTGCGTCATCCCGACCACTCGGGGACAGGGGCGCAGCCTGGCGCTGACCCACATCGGCGGGGCCGTCGATCATGCCGCGCGGGGTGGTTTCCACGAGATCGTGCTGACCGGCGTCCATCTCGGGTCGTTCGGTCGCGACCTCGAGCCGGCGAGCTCGTTGCTCGACCTGCTGCGGTTTCTTGAACGTCATCCCTCCAGCGTGCGGTTCCGGATCAGCTCGCTGGAGCCGATGGACTGTCCCCCCGCCCTCATCGACCTCGTCGCCGGGAGCGGACGATTCGTGCCGCACTTTCACCTGCCGCTGCAGCACGCCAGCGATCGCATCCTTCGACGGATGCGACGGCCCTACACGCTGGCTGAGTACGCCGCGACCGTGGAGCGGATCCGGAGGCTGCTCCCGGATGCGTCGATCGGCTCAGATCTGATCGCCGGTTTTCCAGGCGAGTCCGACGACGACGCCCGGCAGACGCTCGACTACGTGGCGGGGAGCCCGCTGACCTACCTGCACGTGTTTCCCTATTCGGCTCGGCCAGGCACCGAGGCGGCGACCTTGCCCGGCCGGGTGGCCGGTCCGGCGATCCGCGAGCGGGCGAGACGGCTCAGGGAGGTGGGGCACGAGCTCGCGGCTGCCTTCCGACAGCGCCAGCTCGGTCAGACCCGCGAAGCGATTGCGCTCGACGCCGATGGCCTGGTGCTCACCGACAACTACCTCAAGGTGCGGGTCCCCGGTGTGACGCCGAATACCCGCCTCGACGTGCGAATCGACACCGCCGAGCCGCTCACCGGCAGCCCGCTGAGTTAGCGGCCCGGGGCTTCACCACGCTAGCCCAGCTCCGCCGCGGCCCGCTGCCCGGTGGATTGCCGTGCACCGCCTTCGACGATGAGCTGACCGCATGCCGCGCGGATGTCCCGGCCGCGGCTCTTGCGTACCGATACGCGGACCCCACGTCGGGCGACGGCGGCCGCGAAGCGATCGATCCGCGCGTCCGACGGGCGTTCGAACGGAATGCCGGGGGCGGGATTGAGCGGAATCAGGTTCACCTTGGCGGGCAGCTCCGCGAGCAGGCGGGCGAGGCGTCGGGCGTCGGCCTCGAGGTCGTTCACGCCATCGAGCAGCACGTACTCGAACGTGATCCGCTCCCGATGCTTGACCGGGAACCGGCGGCAGACGGCCAGCAGATCCTCGAGCCGCTGGGTGCGGCTGGTGGGGATCAACTGGTGGCGGAGCTCGTCGGTCGTCGCATGCAGCGACACCGCCAGGTTGGGGATCCAGGTCTCGGTGGCCAGCCGCTCGAGAGCCGGAATCAGACCGACGGTCGACAGGGTGACCCGCCGTGGCATGAGTCCCAGGCCTTCAGGCTCGGCCAGCATTCTCAACGCCTTCATGGTGGCGTCGTAGTTGTGCAGCGGTTCGCCCATGCCCATCAGGACGATGTTGAACTTACGTTCCGACAGGTCGAGCTCTCGCGCCAGCACCCGCACCTGACCGGCAATCTCGCCGGCCGTCAGGTTCCGGGTCAGTCCCATCTGCCCGGTCAGGCAGAACCCGCACTGCATGGCGCAGCCCACCTGTGTCGAGATACAGAAGGTCATGGCCGGCGTATCGGGGATGAACACCGACTCCAGCGCCTTCCCGTCGCTCAGCTCGAACAGGAACTTGCGTGTTCCGTCGGTCGAGCGCTCCTGTTGGGCCAGTCGGGGTGTCGAGCATCGGACCTCCTCTTCGAGCCGCTGGCGGAGCGCCACCGAGAGGTTGGTCATGCCGTCGACTCCGTCCAGCCCGCGGCGATAGAGCCAGCGGAAGATCTGGCGCGCCCGGAACGGCTCGACGCCCAGCGAGGCGACCAGGGCCTCGAGTTCCGGCAACTCAAGCTCGGCGAGGTCGGGGAGGCTCATCGGCAGGGTGTCACCGTACCATGGTCGCGTCGCGGGCGGTGTCGGACACCCTCGGTCGGTTGAAGCGGAGTGCCATCACGTGCTATTATGAGCAACTTGCTGTTTCGACGTAATTCCTTATTGGACAACAAATTACGGAGAGAGTCGACGGTTGTCGCCGTCGACGCACCGTGCCACTGTCGCCAGGCATGATTGTTCGCGAGGAGCTCGACAACGGTCTGTGTCTCCTGACCGAAGCCCGACCGGGAGTCCGTTCGGTCAGCTTCGGCGCCTGGCTGACCCGTGGGTCACGCCACGAGACCGGGGCGCGCTCGGGTATTGCCCACTTCGTCGAGCACATGCTCTTCAAGGGGACCCGGACCCGCACGGCGGAAGACATCGCCCAGGAGATCGATTCGATCGGCGGGCAGCTGGACGCCTTCACCGCCAAGGAGTGCGCCAGCTACTACGTCAAGGTGCTGGACGAGCATCTTCCGCGGGCGGTGGACGTGCTGGCCGATCTGCTGCTCCACCCCGCCTTCGACCGTGAGGACATCGAGCGCGAGAAGAAGGTGGTGCTCGAAGAGATCAAGATGGTGGAGGATACGCCCGACGATCTCGTGCACGAGCTGTTCACGCAGCGGTTCTGGGGCGGGCACCCGCTGGGGCGGCCGATCCTCGGTGTGCCCGAGACGGTGGAGGCGCTCGATGCCGGCACGCTGGCGGAGTACTTCGCGACGGCATACACCGCCCGCAACCTCATCATTGCCGTGGCCGGCAACATCGACCACGACGAGGTCAAGACGCTCGTCGAACAGGCGTTCGGCGACGTCGGGACCGAGGGCGGCGCCCCGGAGACGTCGCCGCCGGTCGCCGTGCCGGGGCTGCTGGTGCGTGACAAGGCGCTCGAGCAGTGTCACGTGTGTCTGGGAGCGAGCGGCTACCCGCAGGAGCACGAAGACCGCTACATCTGCTATCTGCTCAACATCGTGCTCGGCGGCTCGATGAGCTCCCGTCTGTTTCAGAACATCCGTGAGAAACGCGGTCTCGCCTACGCGGTCAACAGCGGGCTGGTGTCCTATCGCGACGGCGGAGCGTTCACCATCTACGCCGGGTGCGACGCCGAGACGGTCCGCGAGGTCATCGACCTGACCGTGGCCGAGCTGCAGACGCTCAGGGACCAGCCGGTGTCTGACGACGAGCTGCGCCGGGCCAAGGATCATCTGAAGGGCAGCCTGGTGCTGGGGCTCGAGAGCACCTCGAACCGGATGTCTCACATGGCTCGCCAGGAGATGTACTTCGGTCGTCAGTTCACCATCGACGACACGTTGCGGGGCGTGGATCGGGTCACCGACGAGGACATCCAGCGCGTGGCGCGAAACCTGTTTCCGCCCGGTGGACTGGCGGCGACGGTGCTCGGGCCCGTAGGCGGAGTGGGGCTGACCGAGGCGCAGCTCGCGCTCAGCTAGGGCAGGAAGGGTGTGGGGCGAAGCCCCATGGAAGGGAGCCAGCCATCGGCGTCCGGTTGACGGTGCTCGGGAGCGGAAGCGCAGGGAACGCGACACTGCTCGAGGACGGCGCGCGTCGGGTCCTGATCGACGTGGGCCTGAGCTATCGCGAGGTGACGCGACGCCTGGCCGGGCTCGACGTGCAACCGGAAGAGATCGGAGGTGTGGTCATCACGCACGCGCACGGCGACCACACCCGGGGCGCCGGACTGCTCTCCCGGCGGCATGACGTGCCGGTCTACACGACGCCCGCCACCCGTGAGGCCTGGGCGGACGAGGTGGCCAGCTGGGGCGAGCTGGCGTGCGACGAGCCCACCGATATCTGCGGCTTCCGGTTCACGCCGTTCGAGGTGTTGCATGACGCCGAGGCCGAGACCGTGGCGTTTCGGATCGAGACCGCCGACGGCTCGATCGGGTATGCGACCGACGTGGGCTGTGTGACGGCCGACGTGCGCAGTCATTTTTTCGACTGTCGGGTTCTGGTCATGGAGTCGAACCACGCCACGGATCTGCTGCAGGTCGGGCCGTATGCCCGTTCCACCAAGGCGCGGATCGCCGGCACGCGTGGGCATCTGTCGAACGAATCGCTCGCGGGGTATCTTCGTGACCACCTCGGTCGCTCGGTGCGCTGCGTGGTGCTGGCGCACTTGAGTCGGGTCAACAACGTGCCCGAGATTGCGGAGATGACCTGCCGCGAAGCCCTGGAGGCCAGGGGTCGGGAGGACGTCCGGGTCGTGGTGTCTCGCCAGGACCGTGTGGCCGAGACCGTGGACCTGGCGGCCTGGTCGGCCCCGGCGTATGTGGCGCCCGCGCTCGATCGGCAGGCGTCGCTCCCGTTCTGAGGACTGTCACGATGGGCGAACGACCGCCGAAGGGGGCCGAACGTCGCCACACGATTCGCCGGGCGGGCGACGAGCGTCGACAGTACGATCGCCGCGAGGCGGACCGCCGAAGCGGCGAGCGACGGGCTGAGAGTGCGGGTCCGCCCGATCCGGAGCGGCGCGCCGGCAAGGAGCGGCGAGAGGGACCGAACCGGACGGGCGCCCGCCGTCAGGAGCAGCGCCGGACCGGCGCCGGACGCCGAGAGGACGACTAGCATGATTCCCCGTTACACCCACCCCAAGATGGGGCGGATCTGGGACGAGCAGCGGAAGTACGACACCTGGCTCGAGGTCGAGGTGGCCGCCGCCCGGGCGATGGCCGCCACCGGCATGATCCCCGAGGAAGCAGCCCGTGATCTGGCGGCCTGCGACGGGGTCGACGCCGCGCGCGTCGACGAGATCGAGCAGACCACCCAGCACGACGTCATCGCGTTCACGACGGCGGTGGCCGAAAAGGTCGGGCCGTCCGCGCGGTGGTTGCACTTCGGGTTGACCTCGTCGGATGTGCTCGATACCGCGCTCGCCGTCCAGATGCGCGAGGCGACCGGTCTGTTGCTGGACGACCTCGACGCCGCGCTCGAGGCGGTGCGGGAGCGGGCCATCGAACATCGGGACACGCCCATGATCGGCCGCACCCATGGTGTGCATGCCGAGCCGATGACGTTCGGGCTCAAGCTGGCCCTGTGGTACGCCGAGCTGAGCCGCGACCGCGAGCGCCTCGAGCGGGCGCGCGACACCATCAGCGTCGGGAAGATCTCGGGAGCGGTGGGCACCTACGCCCATCTGGAGCCGGAGATCGAGGCGCGCGT
>MDTE01183032.1_pt1 | contig 10036 bp, 7 predicted proteins | sample 811231 | NCBI WGS metagenome assembly MDTE01 (sample SAMN05326651, study PRJNA326480) | marine metagenome | isolation source: seawater | place: Indian Ocean: Red Sea | collected 2010 | reverse complement strand
ATTTCGTTGTCTCCGGTAATATTTGCAGAAAATGCATTATTACAGATATGTAAAAAAAATACACAAAGAAGTGTTGCAAATATTTTTAATTTTTTTAAATGCATAAAATTTTAATAGTTTATACATTCATTTTTTTAAAAAATTAATAATTTTCTCTCCAAGACCTTCGATATGTGCTTACATCTGTTGAGCTTGATAGAATTTTAATTAAAGTTTCTTCATCCTCAGAAGGGCCAGCCACGTTTCCAAAAAGTGAATCGCCAGTTCCAACCGCTAATTTTGATAATATTCCTCTCTTAACATAATGACAATCATCACTATCTACAAATTTATCTTTGTCTATAAATCTAGAGATATTTGTTCCACATTCATCATCAGCTGAACAAATAAAAGCTTTTCCTAAACCACATTCGTCTTCTTTGTCAGGTTCATAAACTGGGTAATATACATATCCTTTAAATACTGTTGGTGACGCTGATGCTTTTCTAAATCGATTTTTAGTTTTTTTAAGAGGTAAACCATCTGGTTCATCTAAATAAATAACCCATGCATTATCAGTGTGTTCAACAATACAGCCGCTTGATATGTCGGTAGTATTTTTACAGTTTATTGCTGCGCCTGTAGCAGGAGCGCTCTGCATAAAAGTTGGATTGTCAGCATCAGTAAGATCAGCTGTCTCATTGTTGTCTATATTACCAGCAACATTTGCTCCTAGAGCTGCAGCTTTTGCAAAGCCTGACTCATTATACAGAGGCAATACTTGTCCATTAAGATGTTTAAAAAAAGGAAAGTGTGGATCTCTTACGCCATATAAAATATTTTGCATCCAATCTCCGTTTTTATTTCCTGTGCTACTAATTCTATTAAAATTACCCGTTGAACCAAAAAGCCAAAGATTATTTGTATCGCTTCCAATAGTAACATCCATTTCAAAGAAACTAAATCTGCCATTTCTCTTGCTTGCATTCAAATTGTATAAAGTTGTTTGATCATAAAGTTTGGCTGAATTTTTAGTTGAACTTGTTAAATTAAATTTTGTGATTTTTCCTTCAAGATCATTTAAATAAACCATGGCACCTCTCCAAGGAACATTTTTGGCATTATCAGGTGTAATCACCATAGGTGATGCAGGAGTTGCATTTGATATATCACTACCATTTGGTGTGACTACATTATCATCTGCCCCTGGATTAGTACCCGCTGGATCTGTATCAACAATTTTAATTGGACCATCAGGTGTAAAAAGTGAACCGGGGTCAATATCATTATTTTCTAAATCAATAACAAACAAACTTGAACCTACACATAATGTATTAACTCCCATGCCGCCACCCATTACAGCTACATATGTATCGTTGTCCAAGTTGCTATCTCCACTTGCGGCAGGGATTCTAAATATTCTTGGAGTTGACCAAGTTTCTCCTAGTTGGCTGTAGTCATATTTTTTATTTGTTGTTCCTCCAGAATCGCATGAGGTTGCAATTATAATTCTACTGCTTTGCCTTGATGACTCTACTAAATGACTTGCCGCTTTCGTATAAGTTTTTTCTTCATCAAATGTGATTTCTAAATTTCCGTTAACTATTTTGGCAGTATCTACTGTAATACGTTTACTTGTATCTCCATCTTTTAGTTCAGTAACTATTATGTCTTCTTTATTCACTTCTCCAGCATCATTTGTCGGTAGACTGATATTATTCCAGGTCCACGTTTTATCTTTAAAACAAGCTGCTGTTCCATCAACTCTAAATACTCCAGAAGGAGCATCAGAATTAGATTGACATGCTTGAATTGCATCCTGCTGTGTACAGTCGTTTGTGGTATCAGTATCAGTACTATCACAGTCGTCAGGATCAGTATTTCTTGCAGTAGTCTGATTACTCTCTACTGTCTTGGCTTCTTCAGAATTGGATATGTTTACTGATGTTATTTGATAAGGATGTGTTGTTATTACGCCTTGATGGTCTGCTACTAAAACTTGATTGTTAATTGCGTCGTTGAAAATTGAAAACATATGCATTGGACCTTTGCTAGGTTTAATTAAAGGTTCGGTTACATCTAAAACAGAAAATCCTGGACCTCCTCTACCATAAGGTATGAATAGAATTGTACGCCAACTTTTCAATTCTTCAAATTTAGTAGCAGTCTTAAAATCTAGACCATGAATATACATGTCATGAATTACTGGAGAACCATCAACAGCAAAAATTGGATTAGTTCCACCTCCATCATGTGCACCAACAAAACCATCTAAATCTTTTTGGACTATAAGAGGAAGCTTTGCAGCTATAAACGGAGGTACAAAACCCCACATTTCTTCTCCTGTATCAGCGTTAAATGCATGTAACATTCCATCGTTTCCTCCAGCATAAATTACATGTTGTCTGGCTGCATAGCTGCTCTTGAAACCAGCGTAATTATTTTTTTTTCTCCAATACGCTTCTTGGTTTATATTAGTAAAATCTGTTTTTGCATTTGGTGCTTCAACTTCTATTAGTTGAGAATGATATATGTCACCCAATAACCAGTCCCTATCTTCTGTAATGTTGCAGTTCCCATTATAATCAAAATAATCTACTCCTCTTACAAAACTAATTAAACCTTTTATATCGTCAGTGTTTCCATCTTCGATATTAGGAGTGTTTTTTTTACCACAGTTTGATAGTGAGTGGTGGTAGTCCCCAACCTCTACTCCTGTTAATTGAAATAGAAGATCGATATCCGTATAATTGGCAGGGTCCCAATTATTCCAATTTTTATAATAATCTACTCCATCTATAGCAGACCAAATGTTTCTATTGCTTGATCCTTTGTCTTTTAACAATTTTCCTGCATTCCAATTATCAGGACATTTATTCGGATCTATCTCATGACAAATGTCTCCGTTTGCATCTAGTCCTTTTCTTAAAATTGTACCTTGCCATTCTCCATGCTGTTCGTAATTAAACTGTGCTTGATATATATCTCCACCCTTTTGAAGGGTTGCTGTAATTGATGGTGCTGTAAAAGATAATCTTTCAGCAATAATTTGTCTAATTTTACTTTGTAGTTCTGTTTTTAATCTCTCTGGAGTATCGGCTTCAATAAGTTCATGACAATCATCATCTCCTGCTACATTGCATGAACCCGCAACTGCCAATTGTTTAAATTGCTTAAGCGGATTTCCCGTAATACCACCACCATAAGCAACGACAATTGTTTTAACTCCCAAGTCTAATCTCAGTTGCTTTATAACATTCATTGCTTGTGCATGGTGTTTTTGAGCACCGTCACCTATAACAACTATGTAGTTTAATTGACACTCGGAATCTTCATCTACAAGTAAATATTTTGAAGGATCAACAGGGCTTGGTTCTCTAAAATATTTATCTGCCAATTGAGCATATGCATTACCATCTGTTCCCCATTCTGTATAATACAAATCAAGAGCAGCAGGTATATCATCAGCAGTATTCTCCCCTATACCAACCAATAAACATGAATCTGAATTACATTGACTAGATGTACCTTCTGGATGATCTCCAGCCCAAGATCCATAATAAACACAGTCGTCAAAAACTTCATGACATTCCCATCCACCTTTTTGACCAGGATTTTTTTTTTTACCAGATCCAATTTCCCCAGAATTCCAATGACCATATCCAAAATTTGCGCCAGAGGTTAAAGCACTATCAGCAACAATTGCTTTAATAGCATTTTTGGCCCCTACATATCTATTATCTTTTTTCCCACCATATTCTTTTTGCCAAGATGTATTATGAGCTGCTGATGCAGTTGTATAAACAGTCATATCCTTACCAAATAAATCCTCGTCATATTCTTGAATTCTATTATTTTTATCTCCTACGTAAATACCTGAAGAAGTAACAGCTATTGCAGTTGGCTTTATCGAGCTAACCATGTTAGCTGCTAAAGTTCCTGCATCTGTAGTTTTATGTGAAGTAATGCTGTGTTTTCCAGCTATAGCAACACGAGTAACACCTGTGTCTGTTAATTTTAATTTTTGAACATAATGTCTATGACTTGTAACGTACATTACATCATTCTCGTCTTTCGACATTGCTATTCGACTAGCCCTTCCATGTGCATCTGTATCACTATTATCATGAAAGTATTCTCTATCTTTGGTCCGATCACTTGGACAATAATTTCTACCACCATTAGCTAAACCTAGTTTATAGCCTTCAATATCATTGCCTTTTGCAAAATACAGATAATCTCCATTTTTAGAAACTGCAATAGATTTTGATACGCTCATGACCTCCGTTATATCTGAATTGGTACTTCTAACCTTATTCAAGCAAAGATGACTTACTCCGGTTGTTAAATTTTTTGTAAAAAGAGATGTTTTCCAAGTTCTATTCTCATTCCATCTTCCAGAAACAAATAGATGATCTTGTCCACCAATTTGTTGAATATATATTGCTTGGGGTCTTTGTTTAATTTTACCATGCTGCATTGAGCCATCAATACAATTGCCATCTGTATCAAATCCAATAACTTTTCCGTTATTTGTACCGCCCATTGCGTAAATTACGTCGTCTGAACTAATAGCCATTGAATCGACATTCTTAAGTGTTGTGTTGGCACCGCCGCCTGCACCTGCTCCAATTACACAACTATCCCCAGTTGTGCCCTTAAAGTTTCTGTTATTATTTGCAAAAGTAGCATCAGCAGTTGCATCAGGTTTCATTTTCATAACACCATGTTTTCCTTCTCCTATATATAAATTACCATTTGAGTCTACTGCTAAGGAATGAGGGTGATCTAGTCCATCTCCACCTTGGACATTATTATTAGACATACTTGCTGAACTGTCTAAAAGTATTAAAATATTTGCAGGTACATCACCTTCTCCTGATCCTGGAGGCACAGGTTTTGAAATCGCATTTTGATTTATTAAAAAAAATAAAAAAAATAAATTGCTAATTAAAATTTTGAAAAATTTACTGTAGATTTTATTATTTATAATCTTATTCATCTTCATTTGTTCCTATGTATGAAATATATTTTTTATTTGATACTAAAAGTTCTTCAACAATGAATTTTTTACGCACCAAATGTTTACTATAAAGTATTATTTTATCAGACAAATTCCATTGTTTTTGACCAGTCCAGCTTGGATAATCGCTATCCTCTATGGCACCAAAAGTTGTTGTTACATAATTATAAAGTAGTTTTTTTTTACTTTCTGCATTGTCATTTCCATTATTTACTTCAATTGCTACTCCTGCGATGACATCGTCTACAATTGTTGCTTTAAAAGTAGTATCTCCCAAATTAGAATTAGGACAAAAGTTATCAATTGCAATTGATACTTCGGCATATTTTTCTACAGTCATGTCCTCCTGATCGATTTCATATTCAATTGGACCAAATAAATTTTCAACGCCAATTTTGTTGCCGCCTATATGAAAGCCTAGCAAATCGCACGATAGCGATACTCCTGTAAAATATGAGGAAAACATTAAAATTAAAGATATTTTTTTTATTAATTTTTTCATAAAAAAATTAATTATATAAACAATAAAATTTATTAATATACAACATATAACTAGTTTGGGTTTTAATTTGGCATAATAATTATTGATTCTAGAGGTATTATAATTTGAGCGGAAGAATTATGATTAGATGTACCCAAAATTGAACGGCCATAAAAAATTCCACAAGCATATAATTTATAAGCTGTACCAAGTTGCGTAGTATCTTTCTGTCCTACATTTATACTTGAGCCTGAAACCATAAGTGGAGCTTCTCCAACATTTACAGTAAAATATTCATATTCAAATCTTTTTAGATAAGCCAATTCATCATCTATTATATTTGCTATTGTTTTGGCTCCACTTTCAATTTTTTTATAGCTCACTAAATCATCTATCGCAGCATTTGTAACGATAGGACTAATCAAAACTCCAAAATTTTGGTTTGTTATATGATCTGTAACTTCCAAAGTATCAGGATCTACATTTTTAAAACTTTTGTAACAATCTTTTCCTCCAGCTGCATCTTTAATCTTTATCTTATTTACTGGTTTTATTACTGTTGTGGCATCTCTTTTTCCATCGTCACCAACCTGTCCTCTAAAATGATTTATTATTCTTTTTTCAGCCTGCAGCAAACCCATTTCAGCAACATAAAATGCTTGTTGATATTGGTCACTGTTATTATTACTTTTGTGATCTCCAGAAGCAACAACTATTAATGATCCTCCCATTAATGACATCACTAGCAAGAGAAGAAGTGCTAAAACTAAAGCAAATCCTTTTTCGTTTTTATTTTTCATTTATTATAATCCTATGTTTCTTGTATGAACGGTTACAACAACAGAGTCTCTTAAAAATCTATCGAAAAATTCACGAGTCCTGTTTCCTATTCCTTTAACGAGTCTTGGTGAATCTTTTTTTGCTTTATACCTAAAAAATTCTTTTTTTGATCTAAAAGTTAATCTTACATCGACACTTCTTATATTGTACAAGTCAACTCTACTGTCTTTGTTTGGATGAGGTGGTGGCATTATAGCTCTTCCATCTATATTATAAGGAATAAATTCCATATCTACCAAATGATCTCTTATTAACTCACCAATATAACATTCGCCACAATCTTTAACTACCCAAGATCCTGCCGCCTCATCCCAGCTTTCTTTTGTTTTAAAAGCGCCATAATATGTGTCTGCACTATCACAGTCGTTAGAAGTATCATCATCAGTGTCATCACAATCTTCATCTCCACCTCTTTTTTCTGCATAATATGTAATTCTATATCTTTTATATTTTTGATCGGGATCGCTTCCATCATAATCGCCATAAACTATATGTATTCTGTCACAGCATAAATCATCTGATTTTTGTGTAGTGGAACTATCATCTTTCGTTTTATCTGTTGAATAGCCTAGTTTATCTTGAACAATTATTAATGGGTCATGACTATCTTGAACATGTTCAACTGTACCTCCTTGGAATGAAAGAGGGTCTGAAATTGAAATGTCATCACTGTTTACACCTAAATAATATTTAAAACCCGCAAGCCTAATATCTCTCATCAACATTGAAACAATGTCTCTTCCCGATCTACTGATTTTTGCCCTATCCGTTACTTGTGAATAGCTATTATTTACAACTTGATAAGTTGTAAAGATTGCAACCATCATAAGAGATGAAACAACCAGACCTATTAAAATCTCTATTAAAGTTAAGCCAGCTATATTTTTAAGTTCTTTTTTTTTCATTTTTTTAATTTGTAGTCTGCTTGAAAATATAAAAATCTTCTTTTTCTACCATTGTTTAAATTAACTTGTACTCTTCCAATATATAAAGCCTCATCACTAATTGATTCATTTTGTTCTTGAGCAGCTGTAATTTTATATGTACAGGCGGCCCACTTACATAATTTAAAAACTTTTACTTTTTTAGTATCTCTGTGGCTTTTACATTTTAAATATCTATCAGTTGCAATTATTTCATTCCACTTTCTTTCCTTGTTTCTTGGCGCATCCACTTTTTCATTATTTTCATCAGCAATATTAGATATATCTGTTTTTGTTTTATATTTCTGCGCATCACCGCAAACATCGCCAGCATTAGCTGTTTCCACCTCCCAGCCATGTTCTACCAAATGATCAGAAAATTTCTTGTATGATAGCTCTTCGCTATCTGTTACTTCGCCCTCAGCGTTTATTGTATCTTTAATTATAGCGTTACCTTCTGGATTAAATGTAATTCCCTCGTCTGCCATATCTGCTCCATGTACTGTATTTTTATGACCAATAATATCTTCAGCTATCATTGAAATCAGATAATTTGCTTTTGTTCTTTCACCAGAAACATCAATTGACTGAACAGAAAAATTAACCATATTGAAAACAGCAATAAACCCAATTCCTACAATTGCCGTTGACATTAACGCCTCCAAAAGTGTCAATCCTTTTTGATTTTTAAATTTATTTAGAAAATTAATCATTTTATCTACTGAAGTATCCATTCACCTTCACACGAAGCGCAACCTTCCTTAGGTGCTTTCCATTTTTCATATATAATATTTCCAAATCTAGACCAGCTTATTTCATACACATTTTCATGTTCTGGATCAGGTGAACCATCTGTTTTTGATTTACATATTGGTGAATCCGTACTAGCTTCACATATCCTAAATCCAGAAATTACTTCATCAGGAGTATTTTTAAATTGTCCGTCACTACTATACCATGTACCATCTTTAGAAAAACAAACAGTTCCATAAGAATCAACAAATTCTGTTTTAACATTTGTGAATTCTATTTTACTTACTTCTAATTTGTTAGATACTCCTCCTTCATCATCCCATGAAGAACCGGCATCTTCACCATCTGCAACATCAGGATTAGGTTTACATCTAACTGAATAATCAGTTTTCCAATTAGTAACATTCCTCATACGATAAGTGTACTTATCGATACCCAGGCCTTTGCTAACTATTACCAATTTTTCATCATCTTTTTCTTCTACAACGTGGACCTGAACAAAAGCATAATGTCCTCTTTGAACTTGAGAGACAATATTGGTTAATAAATCTTTTATTTTTACAGCTGCGCCCCTTGTCTCTCTGTCTCTTTTCCATGAACTAAAATTTGGTAATGCTGCTGCCGATATTATACCTATAATGACCAACACGATCACAACCTCTAAGATATTAAATCCTTTAATGTTCTTTTCCAGCGCCTGCATCAATTTTCCCTGCTTTAACAAGTTCTTCTAATGATTTTGTCATTGTTATCATACCATCTTTAACTGCAGTTTGCATGATGCTTGGGATTTGATGAATTTTAGATTCTCTAATTAAGTTTTGAATAGGAGCAGTACATTTCATCACCTCAAAAGCACCAACACGACCTTGACCGTCTTTAGTTTTAAGAAGTCTTTGAGTAACTACCATTTTTAATGATGTAGAAATTTGTGCACGTATTTGTGCTTGTTGTTCTGGTGGAAACACGTCAATGATTCTATTAATTGTATTTGGAGCACCACTTGTATGCAAAGTTCCAAATACTAAATGACCAGTCTCGGCCGCAGTTAATGCAAGTCCCACTGTTTCTAAATCTCTCATCTCTCCTACTAAAATAACATCTGGATCTTCTCGAAGCGCAGCTTTTAATGCACTTGCAAAAGTTTGTGTTTGTTTTCCAACTTCTCTGTGTGAAACAATACTTTTTGCGTCTTTATGTATAAATTCGACAGGATCCTCTACAGTAATAATATTAGACGTTCTAGTTTTATTAATTTCATTTATTATTGCAGCTAGTGTGGTTGATTTACCTGAACCTGTTGGACCTGTTACTAAAACTAAACCTTTGTGCATATCTATTATATCATAAAGCACAGGCGGTAAGTCGAACTGTCCCATCTCTGGTATTATACTTTCAACTCTTCTTAATACTGCTGCTGGACCACTTATAGTTTTATAAAAATTTGCTCTAAACCTTAGACCGCTCAAAGTAACTGATGAGTCCAATTCATGAGTTTCTTGAAATCTCTTCATTTCAACTTCATTGCAGTTTGTTGAAAGTAAGTCCTGGAGATCTTGAGACTTTACAACAACTTCTGGCACCTTGTGAATTTCGCCGGTCTGCCTGAAAGCAAGTGGCCATCCACTTCTGATATGAAAATCTGAAATTTTTTTGTTGTTTTTTGCTAATTCTTCTAATTTTTCAAACATATTTTAAGTTTATAGATAAAATAAAAAAAAGACAATGGTATACTTTAATATATATTAACCATAATAGGCTTAAATTATCATTAGTGAATACTAAACCAATTTATCATTCATTTCAAAAGATTCCATTAATTCATTCCACTCTCTTTTTGAAAGTCCTGAGTCGTCGATTGAAACATTCTCTCCGTTTATTAATTTTTTCAATATAGCTTTTCCCTTAGCAGAGACTTCTGTTCCGCCAACTCTATAATCTATAAATGCTTCAAAAGTAATTGGTACCCATTTCTTTAAAGTATCTAACATTACATCTGCGTACGCCCTTATTTCATATTGTGCATGATGATCAGCT
>MDTE01144409.1_pt1 | contig 10036 bp, 10 predicted proteins | sample 811231 | NCBI WGS metagenome assembly MDTE01 (sample SAMN05326651, study PRJNA326480) | marine metagenome | isolation source: seawater | place: Indian Ocean: Red Sea | collected 2010 | reverse complement strand
TAAATGTTATTAATAATATTAATAAAAAAATTATTTTTATTTATAGTTCGTCTGATAAAGCATATGGAGAAGTTGGTAAAAAAAGTTATAGAGAAGACACCTGTCTAAATTCTATATTTCCATATGATGTATCTAAGTCTTGTGCAGATATGATATGTCAATCTTATGCTAAAACCTATAATCTTAAAATAGGAATTTTACGTTGTGCTAATTTATATGGTCCTGGTGATTTAAATACAAATAGACTTATTAATGGTTTTATAATTTCTGTAATTAAAAAAAAGATTTTCAAGATAAGATCAAGTGGAAAACTCATCAGAGATTACTTATATATAGATGACGCAGTTAATGCATATTACCTTACAATGAAATCTCTGATTAAGGGTCAAAAGAATTTAAGAATTTATAATGTAGGTTCTAAATATAATATGAACGTTTTCGAAATGATTAATAAAATTTCAAAAATTGTTAATAAAAGTGATATAAAAATAAAAATACTTAATAAATCTAAGAATGAAATATTAAGTCAAAAACTTAATTATGATAAAATCACTAAAGAACTTAAGTGGAAACAAAAAATCAATTTAGAAAATGGTTTAAAAAAAACACTTAGTTGGTACAAATCAAATATCAATTTTTTCAAAAATCACTAAATATTTTTTTTATTCACTTATAGTATAAATCATATCCAATATGGAAAAAAAAATATATCAAGGTCTTTTACTCACATCCCTAGGTTCTTTTTGGTGGGGTTTCATAGGAGTAATATATTTTAAGTATTTAGAATTTATAGGATTTGTTGAAGTTGTTATTCATCGCTGCGTTTGGACTGCAGTCTCTCTTATGATCTCAACATTTTTGTTATCTAAATGGAAAATTTTTTTTTCAGTAATTTTTAACAAAAAATATTTAATAGGTTTATTTTTTTCTGGTTTATTAATATTCATAAATTGGGGCGTTTGGATATATGCGATCTCTACAAATCGGATAATAGATGCTAGTTTTGGATATTTTATAATGCCTATACTAAGTGTGTTACTTGGATATATTTTTTTTAAAGAGAAATTAAATAAAAAAAGAATATTTTCTATATTTTTAGTATTAATTTCAATTTTATTATTAATAATATTGAGTATTAAATCGTTACCATGGGTTGGTATTATTGTTGGTTTAAGCTGGGCCTTTTATAATTTAATTAGAAAAAAAATTAATGTCGATACTGATATTGGATTATTAATTGAAAGTTTGTTTATATTACCTTTTGCATTATTAGCATTTTATTTTGTTTATAAAAACGGACTCAATGATTTTTCATTTAATAATATTGGATTATCAATCTTTATATTATTAGCAGGTCCAATGACAGTAATTCCATTATTTCTATATGTACGAGGTGTTGAGTTATGCGGACTTGGACCTACGGGTATGATTTTTTATATTACTCCAACTTTACAATTTTTATTAGGTTATTTTTATTATGGAGAGCCATTTTCAATAATAAAATTAGTTAGTTTTATTTTGATTTGGATTGCAGTAATAATATATTTAAATGATCTTTATGAAACTAATTAAATTTATTTTATTTCTTCTATTTATAAGTATTAAATCTATTAATGCATATGATATTAATGATTTTAATAAGTGGAAGCTTGAGTTTAAAAAGAAAGCACTAAAAAATAATATATCTGAAAACACATTTGATCTTGTGATGACTAATGTCAAATATTTACCTAAAGTAATTGAATATGATCGTTTTCAGCCAGAATTTTATGAAGATACTAAAACATATATTGGAAAACGAACTTCAAAAAAGAAACAAATTAAAGGGATAGATTTTTACAGAAATAATAAAGATCTAATTGATCTAGTTGAGAATGAATTTAATATTGAAAAGGAACTGTTACTTGCTTTGATGGGTATAGAGACAAATTTTGGAACCTATGTTGGTAAAATGGACATTCTTTCTTCATTAGCAACTTTAAGTTATGACAAAAGAAGATCTGATTTTTTCACTAAGGAACTTATAACTTTACTTAAGTTGATAGAAACAAAAAAAATAGATCACCATACTTTATATGGATCTTGGGCTGGAGCTTTTGGTTATTTTCAATTTATGCCTAGTACAATAACTAATTATGCAATTGATTTTAATAAAGATAATAGTATCAATCTAAAAGATAATGAAGATGCATACCCATCTGCAGCAAATTATCTCACTAAAATTGGTTGGAAAAAAAATTATCCATGTTTTTACCCTATAATATTAAATGAAAATGTTCCTAAGAAGTATTTAAATGTTTCTGCAAAAGAAATACATAATAAAAAAAAAATTAGTTATTTTAAGAAATACATTAAAAACTTTTCAGAAATAAATTTTTTAGACAATAATCTATTATCAGCTATTGTAACACCTGATAAAGACATTATACCAAATGCAGAATCACTTAATCCAGCATATATTGTTTTTGATAATTACGAGGTAATTTTAAAATGGAATAGATCTCTAAGATTTGCATTAGCAGTTTGTACATTAAAAGATAAATTTAAAAATGATATTTAGAAAAATAATTTTTTTATTATTATTGGTTTTTATTATCGGTTGTGACCAAAGAAGTTTTAAAAAAGATAAGATAAATTATAAACCTGAAAAAAAATTTAAAAATGCTGGTTTTGCTTTAATTTATAATGATGAGCTGAATTTTAAAAAATTAGATCAAAGATCTTTAAAAATTTATCATAAAAATCTCAAATCTAAATCTCAAGTTAAAATTACAAATCTATTAAATGATAAATCTTTAATTGCCGAGATAAAATCAAATAGAATAAAATTTTCGAATTTTTATAATTCTGTTATAACTGATAGAATAGTTGAAACTCTTGAAATTAATCCATTAGAACCCTACATAGAAATTGTTTTAATATCGAAAGATACAACATTCATTGCTAATAAAACAAAAACTTTTGATGAGGAAAAAAAGGTTGCACAAAAAGCTCCTATTGATGGTATACAAATAAGTAGTTTGAGTGGTGAGGATAAAGACATCAAAATAAAAGAGTCAAAGAAACAGTTTTCATATTCTATTAAAGTTGGAGATTTTTATTATAAAAATAGTGCAAAAATTATGATCAATAGAATAAGATCTGAAACAACGATAAAAAAAATTAATCTTATTAAGTTATCCAAAACAAATTACAGGGTACTTTTAGGGCCTTTTAATGATATATTTTCCTTAAAAGAGTCTTTTGATAAAATGAACTCTTTAAATTTTGAGAATTTAGAAATATTAAAAAATGTTTAGATTTATTTACTTTTATATTTTACTTACCATAGCATTAATCTCAAATTCTAATTCCAATATAGAAATCAAAGCAAGAACTGCAATACTTCAAGATTCTTTATCAGGTGAAATTTTATATGAAAAAGACGCAGATAGATCAATTTATCCCGCGTCAATGACAAAAATCATGACATCTATAATCGCTTTTGATTTAATAAAATCTGGAGATTTAAATTTAGAAGATAAGTTTATAGTTTCAGAGAGAGCATGGCGACTATCTACAGCCGGATATTCCTCAATGTTTATAATGGTAGGTGATGAAGTGTCAGTTGAAAATTTGCTTCTTGGTATTATCACAGCATCAGGAAATGATGCTTGTGTTGCACTTGCAGAGGGTATTGCTGGCACAGAGGAAGAATTTGCGATTTTGATGACAGCTAAAGCTAAAGAATTAGGTATGGATAATACAAATTTTTCTAATTCTTCTGGGATAAATGATCCGGATAATTACTCAACAGTGCGAGACATAATGATAATGTCAAAATATTTAATTGATGAGCATCCAAAATTTTACCAATGGTTTGCAATTAAGGAGTTTACGTGGGACAGAACTGGTGGTGATCCAATTACTCAAGGAAATCGAAATCCATTATTGTATAAGAATTTGGGAGTTGATGGTATAAAAACCGGATATTTAGCAGTAGAAAAATATTCACTTGCATCTTCATTAAAAAGAAATGGAAGAAGATTAATTGCAGTTGGTAGTGGATTTGAGACAAAAAAATCAAGATCAAGAGAAAGTTCTAAACTTTTAACTTATGGATTAACAAATTTTGATTTAGTAGAAGTAAATAATCCGAAAAAACATATTGATAAAATTGACGTATGGTTAGGAAAACAAAACCAAGTTGAGGTTTATGTAAAAGAAAATATTTATAAAACAATTCGAAAAGCTAAAAAAAAATTACTAAAAGTTTCCTTAAAATATGATGGTCCTTTAGAAGCGCCAATAAAAAAAGATGATGTAGTAGGAAAATTTAAAGTTGTTTATGATGAAGAGCTTGTAGGAGAATATGATCTTTTAGCCGCAAAAAATGTCGATAAAGTTAATATTTTTACTAGATTAATAAGATCTTTGAATTATTTAATCTGGGGCGATGTCTAAAAAACCTGTTATTGTATTTGAGGGAATTGAGGGTAGTGGTAAAAGTCACCATATTTCTAATGTTGCAAGATATTTAAGAAAAAAAAAAATTGATTTTATTAAAATTAGAGAACCTGGTGGTACATCTAATTCAGAAACTATTAGAAATTTAATTTTAAACAAAAAAAATAATTTTAATAAAATGACAGATTTTCTTCTTTACCTCGCAGCAAGAAGTGAAAATATGGAAAAACTTAAAAAAAACTATAAAAAAAAAATAATTTTAATTGATAGATTTATCGATTCTACAATCGCGTATCAACATTTTGGTTTTGGAATTGATATTAAATTAATTAATTTTGTAAATAATATTATCATTGAAAATTTTCAAGTTGATTTCACTTTTTTAAATATCGTAAATAAAAAAAATATGATTAAAAGATTAAAACTTAGAAAATCACTGAATAGATATGATCGCTTCAAAAACAAATTCTATCAAAATGTACAAAAAGGTTTTTTAAAAATAGCAAATAAAAATAAGAAAAAGTATAAAATAATTAATTCAAATCTAAAAATTACAGATAATCAAAATGAAATTATTCATAAGATAGATAAGTTACTATGAATGATTTAAATCCCAAAAACCAATCAAAACTCTATGGATTAGATATTTATTTTAATGAATTAGTTAGATTATATAATAATAATAGATTTCCTAATAAAATATTATTTAGTGGTCAAAAGGGTATTGGAAAATGTACTTTAGCATACCATCTTGTCAATTATATTTTAACTTTAAATGAAAAACATAAATATAATACTCGAAATTTTGAAATAGATATTGAAAGTTCTGATTTTAAAACAATCCAGAATAAATCAAACACAAATTTGATTACAATAGATGTAGATAACGAAAAAAAATTAATTGATATTAATCAAATTAGAGATTTAATTAATAAATTAAATAAGTCTTCATTTAATGAAAAGCCAAGATTTGTTTTAATTGATAATATAGAGTTATTGAATATAAGTTCAACTAATGCCTTGTTAAAGATTTTAGAGGAGCCTAATAAAAATACTTATTTTATATTAATTCATAACAATAAAAAAGTTCTTCAGACTTTATTATCTAGAACTTTAAATTTTAAGATACATTTAACAAATAATGAATATATAAAAATAACCAATCTACTATTGGGTGATAACTTAAATAATTTAATTAATGATGATCTTATGAATTATTATTTTACACCAGGTGAAATATATTCATTAATTCAGTATAGTTTAAAAAATAACCTTGATTTGACAAATTCTGATTTAAAAAAATTTCTAAAAATTTTAATTAAAGAAAATCATTACAAAAAAAATAATTTTATTAATAATATGCTATATAACTTAATTGAATTATATTTTAGAAAACTAAATAACTCTTTTTCAAATTTAATTAATGAAAAATATACTTATTTTGTTAAAAGAATAGCTGACACTAAAACATATAACCTAGACAAAGAATCTTTGTTATTAGAATTTAATGACGAAATTTTAGATGGATAAAAATTTTTATATTACAACACCAATATATTATCCATCTGCTAAACCACATATGGGTCATGCTTACTCAAGTATTATTGCAGACTTTTTTGCCAGATTTAAAAAGATAGATGGTTTTAATGTAATTTTTTTAACAGGTACAGATGAGCATGGCCTTAAAATTCAAAGAGCTGCAGAAAAAAAAGGAATTGACCCACAAAAATTTTGTGATGAAATTAGTAAAATTTTTAGAGATTTATCTAAGACTTTAAATTTAACAAACACAGATTTTATTAGGACAACTGAAGACCGTCATAAAAGATCTGTTCAAAACTTATGGAAAGAACTAAAAAAAAATGATGATATTTATCTTTCTAAATATTCTGGTTGGTATTCAGTTTCAGATGAAGCTTTTTATTCAGAGGATGAGATTGAAGAACATGATGGGAAAAAAATAGCTAAATTATCAAAATCACCTGTCGAATGGATGGATGAGGAGTCTTATTTCTTCAGACTCTCAAAATGGCAAAAACCTTTATTAGACCATTATGAGAAAAATCCAAATTTTATTGCTCCTAAAGCAAGAAAAAATGAAGTCATAAGTTTTGTAAAAAGTGGACTTAAAGACTTATCTGTTAGTAGAAAAAGTTTTTCATGGGGCATACCTGTTCCAAATAATCATGAACATATAATTTATGTGTGGTTAGATGCGTTAACTAATTATATTAGTGCATTAAATTATCCAGACAAAAGTAATAAACTTTTTAAAAAATTTTGGCCTGCTAATATTCATTTAATAGGTAAAGACATATTAAGATTCCATGCAGTATATTGGCCAGCTTTTCTATTAGCTGCAAAATTGCCTTTACCACAAAAAGTTTATGGTCATGGTTGGATATTGTCTGGTGAAGAAAAGATGTCTAAATCTAAAGGAAATATTTTAGATCCTTTAGAAATAATAAATCAATATGGTTTAGATCCATTAAGATATTATCTTATTAAAGAGGTTTCTTTTGGTAATGATGGAAATATTTCTCAAGATAGATTGGAAGATTGTATAAATAGTGATTTAGCAAATAATTTTGGAAATTTATGCCAAAGAATCACTGCGTTTACTATCAAAAATTGTGAAGGTAAAATTCCTGAAGAAATTGAATTTAATGAATATGATTTGAAGATATTAGATAAATTCGGTCAAAATATAGATTTGATTAGAAATAAAATTGATGAATTAGATTTAAACTTCTACATTGAATTTATTGTAACTTCTTTATTTGAAACAAATAAATACTTTAATGATCAAGAACCATGGAAAAAAAAAGATGATAAAAAAAGACTAAACACAATTGTTTATACTACCCTTGAAATAGTAAGAAAAATAAGTTACATGCTTTATCCAATAATCCCTCAGTCGTCATTAAATGCACTTAAAATTTTCTCGATTAATGAAAATGAAATTGATTTTTCATCAATTAATAACCATAATTTCCTAACTAATGGTAAAATAATAAACAAAATAGAAATTTTATTTAAAAAAATAGAAAAAAAAAATGATTGATTCTCACTGTCATCTTGATCATGAACCTCTTTTTAATGAGATAGATAATATATTAAAAAGATCTAAAGATGTAGGGATAGAAAAATTACTTACAATTTGTACTACATTAAAAAGTTTTGATAAAATCAAAATGTTAATTAAAAAAGATGAAATTATTTATGGTACATATGGAATTCATCCTCATGAAGCAAAAAATGATGTTGTTACATCAGATTTAATTATTAAAGAAATTAGTCAAAATGATAAGATTATAGGTGTAGGTGAAACTGGTTTAGATTTTTATTACAATCATAGTCACAAAGATGATCAAATTAAAAGTTTTGAACAACATATTGAGGCCTCAATTGTTTTAAATATCCCTTTAATTGTACACTCGAGAAATGCAGAAGAGGAGACGCTTAAAATATTTGATAAATATAAAAATAAAAAATTAAAAATATTAATGCATTGTTTTACAGGATCAAAACAATTTGCTGATAACCTTCTTAAATTGGGGGCCTATTTTTCAGCGAGTGGAATTATAACATTTAAAAATTCTTTAGAATTGCAAAAAACTTTTCAATTTATTCCATTAGATAAAATTCTTATAGAAACTGATAGTCCATATTTAGCACCTGTGCCAAATAGAGGTAAACCAAATGAACCTTCTTTTGTAAAATACACTGCTCAAAAACTTGCTAATATCAAACAAATTTCAAATTCAGATTTAGTAAAAATAACCTCTGAAAACTTTAATATTTTATTTAGCTAATGAAGTTTATTATTTTAGGCTGTGGGAGCTCAATGGGTGTACCAAGATCTGATGGTTATTTTGGCAAATGCAATCCGAATAATAAAAAGAATTATAGAACGAGATGTTCTGCTTTAATACAAACAAAAAATGAAACCATATTAATTGATACATCTCCAGACTTGAGACATCAATTAATCAAAAACAAGGTGGAAAAAATAGATAAGGTTTTGTATTCACATATGCATGCTGATCAAACACATGGTATAAATGACTTGAGAGTTTTTTATATAAAAAATAAAAAAACTATTCCAGTATATGCTGACAATCCTACTAAGAAATATTTATTTAAAACATTTAAATATTGTTTCATTAACAACAATCAAGAGTATCCAGCTATATTAAAATTAAATTCTTTAAGTAATAATTTAACAATGATGAATGGGAGAAAAAAAATTAAAATTAAATCAATCAAAGTAAAACATGGGAAAGTAAATAGCATTTGCTACATATTCGATAACAAAATTGCCTATATTAGTGATGTAAGTGATATTTCAAAAAAAGATTTTAAGTACTTTAAAAATCTTAAATATTTAATCATTGATTGTTTATGGCTTAAGTATCATCCTTCACATCTTAACTTAGAAAATTGCTTAAAATTTATTAAATTATTTAAACCAAAGAAAACAATACTAACAAATCTTCACTCAGATTTAGATTATGATTTTTTAAAAAAATCACTACCTAAAAATATTTTTCCAGCATTTGATGGACTTTCAATAAAATTATAAAATTTCTTCAATTTTATTTAATATTTTTTTTGATAATGGTTTTGTAAAAGATGCAAATGTATCTTCAACTTTGCCTTCTTTATTAATTAAAATTTTATAAAAATTCCATTTAGGTATTGCCGATTTACCATGATTGTTTTCAGCCCATTTAAATATTTCATGTGCATTTTTACCTTTTACCTCGGTAATAGTTGATAGAGGAAAGCTAATATTAAAATTTATTTCACAAAATTTCTTAACATCAGAATTATTGTTTTTTTCTTGATTAAATGAGTTAGAAGGAACACCTAGAACGATTAAACCTTTATTCTTATATAAATCCCATAATTTCTGTAATTCATCATATTGTTTTGTAAAACCGCAATAACTTGCTGTGTTAACAATTAAAATAACTTTATTTTTATAATCTCTAAAATTAATTGTCTCGCCTGTTATACTTTCTATACTGAAATCATAAATTTTTTTTTCATAATTAGCAATTGCAGAAGTTTTAAAAAAAAACATAATTAAAGATAATAAAAATATTATTTTTCTCATTTGTTAGGTTTATTTGGAGTAAGCAATATCAAAAAATATCCAAATAAGGTGGATAATAAGGACCCAGTTAATACTCCTATTTTAACACCGTCCATATATTGCATATTTTCAGCAAAAGCTAAATTACCAACAAACAAACTCATTGTGAAACCAATTCCAGTGAGAACTCCCACACCATAAAAATTGTACCAACTTGTGTCATTTGGCATTTGAGTTACTTTTAATTTTATAGAAACATAAGAAAATACAAAAACTCCGAGTTGTTTTCCCAAAAATAATCCGAGTACAATTCCTAAAGGAACTTTATCTAACAGAGAAGCTAAGGATAAACCTTCTAATGACACTCCTGCATTTGCAAAAGCAAATAAAGGCATTATTCCAAAAGCAACATAAGGACTAATTCCATGTTCTATTTTTATTAATAAAGAAAAATCTTTTTCTTTTTTTCTATGAGGTATTGTTATAGCT
>MDTE01128103.1_pt1 | contig 10036 bp, 6 predicted proteins | sample 811231 | NCBI WGS metagenome assembly MDTE01 (sample SAMN05326651, study PRJNA326480) | marine metagenome | isolation source: seawater | place: Indian Ocean: Red Sea | collected 2010 | reverse complement strand
TGAATTTCACCATTTTTAATATAATAACTATTTTTAGCTACTCCTGAAAAATCTCCATTACTAGAAGGATTCCCTCCTGAAAATCTACATAACAAAATTCCTTCATCAATATTTTTAATTATCTCATCATGAGATTTTTGACCTGGGTCAATAATATAGGCTCCACCATCATTCACAGATCTATTTTTATCTAATTTATTAGAGCCATAAATACCCAATAAATGAGTTTTTAATATTCCTTTGTCTATAATTGTAGAATTTTCTGCAACATAACCATCAGAAGTAATAAAATATCCATCAGAAATTTCATCTGATAATGGATGTGAATGAATTGACAATTTTGAACTTGCTATTTTTTTATCCAACATATCTTTATACAATGAATTACCCGTAACCATTTTCCCATCACTAATATCAGACATTATAAAATCTAAAAAATCTCCAAGACAATCTGGAGTGACTAAAATTTTTCCTTTAAATTTTTTCTGGATTTTTTCTGTATTAAGTTGCTCTACTGATTGTTTTAATAATGTATTAATGGTACCATATTCATATAATGGTTTATCTATTTTTAATGCACTAATTCCAGTATAATTAAATGATGATGTTTTCTCACCATCTTTAGAAAGAAACATTGGAGAAAAACCATATATGCCTTCTCTAACTTCAAAATCAACTCCATTTGAATTTTTAAAAAATAATTTTCTATGATTAAAATCCATAGTCGCAGCTTCCAATTGAATTTGAGAATAAGTTGATTGTACATATTTAACAAATCCCTCTAAAGATTCATACATTTTATCTAAATTTGCAGATTCATCACCTTTGGAAAAAACTTGATGAGGTTGATTACTTGATATATCATGCGCAACATCTGGCTGTGAACCATCCGCCATACTCATAACCAATTGAATGGCAGAATCAATACTTTCTTTATCTATTTTATTAATTAAAGTTGAGCCTTTTTTTTGATCTTTAATTACTGATATTCCTAAATTGGTATTAAATGTTGTTCTAAATAATGTCATCTCACCAATTTCTACATTTAATTCTTTTTTTTCAGACATGCTTAAAGAGCAAGCTGCCTTATCTGCGCCAACTTTTTTAATTGAATCAAGACAATAATTAATAGCATCTTTATTATTCATTATCTACCTCCAATGTTAACTTTACATTTAATGGCAGGGCCTCCCATGCCCACAGGAATTATTTGTTTTTTTCCACACATTCCAGCTGAAGACCAAGACATGTCAGATGAAACCATATCAACTGTTTTTAATACATCAAATGCAATACCAGAAATTGTAGTATCTTTTATTGCCTTACCTAATTTACCATTTTTAATTTCATAACCCATTGTTATTGCAAACATAAATTCACTAGTAGAATCAGCTTGACCATTACCAGTTTTTACCAAATAATATCCATCATCAATTGATGAAATCATTTCTTCTAAAGTATGTTTTCCTGGAACAAAGGCTGTATTGCGCATTCTAATAAGCGGTTCATCTGAAAATTCATAAGCACGCGCATTACCTGTTGGTTTTACATTAAAATGTCGTGCACTATCTTTATTATGCATAAATGTTTTTAAAATTCCATCTTTTATAATTGTAACATCTTCTGATTTCGTACCTTCATCATCAACATATACTGGTACGGGGCAAATTTTTCCATCACAAGTATTAGCATAATCAATTAACGTTACTAATTCACTTGCAACTTTCTGATTGACAAAATCTCCTGCAATTGAACCTCCCATTACTAAATCAGCTTCTGTTGTATGACCTATGGCTTCATGAGCTAATATACCTGCTAAATCAGCATCAAGAATTACATCCTTATATCCAGCGTTTGCATGAATACCATTAGCTTTTTGTTTTAATTTTTCAACTAAATCATCAATTTCCATAAAATAATTAGAAGGCTCTAAAAATTTATCCTCTAACTGACCAAGTCCACCCCATGGATTACCAATACTAATTGGTGAGCCGTCTTTCTCAATAGATAACATGGCATATAATAATGCTCTTGGTGTCATTGAATATGATTCTGAACCATCGGAAGTAAAAAGTGATTTTTCCATGTCTAATTCACCCATGACTAAATTTCTAGAAAGAAGTTCTGGATATTTTTTCTCAATATAGCCATCTATTTCTTTTACAAATTCTAACCAATATTTTTGCTCTTGACGATTTTTAGTAGTAGTAAAATTCATTTCATGATTAGATTGGGTTTGAGGTAAATAAAAGCCACATTTATTTTCATCTTTCTTATACATAAATTGCATGTTTTCCGTAGATGAATTAATTACATTATTAATATTCTCATCATTAATGTTTGGACTAGAAGAAAAACCCCAGCTACCATCTTTATATACTCTAGCAGATACTCCACTTGTTTTTGTAGAAACATTTCCCGTAACATCACCATTAGTTAAATTCAATCTATTATTACGATTTTCTTGTACCCTTAATTCCGTATAATCAGTGAAATTATTTTTAAATTTATTTAAATTCTCATATTTCATAATAAAACCCTTTATAAAGTTAATTCAAAAGATTTAAGAAGAATACCAGGACAAGATACTCCGCCAAACTCTCTTCCACCATAAGTTTCTACGCTAGGAATAAGTTGAGGCTTGTCTGTTACTGCTTCCAAGTTATTTCCAAAAAAATTATATATACTATCATCAAATCTCATATTTTCTATTGGAGCAATTATCTCACCATTTTCCACCCAAAAACAAGCATATCTAGTCATTCCAGTTATGCGTCCGCCCATTCTATCACTCCAATTCAAATAATGAAGATTAGATAAGTAAATACCCGTATCAAGATTATTTATAATCTCATTTTCATTTAAATTTCCAGGTGCTAAAACAGGAGAACGCAAACTTTCTCCATCTCCTGCAAAATTTGAATTTAATCCATACTCTTTAGCTGTTCTACTACTTATTAAAGTATTTTTTAAATTTCCAGATAAAATAAGATCTAATTTTTCTGGAGCCAATTCACCATTCCCATTAAAACGGGGCACTAAACCTGTTGAAAAATCTTCACTTAATGAAAAACATGGAGAAAGTTTAACATTGTTTTGTCTCATTTTTGATAATGAACTATTACCCTGCCGAATAGAAGCTTCTCCAACCCCACCCCAAGAAAACATGTGAATAATATCAGCTACACCTGCAGGTGCTATATATGTTCTATATGAACCAGGTGTAAGTTTTTTAGGTTTCCTTTCCATCATTTTTAATTTTAAAATGGAATCTGCCATAAATTTTTCATATTCTTCTTGATTCCAATTACTACCTGCATAGGTAGCCTTAACCATTTTTTCATCTTTGGTAATTAAAGAATAATCTAAAGAAAAAGTGTCAGTTGAAAACCAATGTTTCTGACCTGCTGAATTTATATTACCTGAAAAAATTTTACCAGAGGACCAAATTCCCGCCAAATCTACTTTTTGCATAGCAGGACTAAGTGCTGATACTACTTTTTCTTCAGCTAATAAATTTCCACGATTATCTTCTCTACTTGAACCCATGTTCTCTGGGATGACAATATATGGATCTTTTGGAAGATTTATTACTTCAGTTCTTAATCTGTTTAATTCTAATAATGCTAATTTTTCATTAGAAACCCAATCATCAGTTAACGTAAAACTTCCACTACAAGTTTTTCCTTCCTTAATGATATTCATATATAATGAAACATCTTCAACAATACCAGATTGCCTTACCTTGGATTCATTAAATCTAATAAATTGACTATGTTCACCATCAATACTAATTTTTAAATATTCATCAACATCTAATTGATTAATTAATTTTTCTGCTAATGTATTAAATAATTTTTCCAATTTAATTTCTCCTAATTAATTAAGCTCCACCAAAAACTTCAATGTTTTTAAATAAACATACTGGAGAAGCATGTCCTACTCTTATTGATTGATTAGGCTCACCTTTTCCGCAATAAGGTGTACCATATAATTCAAATGTATCTGCATTACCAACCATTTTCAAACTATTCCAAAATGGATTAGATATACCTCGATAATTTGGATTTTTTAATGTTTTAGTGAATTTTCCATTTTCAATTAATTTGGCATATTCACAACCAAATTGAAATTTATTTCTATAATCATCAATAGACCATGAACGATTAGTTTCCATAAACACACCTCTTTCTATGGATTTTATCATATCATCATAAGTTGAATTACCTGGTTCTAAATTTAAATTTGCCATTCTATCTATTGGTGCACGATTCCAAGAAGAAGATCTAAAATTAGCTACTCCAGGAATTCCAGATCGTAATTGACTTTCCATTCCACCTAGCCCTCTAATAAGTATGCCATCTTTAATGATAAATTGTTTTTCTGCCTTTAAACCTCCATCATCATAACCATAACAAGCAAATTGATGTTCAACAGTAGGGTCAAAGGTTATGTTCATTATATCTGAACCATATTGTAATTTTCCAAAATCATCTGGTCTTACAAAAGACCAACCTGCATAATTTCTTTCATCTCCTAAAATTCGATCAACTTCAAGAGCATGTCCAATGGATTCATGAATTTGTAAAAGCATTTGATCAGGTGCTAATATTAAATCGGTCTTTTCAGTTGGACATTCATCTGCACCAATAAGTTCTAAGGCTTGTTCTCCGACACGTTGAGAGCGAACCAAAACCATTTCTTCATCAAACTCTTCCATCCCAATTTGCAAACAATGATTATCAGATCTTCTTTGATAAATATCTCCATCATTTGCAGTTGCAGAATAATCAGATTGCACCATTAAAAAATTTTGCTTTACATCTCCACCATTAGAACTAACATAATTAGATTCTGTTTCTATGATCATTCCCATTGCAGAAGCGCTTACTATTTTGTCATTAACTTTAAGTTGATTATAAGCTTTAAGTAAAATTTCATTTAATTTCCCTGGGGAGACTTCATCCACTGATTTCAAATAAGATGAATTAAATGAACCTTTGGTTGCAGGTCTAGCTTTTTCAGTAAAATTAAAAATTGGATTTTTTGCAGCCTCTTTTGCTTGTAACATAGCTATTTTTGCTCCTTTTAAAATACTATCAACATCTGTATTTCGTGAACCAAAATAACCAAATTGTCCATCTACTAAAACTTCAACCATTATGCCTTTACTATTATTTTGCATATTTGCTTGGGGATTGCCATCTCTAATTACTCGATAAGTAGTTTTTTCATTGACTCCGCGCAAACCTATCCAATCAATAGGAAGATCAATTTTATTAATAATTTCATTTAATTTAAAATCAAACATAATTCTCTCCGAATTCTATTATTTGCTTTGTAATAAAAGGACGTAAATTTAAGCCTTTTTTAAAACTAAACAATAAAGAATGCAAGAGGAGAAGTTTATGGCATTAGAAAATAATCCGTTGATTTTAAAATCAAATTTAAAATATGGTGCAATTCCATTTAATGAAATAAAACTAGAGCATTTCATGCCTGCTTTAGAATATTCAATTAATCAAGCTGAAAAAAATCTTGAACAAATAATTAATAATCGTGAAGATGCTACCTTTGAAAATACCATCTTAAAAATGGAAAATGGAACTGAACTCATGGAAAACATTGCACATGTATATTTCAATTTAATGGGGGCTGAGTCTGATAATAAGTTCAAAGAATTAGCACAACAAATTTCACCATTACTTTCAAAATTTAGTAATAAAGTTCTCTTGAACTCTAAATTATTTAAAAGAATACAATTTTTATATGACAATATCAATGAAATCTCATTAAATGATGAACAAAAAAGATTAGTAAAGGAAAATTATAATGATTTTATAAATAATGGTGCATTACTTAATGAAAAGGATAAAGAAAAAATACAAAAAATTGATTCAGATTTATCAAAATTACAACCTCAATTTTCACAAAATACTTTAAATTCTACAAATTCTTTTAACCATACGATTACAAATAAAGAAGAACTCTCTGGTCTTCCATCAATGGTAATTGAACATGCCGCTACAGTTTCAAAAGAAAAAGGAAATCAAAATGGATGGACTTTTACCTTACAAATGCCAAGTTTTCGCCCAATAATGCAATATGCTCATGATAGATCCTTAAGAGAGAAAATGATGCGTGAATTTAGTAGAATTGCTTATGGTGGTGAATATGATAATCAAAAAATTATCAAACAGATTGTTTCTTTAAGATATGAAAAAGCACAATTACTTGGCTTTAAGGATCATGCTGAAAAAACCTTACAAAAACGCATGGCAAAAAAAACAGAAACTGTAATGAATTTTTTAAATGAATTATTTGAAGTGTATTATCCGGCAGCAAAAGATGAATTGCATGAGATGCAAACCCTTGCTCAACATGATGGCATTAATAATATGGAAATTTGGGACCTAGCATATTATGCAGAAAAATTAAAAAAAGAAAAATTTGATTTTAATGAAGAAGATCTTAGACCATATTTTGAATCAAACAATGTAATTCAAGGTGTGTTTAAAGTTGCAGAATTAATGTATGACCTTAAATTTGTTGAATCTCCAAATACTCCCACATACCATGAAGAAGTTAAAGTATTTGATGTTTTAGATAAAGATGACAATCATGTTGCACTATTTTATATTGATCTACATCCAAGAAAAACAAAGAATGGTGGAGCATGGATGACTTGTTATAGAACTCAAGGACTTAATAAAAATGGAACCATTGAAAGACCCTTGATATCCATAGTTGCAAACCTCACACCATCTACCAAAGAAACCCCAGCTTTATTAACTTATGATGAAGTAAAAACAATTTTTCATGAGTTTGGGCATGCACTTCATGGCATGCTTTCAAATGTTACCTATAAATCATTAGCTAGCCCTAATGTCCTTTGGGATTTTGTTGAATTACCTTCTCAAATAATGGAAAATTGGTTAGGAGAAAAAGAAACACTACAACTTTTTGCCAAACATTATGAAACTGGAGAAATTATACCTGACTCACTAATTGAAAAAATAAAAACATCAAGTACATTCAATGCAGGTATAAATGGATTAAGACAACTAACATTTGGATTTTTAGATATGGCATGGCATACAGGAAACCCTAATAATTTTACAGATGAAATAGAAAATTTTGAAAATGAGTCAATAGGCAATATGCAATTATTGCCAAAAATAAAAAATTCAAGTATTTCATGTCACCTAGGACATATATTTTCAGGAGGCTATTCTGCAGGTTATTACTCCTATAAATGGGCTGAAGCATTAGATGCAGATGCATTTGAACATTTTAAACAAAATGGGATTTTTAATAAACAGATTGCAACATCTTTTAGAAAAAATATTTTAGAAAAGGGAAATACTGAAGATCCAATGAAATTGTATGTAAAATTCAAAGGGAAAGAGCCAGATTCAAAAGCATTATTGCGTAGAGATCAATTAATTTAATCATAAATAGGAGTATTTTTATGGAAGAGCCAATGAAATTAACAGAAGAAGAAAAAGAAAAACTTAATAAATCAAAAGATGAAAAAACATGGTATGAAGTTTGTGATGAAATAAAAGCACGCAGAAATGGACAATATCCAAATTATCTATCAAGAGAAATAGTAGAACTTTTTCAAACAAAATTTCCTGTCAATTTATCATAAACAAACATAAATGAAATTATTTTTCATATTTATATGCTTTGCAAAATTATTTGGAGATCTTATTTACCCCCCAAATAATGATGAAATTAATCATATTCATGTAATGTTTGAATGGGAAAAAGAAACAGAAGTAATTTCTTATGAATTTGAAATGTCAAATTCATCTGATTTTTCAAACATCTTAATTAATAGTACCATATCTGACACGAATATAATTGTTAAAGATGTCATTAATTGGCAATCTAATTACTACTGGAGAGTAAAACCTTCAAATGAAGCTTACATAAATACATTTAACTTTTCCACAAAAAATACATCTTATCAATTTTCAAATGATGTTGGCCCTGTAGAAATTATTACAAACAATTTAGACTCCTCTGAAGGAGTAGTAATTTATGGAATCATGAGCCCCTTTTATTCTGCTGCAATTGACATGAATGGAAATGAAATATGGAATTCAGGTGGAGTTGATACTTATATGTTTTCTCAAGTAAAAAATAATGTTTTTTTGGGAGATGCAAATCTTCCGCCATATTTCAAAGGTGAATTAGGTGTAGAATTTAATATTAGAAATGGAATTACTTGGAGCCAACCAACATATGGAGATGAAGAAGAATTCCTACAACATGAAATAATAAAATTACCAAATGGAAATTATTTGGGATTTGTCATTATCTATTTAGAACATTTTGTCCCTAATTCAAATGATTTTCCTCAAATACCAGAAGAGTATGATTTTCCTTTTGAAAATGATATTCCAGGTTTTTCTGATGCATTTGATTATCCTTGGACATGGAAGGGAGAACGCATTGTTGAATGGGATATAGATGGTAATGAAGTTTGGAGTTGGAATCCCTTTGATCATTTTAGTTTAAATGATTTTGATTACATGAGTGGTTTTTGGGAAAGTGTTGCTGGACCTGGAGATCCTTTTGATTGGACTCATTTTAATGCTTTAGCATATGATGAAAATGAAAATTGTATTTATGTATCTTCAAAAAATTTAAGTAGAATTTCAAAAATAGATAAATCAACTGGAAATGTCATATGGAATGTCGGAGTGGATTGGCTTGGAGATGACGTTATCAATCTAGACATGCCTTTTTCAGGCCAACATGGTCTAGAATTATTGGATAATGGAAATTTAGTTTTTTTTGACAATGGTATATTAAGTGGACGATTTGATGGAACAAACATATATAAATCTCGAGCAATGGAAATTAAAATTGATAATGATAATGCAGAAATAATTTGGTCATATACATTGCCTACAGAATCATATGGTGTCATATCAGGTAATGTTCAAAAATTAGATAATAATAATTATTTCATAACAACTGTTGGCAGTACTGATGGTGCTCATGGAATAGAAATTACTCCAGCCAATGAAGTAATATGGGATTGTAAATTTAATGTTGGGACTCCACAGGGAGCAATATATCGAGCAATGAAAATAAATGGATTACATGATGCAAATGCAAATCACAATTGTCTTGGATTAATAGGAGACTTGAATGATGATGATGGTTTAAATATAATGGATGTTGTTGCATTAGCTGATTGCATACTTACTGCCAATTGTGGAGAACTTTCAAATGGCTGCAATGGTGATCTGAATGGAGATAATGGTTGGAATGTAATAGACATTATTGCATTGGTTAACTGTATCTTAAATGAAAATTGTACATGAAAATGACATGCCATGCATATAAATTTTGTTACATTATGTAAAACTATTTAATTAAGAATTAATACCTTAAGTCATTTAATATAAATTAATATGAAGAAAAACTTGTTCAAATTACTAATATTGTCATTAATCTCAATCTCCGTTTCACTCTCTCAAGATTGTGCAAATGGATTTACTTTTTTTCCTGAAATCCCTAATAATGTGACTAATATAAATAATGAAGACAATTGTTTTTTTACTGATGACATAGCAGCCATTAATGATCTCATCAACCTAAATTCAATGTCATATAACTCTCCTTTGGCAATTGGAATACAAACTTGGGTGTCAAATAGATTAGTAAGCTGGGTAGCAACTTACACGCCAACTGGAAGCAATGGCGTGAATGAAAAAATTTCATTCTTACCAGAAAGTATTGGAAATCTAACTAATTTAGAAAGTTTATACCTTGAATGGAATAGCATAATGGAACTACCAAATAGTTTTTCAAATTTAACTTCAATGAAAAACTTGGCAATATCAAATAATTATCTTTCTTCCCTTCCCGATATTGGAAGTTTGATAAACCTTACTTACTTGGATTTAGGATATAATCAAATGACCATACTACCTGAATCCATTGAGAATTTACAAAATCTAGAATATCTATATATTTTCAATAATCAATTACAATCATTACCAGAATCCATTTG
>MDTE01027123.1_pt1 | contig 10036 bp, 9 predicted proteins | sample 811231 | NCBI WGS metagenome assembly MDTE01 (sample SAMN05326651, study PRJNA326480) | marine metagenome | isolation source: seawater | place: Indian Ocean: Red Sea | collected 2010 | reverse complement strand
TTGCAGGGCGTTGGCACACCTGAAGCGCATGCTGAAATCACCGCCAAAATCCTGGTTTCATCCAGCCTTCGCGGGGTTGAAACACACGGTGTTGGAAACGCTGTTCGTTACTCCGAGTCAATTGAACAAGGCGAATATACAGTTCCTCAATCCGTTGATGTGATTACGGAAACCGACACGACCGCGTTGCTTAGCTGCGGTGACGGTCTTGGCTTTGTCGCTGCGCATCAAGGTATGGAAATGTCGATCGCAAAAGCGAGAAAACATGGTGTCGGCATGGCAACGATTCGGGACGGACACCACATTGGAATGGTGGCGGCGTATCCGATGATGGCCGTTGCGGAAGACATGATTGGAATGGCGATGACCAACGCCAGCAAGGCAGTTCGTCCAGCTCTCGGGGCACGGCCGCGGGTTGGTACGAATCCGATTGCCTTTGGCGCACCAGCCGGTGAAGAACGTGACTTCATATTCGACATGGCAACTTCGACGATTGCCAGCGGGAAGATAGCTCTTGCCAAGCGACTGGGTGTGCAAATGCCGGTTGGCTGGGCGGTTACCGCTGAAGGCGAACCACTTACCGAGCCGCGTGGCGACCGAGGCGAGGACTGGGCGATGAATCCGCTTGGCGGTACTCGTGAGCAGGGATCGCACAAAGGATATGGACTGGGTCTGGTGGTGGATATTTTGTGCGGAGTTCTGTCTGGTGGCGGCTTTGGCACTCAACTTTCAGCCGGAGAGAACATGACGTGGACGATGGCGATCGATATTGCGAAGTTCCGAGATGTCGATGATTTCAAGGCGATGATGGACGACATGATTCGTGAACTACACGACACTCCACCGCTTCCCGGAGAGGACAGAGTGCTTGTTGCGGGTGATCCCGAGGCGGATTTCCAGGAAGATCGATTAGCGAACGGCGTTCCGGTTGAAAACAGTCAATACGACGAGATGCGTGCGAGGGCGATCCAACTAGGAGTAGAGATATTTATTTAGTCAGTGAGTTTACGGTGGGAGACTACCCCTTTTCCCTTAGGGAGAAGGTTGGGATGAGGGCGCGAGCGGTGGCTGGTGTTGACGTTAGCCCTCACCTAAATCCTCTCCCGGTGGGAGAGGACTTTTTGCGGTGATTCTTGGGAATGAAATTTTCAGCTTGAGGATTTGGTACTTTTTAGATGGTAAGTAAAGTCAAACTGAACGAAACGAACTCAACGAGGGTTCCCATCGAAGCGTTGCAGGCGCAATTGAGTTCGATCTTTGCCAAAGTAGGTTGTTCGAATCGGCACGCCGAAATTGCGGCAAAAGTTCTAGTCGCAGCGAGCGTTCGAGGAGTCGACACTCATGGAGTTTCCAACGTTGTCGGCTACTCACGCAGTGCGCAAGACGGTACTTACACCGTTCCACAAAGTACCGAAATCATCTCTGAATCGGACACCACGGCGCTCGTCAGCGCTGGGAACGGAATCGGATTGATCTCGGCTTATGAAGCCATGGAAATCGCCATTGAAAAAGCGAAAAAACATGGCGTTGGGATGGTGAGCATCAAGGATGGGCACCACGTAGGGATGGTCGCCTACTACGCGTCAATGGCACTCGATCACGACATGATCGGCATGTCGATGACTACCGCAGTTCCAGCCGTTCGTCCCGCGCTTGGCGCAAAGAAAATGCTTGGTACTAATCCAATCGGATTCGCAGCACCCGCTGGCGAAGAGCGTGACTTCTTCCTCGACATGGCAACCAGCACGGTAGCGAGCGGAAAGGTTGGTCTTGCCCGAAGGATTGGTGTTCCAATCCCGGCCGGTTGGGCGGTCACGACCGGTGATGGCGGAGAAATTACGGAGCCACCCGGCGGCGAGAACGATTCGTGGGCGCTAAACCCTCTGGGCAACACGAGAGAGCAGGGGGCGCACAAAGGCTATGGACTGGCGGTGTTGGTCGACATCCTGTGCGGTGTACTTTCTGGCGGCGGATATTCGGCTTCGCTCGATCGTGGACAGAACATGTCGTGGGTAATGGCTCTCGATATTTCCAAGTTCCGACCCGTCGACGACTTCAAAGCGATGATGGACGAGATGATCCGAGAGCTTCACGCTACACCTCCGTTGCCTGGTGCCGATGGCGTTCTGGTCCCAGGCGATCCTGAAGCTGACGCCATGGATGATCGACTAGCAAACGGCGTACCGGTCGAAAACGGTCAGTATGCCACCATCAAGGAACGAGCTGTAGAGCTCGGCTTGGAAGTGGTGATCTAGTCGGTTTCAATCTGGACGATTTCGGTTTGGCGATTGCCGGTTACTTCTGGTCCGTCTTCTCCGAGGTAAACGTCCATTTCGGAGCGTATTCCAAACTCGGGCAGGTAAACGCCGGGCTCGATAGTCACACCGACGCCGTTGATGACGGTACGGGTGTCGTGGGTCTCCCAGTCGTCGAGATTTACGCCGTTTGAGTGAACTTCATAGCCGAGAGAGTGGCCGAGTCGGTGCACGAAATACTCCCCGTATCCCTCTTTGTCGATCACGTTTCTGGCGGCACGGTCGAGCTCCCAGCCTTGAGGGTTATCGCCCTCTAGAACCCGATTTTCGAGTAATTGGAAAGCAGCGTCACGCGCCCCCGTGACGGCGTTGAACACATCCTGCTGTTTTTGACTTGGTGGTTCGCCAAGCTTTGCGGTCCACGTGATGTCGGCAGAGATGTTGCGCTGCCCGGGGAACTTCGGTTTTTTGCGCGCCCAGAGATCAATCAGCAGCCAACCTTCTCTTCTTATGACCGCTGAATCTCCGGACTGCGGGTCGTAATGGGGATCAGACGAATGTTCGTTGAATGCCACCACAGGACCATCGTCGAACTCGAGTCCGGCGCGGTCGAATCGACCTCGAATATGCTCGGCAATGTCGTGTTCAGTAAGTGCCCAGCGAATGTTTTCTCCGATGTACTTGAACGTTTGCTTGACGATATTGTCGAGAGCTTGAACGGCAAAGAAATGTGACTGCATTTGGTCCGGGGTCCAGCGCTCGGTGGAGTACTGGATTACGTCGCCAGATGAAACCACATCAGGACCGAGCGAGCGGATCAACTCTACCGTTCCGGCGTCGACGCGACCTACGCGAGGAAGCTCGTACAGCGGGGAGTACTCCATCGCGACGTTCTTTGCCGAATCAACGAACTTACGAAGTCCTGCAATCATTTGATCGCGATTGGCGTACCCCGTTACTGATGGAGCATCCGCAGGAAACCGGCCAGTATCAACATCATGCGCCAGCAGTTGTGGATCACCATTGGCGGGTATCCACAACCAGACCGGGCGGGTTAGGTGTTCAACACGCGCACCAAGTGCAGCTTCGAAGGCCGGGTTTGTGTAGCGATAATCCCGTGTAAGCCATCCGTCGATCCCCTCGGATTGCAAGTACTGTCTTGCGTCATCGAGAGGATTTCCAGAAGGGGCAATATCGCTAAGGCTCATAGTATTTGTTCTTGATCGGACCCTTCGGTCGTCCATCCCCGGTTGTTGCGTACCATGGCAGATTTGCTGCGGTGTACTGCTCTTCCCACTTTTTCTTGCGACGGATCTCGCGGTACTTACAGAATACAAACCAATCGGCGAACAAGGTCGGTACTCCGATCGCAATTGCGCCGAATACACGCAGTGGAACCGCCCATTTGTTAGGAGCGTACCCGAGACAGTCGCAGGCGAAGTCTATCGCCGCCATGTGGATCAGTGCCCATAGTCCGAGTGCCGGTACACCGAGGAAAATCAGCGCGGGCCAGAAGAAGTATCTGGACCAGTGCTTTTCTCTAACAGGAGTAGGTGATGACATGGTCACCGCATCTTACCGCTTGGATTTAGCCAATTCTGCGTATGTAGATAATGCCTTTTCGTAGGCTTCTGGCGTGTTGATGTCCAGTCGGACAATCGCTGAGTCGAACTTGATTCGGTGATGATTCACATCGGGTTTGCGGAATATCTCGCGCACCCCATGCGTCTCTTCCTTGATAGCGAGCAGCTCTGGGCGTAGTTGTGCGTCGAAGATTAGCGGGTGTCCGCCTTGACCCTCGAATCCCGGAGACGTCAATTCTGCTCCGAAATCGGTATGCAGGCGGAGAACTTTTTCGATCACCCAGGCAGGGCGTGGCTGATCGACCGCCAGAAGTACTATCGAGTGGATACCGTCCGGTAGTTCCCAAATCCCAGCTTTGATAGAGGTTGTTTTGCCTTCGATGAATTTCGGGTTGTAGGCGCGGATTATTCCGGGGCGGTCCTCTAGCAGCGGAGCCATCTCAGCATCGTACTTGCCGGTTACGACAACCACACTGTCGCAACCTCCCTGCAGGAGCGAGTTCATTTGGTATTCGAGAAGGGTAGTGCCTCGCCAGGGCAAAAGCGCTTTTGGCCTGCCCATTCGACTGGATTCACCAGCTGCCAACAGTATTCCCGCGGCGTTGTATTCAGGCACGTTAGTCGGCGCCTACCGGTTCAGCAGCTGCGGCTTTTTTCGATGCCTTCTCGGCCGCCTTATCGATAAGGCGTTGATCCAGTTTGAGGGTTCCACCATCGCCTCCGAGACGGAACCCAACGATTTCAGCCATGATCGACAGCGCTATTTCTTCTGGTGTTCGGGCAGAGATATTCAAGCCAATCGGCGACCGAACACTCTGGACCTCTTCCATCGTGAACCCTTCAGAGAAAAGTTCTTCGAAGATCAGGATGGTTTTTCTCTTCGATCCAAGAAGTCCAACGTAGCTTGCTGGTGTGCGCATTGCCGCCGCGGTCGCTGAAGCGTCGTAGCGGTGACCTCGGGTGGCAATCACGATGAAAGAGTTTGTGCCGATTGGTAGTTGCTCAAATGCAGAACCATAGTCGGCGACAACCGTCTGCTCTGCTTCTGGGAATCGATCCTTATTCGAAAATTCTTCGCGGTCGTCTATTACGAAAATTCGGAACCCAAGACTCGAAGCAATATTCGAAATGGCTTTCGACACGTGACCTCCGCCGGCAAGCACCAGCGTTGGCGGCGTGGTGTAAGCCTCAACAAAATATTCGGCGCCGGAAGGGTCAACGACATAGTCGTTCTTGCCCATCGCCATCAGGTTTCGAGCCGAGTTCACTGCATTCGAATCCAGCTTCTCGGTTCCAAGTGAACCCTTGATAGATCCGTTCTCTCGAATGAGAAGTTTTGAACCGACGGTGAGACCGGAACCCTCCGGGGTCGTCATGAGGCTCGCCACTGCGACAGGAGCACCACCTTCGTAGGCAGCAATAACTTCTTCGCTGAAATCCTGTTCAGACTGCGGTTCGCGAATCGGATCGAGAAGGAAGTACATCGTTCCGCCACACACGAGACCGTCTTGAGCAGCAAGATCTTCGTTGAGCTCGTAGTCACGCATTTCTGCGGTGCCGCCATCTTTCAACAGTTGAGATGCTGCAAACCAAATGTCGCCTTCGACGCAACCGCCACCGAGTGTTCCAACACCAGACCCGTCTGCCCGTACGAGCAGCTTGGCTCCGGGTTTCTGCGGTGTGGATCCCGAGGTTTTGACCACGGTAGCAACGACCATTTCGTTGCCGTTTTTTAGCTCGTCAGATGCGGCTCTGAAAACCTGTTCCATGTACTTCTCGGTGCTAGTGGAGAGTCGTTAGAAATTAGTTGCGCAGATCGGCGTGTTCGATGCGCACCTAGACGGTGTGAAAAGTAGCGTTCATTCTTGCTCTCAGATTACCACAACGGGAGTTGTGAACTGGCGCTGATCCGCTCTGTGACAACGTCTGCTCGAAACGGGCGACAGAGAACACGTTTCAGGTTGATTCGTTGGAAATCAAGGCTTTTCGTAAACGGTGAATCCACCACCAGAAAAGCTCGCAGCGTAGTTGTACTGGTACGCAACTGGTCGGATTCCGGGTCGGAAATCCTCGGTTTGCGTGTAGTCAAACTGTTCGTCGCTGGGACAAAGAATTCGACCGTCGAATAAGGAACGACCCTTCAATGCCCGGAACTTGTTACGCCTTGCTTAGCCGCTCTGCTGCGTCCTGAACTGATCGGACAATCTTGTCGTAGCCTGTGCAGCGACAAAGATTCCCCGCCAGCTTTAGCCGGATTTCGTTCTCTGTCGGATGCGGATTCTCGTTCAGTAAAGCTGTAGCGGCAATCATGAATCCTGGTGTGCAGAAACCGCACTGGAGCCCCGAATTTTCCACGAACGCATCCTGCACTGGTGAGAGATGACCGTGATCAGCGAGTCCTTCGACAGTGGTCACTTCTCGACCGTCAACTTCAGGTGCTAGAACAAGGCACGAGCAGGAAGACTTTCCGTCTACCATCACCGTGCAGGCACCGCAGTTACCGTTCGAGCAGCCTTCCTTAGTGCCGGTGAGTTGAAGCTGATCTCGAAGAGTTTCGAGTAGCGTCCATGTTGAGTCAACGAGGATCTCGTGCTGCACGCCGTTGACGGTTGTTTTGATCTGTTTCTTTGTCATTAGGCGAGCCTCTCCAGGCAAATGTTCAACGTTCGTTTGGTAAGAACTTTTACCAGCTCTTTTCGATACTCCGCAGAACCTCTGACATCGGTGATTGGAACGGCAGACTGTACAGCGATGTTGGCCGCTTCATTGATCGTTTCAGGAGTGATCTCTTTACCTTCGAGATACTCTTCAGCTGTGTAGGCACGTACCGGAGTTGGTGCCACTGAAGCGAGAGCAATACGAGCCTTCTTCACAACGTTTGTTGAAGGATCAACTTCCACCAATGAACCGACACCCGCTACAGCAATGTCCATTTCGTTGCGAGGAATGAATCGTAGGTAGGCAGATGCTGTATTTTCCGAAGGCGTGGGGAGTACCACTTCTTTTAGGATTTCTCCCTTTTCGAGGACGGTCTGACCCGGACCTGCAAAGAAGTCGATGAGCGGGATTTCGCGCTCGCCGCTCGCACTGGCTGTGTGTGCGATAGCTTCGTGAATCAGCAGAGATGGAATAGTGTCGGCGGATGGTGCAGCGTTGCAGACGTTCCCTCCAACGCTTGCTCGATTCTGAATGTGTACCGATCCAACAAGTTCGGTCGACTCAGTCAGGGCAGGGTACCCACCGCTGTCGGCCGTGAAATTGTGAACTTCCGTACACGAAACCGCAGCTCCGATTCGAAGCCCAAACCCGTTTGTCTCGATCAGCGAGAGTTGTGGGACACGCTTCATGTCGACCACCAGATCGGCGTTTCGCCTGTTGTTCTTCAACTGGTCGATGATGTCGGTTCCGCCACTCAAAGCGCGAACCTCACCGGGTCGAGCCATAAGTTCAAGCGCCTCGGCTAACGAGGTTGGGGCTTCGTAATCAAAGTTCGGCATTCGTTCGTGCTACTCCAAATTCCTGAGCCTGGTTCGATATCGAACACAGACACAAATTTCCGGTGGGGCGAGATTGTACGCCTCTAACCCACCCTGTACTCGGCGAGGGTGTCCCATTTTGGCGTGAGTCCGAGTCCCGGCAGATCAGGAGCGTAGACGTAGCCGTCCTTAATCGTTAGTTCGTGCTCCCAAACTTTTCCGTGCATCGGATTCACCGAGTCACGGTAGTACTCGAGAATCAATCCATTCGGAACCGCTGCCACCAGGTGAATGTGCACTTCTTGTGCCCCGTGAGGAGCAACATCCAGATCGTTCGCTTGGGCGAGTGCGGCGACCTTCATGTACTCGGTAATTCCGCCGAGAATTAGTGCGTCGGGCTGGAGAATATCGACCGCCCGAGCGTTGATCATGTCGCGGAATCCGTAGCGGGTGTACTCGTTTTCTCCTGCAGCAACAGGCACTGAAGTCGCACGAGTTATCTCTGCCTGACCGATGTAGTCGTCTGGTTCCACCGGCTCTTCAAACCAGAACAGATCGTACTGTTCCGCCTTTCGAGCAAACTCGATCGCCTGGTAGTGCCGGTAAGCGTTGTTGGCGTCGACCATGAGTCGCACGTCAGGACCAATAGCTTCACGGCAAACTCGCACGCGCTCGACATCCTCGTTGATCGAAACAGCACCAACTTTGATCTTCACGGCGCGGGCACCGAGTTTGACGTTTTCTTCCATCTCCTGGGCAAGCTCTTTGAGACCTTTTCCTTCCTCGTAATAGCCACCCGCAATGTAAGTGTCGACCTTGTTCGTGAAGCCACCAAGCATCTTGTACACGGGCATGTTCGCAACCTTGCCCTTGATGTCCCAAAGCGCAATATCAATACCAGCAATGATGCGAGTCGAAATACCGCGTCGACCAACCAGCTTGGGTCGCCACATTGCATGCCAGAGAGCCTCGTTGTCGAGAGGATCGTTGCCAATTAGACCCTTCTTGAAATGTTCGACGAACGAAGCACCAACTTCAGGGGTTGATTCGATTCCACCGGCAAGACCAATTCCCTGGATGTCCGGGTCGTCAGTGTCGATAACGACAATATTCAACAGGTTGTGCGTATACGTGTAGAGACCGTTTGTGATCGGCACTGCACGCGGCCACTTGAACATTTCGAGTCGTACATCTGTGATTTTCATCGAGTGACTACCTTGGTGGAGATTTCTTCTAGCGCTGAAACGTTGGTAGCGAGCGCCCATGAGTTTGGAAGGGAAATTTGGGCGGAGTTTAGCAGCGGATTTTGCGACGCACACCCGCCATCGGATCGGATTCCTGTGAATCGACGGGATCCGGGCGGGAACCACTCGACCGCCTGCCGCAAAGAATTTTCGGCATCATTTTTTTTACGCCATATAACGCCGAATAAGCGGGCAGATGCTAACTTTGAATACATGGAGACTCAGTCACAGACATCGTCGTTCCGACAAAGCTATGAGGAACGAGACCAGCTTGAGCTTGATCGTTTCGAAGAAGATCGTCGCCGTCGCATCGGCATGGCGATCGCGCTCGTTCCTCTTGGAATAGCGATGGCGCTGATAGTCCAGTACATAAACATTGTCGTTGCGATTGACGATGCCGACTGGCAGTACGTTCTCCACCGACCCAACTTCGGCCATATTCTCAAACTGTCGCTCGCACCGTTCGTCGGGGGCGGACTGGCAATGCTGCTTGCGGGCTTGATAGCGACTTCCGTTTCAGGGCGTGAAGGCTGGTTCCTGCCTTACTTTATGGCCGCCATTCTTTACTCGCTATTTATGCCATTGATCGTCAGCTTGCTACTGCCTGCGAATTTGTTCTTGCTGGAAATCACGGGTCTTACGTTCACGGCGCGATCCGCGGGTGAAGCATTCTCCGACTGGATATGGAGCACGCCGTTCTTCGTGCTGACCTACACGATGACGGGGATGAAACAGGCGTTCTGGGCCGGGATAGGCGCGATGCTCGTGGCTGTCGGCGTGTTCCGCATCATGGGACCCAATTCGGTCACGTTTAGTTTAGCTCGCACTACCGCATTAACTGCAGGTGTTGGAGCCCTGATTGTCGTGATCGTAATGTTCGGACCACTCGGGATCTTCGAGATCCTCTTCAACTCGTTCCGAATTACGACGACCGGTTAGCCGGGGCTTTCTCGGTCTTTCAGTGGGTCGGGTTCTAGCTAACCGCCCAGAGCATCTACAAGCGCTGTGCACGAATCGATCGACTGCTCGCACAGAAGAACGGTGTTGCCGACAACAGCAAATGCCTTGAACTTGGTCACCGCACTCGATCCGGCTCCACGGTTGCTCGCACCGAACTGTCCGCCCTCACGGAAGCTCTGATCAATGTCTTCCGATGCGTCGGCGATACCGGCGGTCTTCGCAGAATCGTGTGAAGCGTAAATCCGAACCTCAATGTCCTTAGCGGCAAAGAATCCGAAGTAAACCTCTGTCGCCTCCGGCACGGTGCTAATGTCGTCGTACTGCTTCGACATCTTCCACCCCGCCGCAATGTAGTCATCGACCGAGTAAGTAGATTCGACGTTGAGGATCACCGAAACGCCTTCTAGTTCTTCGTCGATTTGCGACGCTGGAGCCGAATCTGCCGAGTCTGAATCGGAATCCGAACCACACGCTGCTGCGAGGGTTATCACCATTGAGACCAACAAAAGGATAAGAAG
>MDTE01094271.1_pt1 | contig 10037 bp, 9 predicted proteins | sample 811231 | NCBI WGS metagenome assembly MDTE01 (sample SAMN05326651, study PRJNA326480) | marine metagenome | isolation source: seawater | place: Indian Ocean: Red Sea | collected 2010 | reverse complement strand
GGCAAGGGAAGTGGGTGCGAAGCCCACACGGTCCCGCCACTGTAAGCGAGGAGCGGTTCGGTACTCGGCCCCAGGGCCCGCCACTGCGTACTGCGTGGGAAGGCGCCACCGAGCCGCGTTGATCCGCGAGTCAGGAGACCTGACCACCGGGTTCGTCCTTTCGCTCCGTCCGCATCCGGACGGGCACGGCGCGTGGAAACGCCGGAAAGGAGCCAGTGGTCGTCTCCCGTTCTCTTCCGCTCCCAACACGACGCACCGCGACGCCCCCAGGCGTCTGTCAGGACGATGCTGCGCGCTGACGCCGTGTCGTTCGCCTATGGCGAGGAGGCTGTCCTCGACGAGGTCACCGTCTCGGTCCCCGAAGGCGGCCTGCTGGGGGTGCTGGGGCCGAACGGCTCCGGCAAGACCACCCTGCTCAAACTGCTGGCGGGTCTGCTGCCCCCGGGCCGCGGCGAGGTGACACTCGACGGGCAGCGTGTGGAGAGCTTCGGACGCGGCACCCTGGCGCGCCGACTGGCGGTCGTCCCCCAAGAGACCGAGCTCGTCTTCGATTACACCGTTCTCGATGTCGCCCTCATGGGGCGCTATCCCCACCTGCGCCCGTTCGAGCTCGAGGGGCCAGACGACCTGGACATCGCCCGGCGGATGCTGGACGCCACCGGCACCGCGCACCTGGAAGCTCGACCGTTCCGCACCCTCAGCGGGGGGGAACGGCAACGAGTCGCCATCGCCAGCGCGCTGGCGCAGTTCGACACCGACACCTCGAAGCCCGGGCGGGTGCTCCTGCTCGACGAACCGACGGCGTCTCTCGACCTGGCGGCGCAGCTCGAGACCATGGCGCTCATCGCCCGCCTCAACGGGGAGCACCGAACCACCGTGGTGCTCTGCACCCACGACCTGAATCTCGCGGCCCGGGTGTGTGACGACCTCGTGCTGCTACGCGAGGGCTCGGTCGCCTCGGCCGGACGTACCGATCAGGTGCTGACGCGGGACACCATCGCGGCGGTCTACGGCGTCGACGCCGATGTCCAGCGTCATGAGGCGACCGATCGACTGACCGTGCTGCCACTCCGCACGAAGGAGCCCGCCTGACGATGCCCTCCTACGCGGGCCTCCTACCGGTGACGGCCGGGGTCAGCGCCGCGGCGCGTCGCCGCCGGGTGTGGGCCGTGCAGATCGGTTTCCTGCTCCTGGCGGTGCTCGCCGTGCTCGTCGCGCCGCTGGTCGGCCCGACCGCCATCAGCCTGCGGCAGGTCTTCGACCCGACGGTGGCGTTCGCCGACAATGTCGACGCGCAGATCTTCTTCATCGCCCGCCTTCCGCGCACCCTGGCCGGAGCCCTGGTCGGCGGGGCGCTCGCCGCGGCTGGCGTCATTCTGCAGGCGCTGCTGCGCAACCCGTTGGCCACGCCGTTCACCCTCGGTGTCTCGGCCGGGGCCTCGCTCGGGGCCATGCTGGTGATCACGCTTGGCGTGCCGTTGACCCTGGCCGGGATCCCCGCGGTGCCGGTGGCCAGCTTTGTCGGCGCCCTGGTCGCGATCGGTGTGGTCTACGGACTCGCGACCATGCGTCGCCAGGGGCTCTCGACCAACGTGTTGCTGCTGGCCGGCGTCACCCTCAACTCGCTGTTCTCGGCCATCATCCTGTTCGTTCAGTACCTGGCCGACTTCGCGCAGAGCTTTCAGGCCATCCGCTGGGTCATGGGCAACCTCGACGTGAGCAGCTACCAGCCGCTCCTCTGGGCGCTGCCGATGCTGCTCGTCGCCGGGGGGGTGTTCGCCACGCTGCCACGGGCCCTCAATCTCTTGACGCTGGGCGCCGACAGCGCCGCCGCTCGCGGCATCAACGTGCTTCGCACCCAGCGCCTGGCGTTCGTCAGTGCGTCACTGGCCACCGGCGCGGCGGTGGCACTCGGCGGACCGATCGGGTTCATCGGCATCATCATTCCGCATCTCATACGGCTGCTGGTCGGCGCCGACCACCGCCTCGTGCTCCCGGCGTCTGCCTGCCTCGGCGCCGCATTCCTGGTCGTATGCGATACGGCCGCACGCACGCTGCTCTCCCCCATGGAGCTTCCCGTGGGGGTGATCACCGCCATGCTCGGCGGCCCGTTTTTCCTGTGGTTGCTGGTGACCCGCGGTGGAGGCCCTCGATGACCGATACTCGCCGACTCCTTCTGTGCCTCACCCTGGCGCTGTCGGCGGCGGCGCTGCCCGCCCAGACGCGACCCGAACGGATCGTGTCGATCGTGCCGGCGCTCACCGAAGCGCTGTTCTCGATGGGCGCTGGACCACGCGTCGTCGGGGTGGGCAGCTTCGACCGTCATCCGGCCGAGGTCGAGGCTCTCCCCAAGGTGGGCGGGCTGATCGACCCGGACATGGAACGGATCATCGCGCTGACCCCGGACCTGGTCGTCCTCTACGGCAGCCAGGACGACCAGATCGCCCAGCTGGAGCGGGCCGGGATCTCGGTGTTCGTGTACGCGCACGGCGGGCTGGTCGACACGCTCTCGACGATCCGCGAGCTCGGCGCCCGGACCGGCGAGGTTGCAGGCGCGGCCGAGCTGGTCAATCGCATCAGCCGCCAGATCTCGCAGGTCAGCGCCCGGGTGGCGGACCGATCTCGGCCACGGGTGATGCTGGTGTTCGGCCGCGAGCCCGGCACGTTGTCGAACGTCTATGCCAGCGGCGGCGTCGGGTTCCTGCACGACATGGTCGAGGCGGCCGGGGGCGACAACGTGTTCGCCGACGTCGCGCGCGAATCGGTGCAGCTCTCGTCGGAGTCGATGTTGAGCGCCGCGCCCGACGTCATCATCGAGCTGAGCTACGACGAACGGATGACGCCCGACCGGCAGGCCGCCGAGCGCGCGGTCTGGAACCGTCTACCGGCGATCCCGGCCGTCCGGGGCGGACGAGTCCACCTGCTGCTCGGCAACGAGTTCGTCCAGCCCGGTCCGCGCATGGGCGACGCCACCGAGGCGATCGCGCGCGCCGTGCACCCGGAGGGGTTCTAGGGTGACGAGGTCGGTGCGCTATGACCCGGTCGCCGCCGTGGCCCGAGCCATCTGCCACGAGGATGAGCCGATGCTGCTGCTGACCGACTTCGACGGCACGTTGTGCGAGTTTCTGACCGACCCGGAGCGGGTGGAGCTCACCCCGACGCGACGCCGGCTCCTGGCCTCGTTGGCCGCGCACCCGCAGGTCGACGTCGGGGTCGTGAGCGGTCGACCGCTGGAGAACATCAAGCGTCGCGTCGCGCTCGATGAGGACCTCTACTACGCCGGTCTCCACGGGTGCGAGATCGAGGGTCCGCACAGCTCCGTCACCGCGGCGATCGATGACGTCGATCTGGCCGAGCTCGCCGACGCGGCCACCCGCCTGGAGGCGATCGCCGCCGACGTCGGCGGCGCCTTCGTCGAGTACAAGCGCCAGTCGGTCACGTTGCACCTGCGAGCGGCCACCCCGAACGACCGGCGCCGCGCAGAGGCGACGTTTCACCACGACACACGCGATCTCCTCGCGCGAGGACGGATCCGTCTTCAGCCCGGCGACTGCGTCCTGGAACTGGTCGCCTCGTCGTCGTGGACGAAAGGCGACGCCGTCACCTGGATCCGCCGCGACCTGGAAGCGCGTCGAGCGACCCGGGCGCGCCCCGTCTATCTGGGCGATGACCGGACGGATGAACATGCCTTCGCGGCCATCGGCTCCGACGGAGTCAGCGTGGCCGTCGGTCCCCGCCCCAGCGGCGCCTCGTATCGCCTCCCCGACCCGGCGGCGGTGGAGCGGCTGCTTGGCCAACTCCTAGAGAACATCACCCATCGGAGGTAACACGCGTGACTACTCGTACCACTCTCACTCTTGCCCTTGTGTTCGCCCTGGCGGGCTCGTCGTTCGCCCAGACGTTGAGCGGCACCGTGCTCGACAGCACCGGCGCCGTGCTGCCGGGTGTCGCCGTCGACGCCGTCGTCGGGGAACGACCGGCTGGCGCCACGACCACGGGCGCCGACGGGCGCTACGAGCTCGCCATCGGCCCGGGCGTCTTCCGGGTGACAGCGCGGCTCGAGGGGTTCACGACGCGCATCGCGACCGTCGACGTGTCCCGGTCCACAACCCAGGACTTCCAGCTCCCTCCGGCGCCGATCAACGACCGTGTCGTCGTGACCGCGTCTCGCACGACGCAAAGCCGGCAGTCGGTCACCGAGTCACTGTCGGTCTTTGGCGCCGAGGACATCGCGCGTCTGGGCGCCACCTCGCTGGGCGAGGTGATTCGCTTCGTGCCAGGCCTCAATGTCGAAGCGAACGGGCGGGAAGGAGAGCTCACGTCACTGTTCAGCCGTGGCGGCGAATCCGACTACAACCAGGTATTGATCGACGGCGTCCAGGTGAACACGAGCGGGGGGGCGTTCGATTTCAGCCGGGTGTCGGCGGCCGAGATCGAACGTGTCGAGGTGGTGCGCGGCGCCCAGTCGGCGCTGTACGGCTCTGACGCGATCGGGGCGGTCATCCAGCTGTTCACCAGGCAGGGCACCCCCACCAGCGCCCCCACCATCCAGGGCTCGCTCGAGGGCGGCAGCTTCGGGAGCGCCCGTGGCGACGCGCGCCTCCTCGGTGGAGCCCGCGGCCGCCTGAACTACCAGTTCGGCAGCGCGTTCCGCCGGACCGACGGCGCCTTCCAGGACCGGCTGCCCGAGAAGGACGGCTTCCGCCAGACCTCGATCGACGGCGGCCTCGGCGTCATCGTCGGCAACCAGACCCGGCTTCGGGTCGGCGGCCGCTACAGCGACGCCGACGGACGGTCGGTCGGGCAGATCGGGTTCTTGCCCGGAGACACCGGGACCGGCTACGACACCAACGACGCGTCGTACTACCTGACGATGGACCAGACGCTGCGACCCTGGTTCACTCACTCGGCCGGGCTCACCTACTTCCGCCACGACCGGGTCTCCGGCGACGAGATCGGCGACAGCTTCCCGAGCCTCCATGCCGTGCTCTCGGGCACCCCCGGCGCGCGATTTCCCGACAGCCCGCGGCTGATCCGACTACTGGACAACGCGACGTTCAGTGCTCTGGCGGCCAATCCCTCCGGTCTTGGGGCCGGCGAGTTCCTCGCCACGACGCCGTTCGGCGTGTTCGACTTCCCGTTCACCTTCGAGTCCGAGCATCGCCGCTACTCGGCGCAGTATCAGGCCAACGTGACCTGGGCCGGAGACCAGGTGCTCAGCGCCGGGTACGAGTTCGAACGAGAAGAAGACCCGTTCCGCGAGAACGCCACCCCGGGTGGCGGCTTCGAGATCGAGAACAACGCCTTCTTCGTGCAACAGCGCCTGGCGCTGGCCGACCAGTGGTATGCGAGCGTTGGCGTCCGGATGGACGACAACAGCCGGTTCGGCACCGAGGCCAGCCCGAAGCTCTCGGCCGGAGGTTACCCGGTGCCGGTCAACGACGGTGCGGTCTCGTCGGTCAAGCTGTTCGGCAACGTCGGCAAGGGGATCAAGAACCCGAACTTCTTCGAGCTCTTCGGTTCAGGCTTCGTCAACGGCAACCCGGACCTCAAGCCGGAGCGAGCCACGACCATCGACACGGGCGTCGAGCTCACGTTCCACGACCAGCGGTGGCTCGGACGCGTGACCTACTTCGACAGTGACTTCGAGGACCAGGTGGCCTTCCAGTTCTCGCCCGGCTTCGGGGGCGACGGCATCCCCGACTACCTGAACATCGACGGCTCCCAGGCGCGCGGCGTCGAGATCGAAGCCGGGCTGCAGCGCCCGCTCGGTGGACTGACCGCCATCGTCTCCTACGCCTACACGGATACGGAGGTCATCAGCGCGGTCAGCACGAACCCGCAGTTCCAACCGGGTCAACCCCTGCCGCGACGGCCGAAGCACTCGGGCAACGTGCAAGCCACCTACACCCAGGGCCGCGCGAGCCTCCACCTGAACGTGAGGTTCGTTGGCGACCGGCATGACTCCGCGTTCCTCGGACTCTCGCGGGTGTCTGACGGCCTGCCCGTCGACATCACCGTCAACCCGGGCTACACGCTGGTGGGCTTTGGCGGTCAGTATCGGGTCAACCCCGAGCTCACCGCCTTCGCCCGCGTCGAGAACCTGACCGACGAGGAGCACTTCAGCGCGCTCGGCTACCCGGGAATGCCGCGGGCGTTCGTGGTGGGAGGACGGTTCAACCTGAGCCGCTGAGCTCGGGGCGCGGCAGCTGGATGCGAAAGCAGCTGCCCCCGGAGGGCGCCGGCTCGTAGGTCAGCTCGCCGTGGTTCGCCTCGACGGCCCACTTGGCGATCGAGAGCCCGAGACCGCTACCGCCGGGGTCGGCGTGTTGCTCGCCTCCCCGGAACAGCCGCTCGAACAAACGGGCCCGATCCCGCTCCGGGATCCCCGGACCGGTATCGAGCACTTCCAGGACGGCGGTGGCGGCGGTGTCGAAGACTCGCACCCGGATCTGTCCACCCTCGGGGGTGTAGCGGATGGCGTTGTCGACGAGATTGATCACGGCCTGGCGGAGGGTGATGTGGTCGGCGCGGCACGGCGACGCGGCCTCCACCTCGACGTCGAGCGTCTGTCGCTTCTCTTCGGCGAGGACGCCAAGGTGGGTCGTCACATCGTTGGCGAGCGCCCCCAGATCGACCTCTCGCATCGCCGCCGGTGTCGCGTCTCCGCCATCGGCCCGGGCCACGGCGAGCAACTGGTTCACCAACCTGGTCAGCCGATCGGTCTCTTCCAGCATGCTCTCGATCACTTCCCGATACGAGGCAGCATCTCGGGGACCTCGCAGCCCAACCTCACCCACGCTACGGATGGCGGTCAAGGGGGTCCGCAGCTCGTGGGACACGTTACCGGTGAACCGCCGCATCTGGAGGAACGACGACTCGAGACGCCCCAGTGTGTCGTTGAACACGGTCGCCATCCGACCGAGCTCGTCTTGCGGCGTGTCGATCGGCAACCGCTCGTCGAGCCGCGATGCGGTGATGTCCCGAGCGCGCTCCCCCATGCGAGCCACGGGCGCGAGCGCCCGGCGCGCCACCACGTAGCCGACCCCCCCGGCCACCGCCACGGCCAGAGGCAGCCCCAGCCCGAGGAGCAACGCCAGCTCGCGCACCTCGAGACGCATGGTGGCCTCCGACCGCCCAACCTGCAGCACTACCGGACGACCGCCCACCATGGCCCGATCGGTCAACAGCCGGAACGGCGCCGGATCGGAGGGGACCGCCACGATGCTCCCGGCTGCTTCGCGGCTCAGGTCCTCGCTGTCGGGAACCGGCAGGCGCTGGGCCATCGCGGTGCGATAGATCAGCTCGCCGCTGCCGGAGAACACCTGGAGCCACGGGCTATCCGCACCCCAGGGATCACCTTCGAACCAGGAGAGAGACCCATCGGGGCCCTGCTGGGCCATCTCGGCAGCCCACCGAAAGTCGCTGCGAAGACGGGAATCAAGAGCCCCGGACAGATTTCGCGTGACCAGCCACAGCACCACACCGACATACACACCCAGCACGACCACCATGGCCGCGACCTGCCAGGCCGTGAGCTGGGCGCGCAAGCTGTGTGGCCACCAACGACGCATCACTCGTCGTCCTCACGCAGCACGAACCCGACCCCCCGCACGGTCTGGATGAGCTTCACCGGCTGCTGCTGATCGACCTTCCGCCGGAGTCGCGAGATGTGCACGTCGATCACGTTGTCGAGCGTCGTGCTGCGCGCCGTCTCGCTCCACACCTCGCGCGCCAGCGTGTCCCGCGACACCACCTGTCGAGCGTTCAATGCCAGGTAGTGAAGCAGGTCGAACTCCTTGGCCGTCAACTCGAGCGCCTCACCCCCCCGCTCGGCGCGCCGCGACGTCCTGTCGATCCGAAGACTGTCGACCGTGATCTGTTCGGGCTCGGCGGGCCGGCCACGACGGACGACGGCCCGAAGCCGCGCCAGGAGCTCGGCAAAAGCGAACGGCTTCACCAGGTAGTCGTCGGCGCCCGCATCGAGGCCGACCACGCGGTCGTCGAGCGTATCGCGGGCCGTCAGCACCAGCACCGGGGTCGCCAGCCCCCGCTCACGCATGGTGGTCAGCACGTCGAGCCCGTCGCGCCCCGGTAGGTTCAGATCGAGCACCACGGCGTCGAACGACTCCTTCGTGAGTCGGAAGAAGGCATCCTCCCCCGTCGCCTCGACGATCACGTCGTAGCCGTCGCCCTCCAGGCCCTGGCGCAGCGCGGACGCCACCTTCTCCTCGTCCTCGACGACCAGAAGCTTTGCCGACCGACGCGCGCCATTCCCGATCTCCTCGGCATCTGACCCGGCCATGGAACCAGCTTAACGAACGCGGTCTGATTTCAGGGAATCTTCAGATCGGCCCCGCCGGTCCCGGCATATGATAAAGGCACGTCGAGGCAGCGCTCATGACCCGATGGACCGCCCTTTTCGTGGCCAGCTTGACCGCCCTGGGGGCAGCGATCCATGCCCATCACGCGATCGGCGAGGTCTACGACGAGGAGCAGACGCTGATACTGGAAGGGGAGGTCACGTCGTTCCTCTTCGGCGATCCTCACTCGATGGTGCATCTGCGCGTCCGGGACACCGACGGCGACGCCCACACCTGGGCCGTCGAGTGGCGAGCCGCGTTGCAGCTCGAGCAACAGGGTTGGAACGCCACCGACCTGAACGCGGGCGAGCGCGTCCGCATCTGTGGCCACCCTGGTCGTGACCCCGGCGCCTTCAGGCTCTACCTGCGGAGCTTGACCCAGCTCGCCACCGGCAAGACCGCTCTCTCCCCCCCACCCGACGGCGCGACCCCCTGCGCGCGCTAGCGGCACCGGCGCGGGTGGTACACTCCCCGTCATGTCGTTCCTTGGTCCGCTGCGGACCGTGATCGGGCATCCGATGCGGGCCTACTACGTCCCGATCCTGGGCGGCCTGGTGCTCGGCGGGAGCGCGTTCATGCCCTGGATCGTGGTCGGCTCCGACCGATACGGTGGCGTCCCGGACCTGGCCGCGTTCTGGGTGCTCGGGCTGGCGGCGCTGGTCCTCGTGCTGGCCGGGCTCAGCATCGCGACCCGGAAGAACTCCAGGCATCCGCTGCTGCTCGTCGGCCTGTTCGCCTTCGGCGTGCTCTTTCTGTCGGAACGGCTGATGGAACGCGCGGCCGCGCAGCAGGGCTGGGCGGCCGAACAGGCGCGCGCGATCGTCACGGGCGGTGAGGCCCGGGCCGTCTCGGAACCGACCATGGCCCCGGGCGCCTATATCGGGCTGGGGGCGTCGACCCTGATCGCGCTGTTCGGACTGACCGTCGTCGTCAAGCGGGTCCCGCAGATACACGCGCTGCCAGAGGACGACGACGTCTAACTCTTGAATGGGGCTTCGCCCCAAACCCCACGCGACGCTAGTGGGGGCCCAGAACGCCGGCAGTTCCGGCACGGAACTGCTTAGCAGTCCCGCGACTTCCGCCGGGACTGCCCCACGCCGCGTCGCGGGGCAGCGCCGGGCCAACGCCTCCACTGCCATGCGTTGGCTTAAGCCAAACCTCGGACTCGCGGTTTGGCCGTGCGCACCCGGCGGGCCGTCTGCGACGGCCTGCTGGTAGGTACACCGCTGACCGGTGACGAGGCGGTTCGGATCCGGTCGCGGCCGTGAAGCGTCCCACAGTGTAACTCGCCGAGGGGGCGCGCTTGGCCCCCACGCCGGCCGCTTGAAGGACGCCGGGGCGCGGCATAACATGTACGGTTCGGGATGTGACGGCGACCGTGTTCATACCAGGACAGGCCCAGTAATGAACGACCATGCGCTGCGGATCTACGACTCGATTCTCGGGCTGCGTTGCGACGCGGACAACCCGACGCCCTTGGTTCGACTGAACCGGGTGGTGGGCTTCGAGCACACCCAGGTCTACGCGAAGCTGGAGTGGTACAACCCCTTCGGAGCGGTCAAGGACCGCGTGGCGGACAATCTGCTCGAAGATGGCGAGCAGCGCCAGACGGTGGGGCCTGGGCAGAAGCTGGTCGAGCCCACCTCGGGCAACACCGGTATGGCCCTGGCGATG
>MDTE01082481.1_pt1 | contig 10037 bp, 9 predicted proteins | sample 811231 | NCBI WGS metagenome assembly MDTE01 (sample SAMN05326651, study PRJNA326480) | marine metagenome | isolation source: seawater | place: Indian Ocean: Red Sea | collected 2010 | reverse complement strand
GGGATTTGGCGATCATTTCTTCTCTGACAGTGGTGGTGACCTTTCTATTACCAACAGTAATAGTAACTTCGGAAATACCTCACTTAGATCTAAGGGATTTAAGAGAGCAGCATTTACAAAGGATAAGGCAGGACAGATTACGCACGTTATCCCTCCAAAAGCACTAGATGATGTTGCTGAGGTCTCGATTAACTGGGTAACACTTGACATTCAGAAGATCAAGGCAGCAGCAGATCCAACAAAACTATTCTTGTATGGTTACACCAATGAGAATGCAAAACCCCCTAGCAAGATTCAGGGTTACACCATTGGTGCACGTAGAGATTCACCCACACTGCCTGATAAAGTCAACGTACTGTTGATTGCAGCAGGTGCAAGTAATCCTACAACACATACTGCAAAGATTGATCCATCAGGTCCTGAAGTAACTGGTACTTCCCCTGGTGATGATGCATCTCCAATTAAATATGACACTGCACAGTCTAACTGGTATATCCAAGTTGACTCTGCAAATAACGACATTTATACTACGCTCATTGCAAACTCGCAGTATAACAACCTTGGATTTACTCCTACTACTTTTATACGTCGTGTACCTGATGCTCGTGATCTGAAGGACAGAATCTATCGCTTCCGTTATGTCCTGGATAAGGATGCATTCCCGATTCCTCGTCCTCCCATCACTGGTTTCGTTATTCAACCTAGATCTTCGGAGACTAACTCTCCAGCGTACGATAAAACGTACTACATCTTTGAAGTTGAAACATTCCAAGAATTTGAGCGTGGTGTTTCTGATGGTATCTACTATCTGTCAGTTCTGAACGCATCTGTTTCTCCTGCAACGTCTAACTTCGACGACTTTGCATTCTCTCAGCAGACTGTAGACGTTTATCCTACATTTGACAGAGACAATCCTGTCGCAGACCCTGCACCTGCTGTTTCTGTTGCGTCTAACGAGGTTATTGGTGCTGTCACTACAACTGATGGTGCACAACCTAACCCTGCTGAAGATAAGAAACTCTCTATCACCAAAGAAACTACCCAGTTCTTCCTGTTGGAACAGGAAAACAACCTGGGATATAACACTACTGCAAACACACTGAACAGTATTGTTGTTACTGCACGTCTGGGTGATGAAGAAGAGCGTAAAATTGCTCTCAAACTTAATGCTGACAACTCGGTTGCACCTATCCTCTGTGAATTGAGAAGATACTCAATTCTTAGAGCATCTGGTCACACGTTTGAATATCTTGGTTTCGGTCCTGGTAACTACTCCACCGCATTCCCCTCTACTCAGGTTGAAGTTCTTACACCACAACAGGTACGTTTGTCACAGTCGCTGAAAGAAGCGGCAGGTGTTGCATACTACTCTGGTGTTAACTCTGACGGTGAACTGTTCGTTGGTAACCAGGTGATTAACCCTGTTACGGGTCAGATCACTAACGAAGATATTGCACAGTTGAACGTTGTTGGTGAAGAAAATACTACCATTCAGACATTCTCTGAGGTTGTTCTTACCGACAAACTGACTGTTATCGGTGGTGCATCTAACCAGTTGGAATCTGTCTTCTCTGGTCCTGTTACTTTCCAGAAGAGAATTACCAACACTGAGAACGTACAGGTAGCAAAACTTACTTATGCTAACGATGATGGTACTGTTCTGAGACAGACATTCCTCGCTGAGGATGATGGATCAGGTCAACCTGATATTGATAACACTCAGGCATTCAATGATGGAGATCTGATCTACAACATTGATTGGGTTGCTGGTGATTCACTTGGTTGGATCTATGAAGCAGGTACGTGGTATAAGTTTGGTATGACCGATACTGGTCCTATCACTGCACGTCGTTTCAGTGGTGTTACCAACTATGGTATCGGTATGGCACCTGATGTCAACAACAGACTCAAGGTCAGTGGTAACACTTACATCGATGGTAATCTTGATGTAACTGGCATTTATGGTGCCGCTGATAAATACAGATTGGCGACTGGTATTGCTAATGGCAATAACGGTGTCACATATAATGGAAATGGTTCCACAACTTCATTCGCTATTAGTGCTGGTCACACTTCATACTCTGTCCTCGTATTCCTTAATGGTGTTGCACAGATTCCTGGTGTTGACTACAACGTGAACGGGAACGCGGTTGACTTTAGTATTAGCACTGCCCCTGCAACTGGTGATGTTATCCAGATCAGGGAACTCGTTATCTAAATAGAACAGGAACTCTAGGACCAATATGGCAACCAAGATTAATGGTAATCAGATACAAGCAGCGACCAGAGGTCTGGTAACTGCCTGGTCTATTTCCGAACAACTTAACCTCCCTCCACTCAACCAGTCCCAGATTAACGCTCTGGGTACACCTGCATATGGTACGTTGGTGTATAACACCACCGAAGACCAAGCACAGATTTATCTACAAGATGCTAATGCTGGTAACCCTGGTTGGGATGATGTTGGCAGTGGTGGTCCTTCTGTTGGTGAAAACTCCATCATCAGAACAAACGGAACTCAAATTTCTGAGAACATCACTGTAGGTCCAACATTTAATGGTGGTGTAGAGTTTACCAACGGTTTCACTGCTGGTCCTGTAGAGATTCAAAATGGTTATACTGTCACCATTGAGAACAATGCAACCTGGATGGTGATGGGTCAGGACGACCTGTCATATGCACAGTTCGTTGACATTGAATCTGGTCACGGTAAGTTCACTGGAACACTTTCACATAGTGGTCTCACTGAACACCTATATTATATACAGTCTAGTGGTACTGTAAACCACGATTGGAACACTGGTGGTAACCTTTGGGTTAGTAAAACTGGTGGTGGTAACTATACCATCAACATTACTAACGTACCTCTTGACTCAGGTCAGGCAGCACGATTTATCGTATATACCAGATTTGATGGTGGTACTGGAACTCCAACAGGGTGGACAGTTAATGGTCAAAACACCTCGGTTTTTTACCGTGATGGTGGATCAGGTGCAGGAGGTACACTGCAAAGGGCAGAGGTTACTATTCTGAACCATCAAGTCAACGCTGGACAACCTTATACTGTCATCGTTGAGAGACAGAATTATAGTTGATCCATTCTTATAAATAGTTTTTGAGGAAATTCAACAGGCAAAATGAGTACACTTAAAGTTGCATCTATTAGAGACCTGTCTGGCATCGGTGGTTTTTCGCTGGCATCAGGTAACATCACTGCTAACGGGAATCTGACTGTTAGCAACATCACTATTAATGGTACGATCTCTGGTTCTTCGAGTCAGATTGTTCCTTCTGTTAGTGGTCAAAGTGGTAAATTCCTGACTAACAACGGAACATCTATGTCTTGGACAGATGTCTCCTCACAAAACATCTATTCTCTTCAAACTTGGACTGGTAACGGTACGTGGAACCGTCCATCTGGAGTAAAATACATTCACGTTCGCGTCCAAGGTGGCGGTGGCGGTGGATCAGGACACGGTGAATCTGGCGGTGCTGGAGGATACTCTGAGCGTGTTCTTGACGTTGCTAACATCTCTTCTGTAGGTATCTCTGTTGGAGGCGGCGGCGGTGGAACCTGGTATTTCGGTCACGGTGGTGACGGTGGCAGTTCCTCTTTCGGTCCTTATCTCAGCGCAGGTGGCGGTCACGGCGCTAACAGAAACAACCAGCACTCAGGCGGTCTCGGCAGAAACGGTTCTGGCGGTAACCTCAACGTCTGGGGTGGTGGTGGACAGTCTCACCACGGCGGTGGCGGTGGAGTAGGCGGTTCGTCTCACTTCGGTGGTGCTGTCTCGGGCGGTTGGCCAAATGGTGGCAACTTCTCCCATAACCACCAAGACCACGCTGCATTTGGTGCAGGCGGTTCGGGTGGTCACTTCCACGGATTCCGTGGTGCCAACGGTAAGTATGGCATCGTCTGTGTCATCAACTATAAGTGAGGTAAGAAATAATGAAGAAAGCGTTAATGGACTATACTGGTTACGTCGCTGACGTAGTTGAACCAGGTGAAGAGTACGACCTTTTCTTTGGTCGTGGATGTGCTCAGATGTGGGTAAATGCCCCTGACAATATCACTAAGTCTTGGACTCTTGAGTGGAGTCCTGCTGCTTCTGATATGATCTGGGTTGAGCGTACTGAAACGTACACCGATCCTGCTACTGCACGTACAGTTGCATATGGTCAAATTGGTGAGCAACTTGATATGCTCTACAAGGATCTTGCTGCTGGTAGAGATCTTGCAGGCACAGATGCACTCTGGTACAATCACATTAGGCAGGTAAAAGAGAATACTACTTCTCCTTCATCTGTAGAAGAAGTGATGGACCCCACGATGACAGAGGAAGAAGTCGCTGACTTTATGTCAGATGAACAAGAACCTTCAGTCAATCGCCCGACGAAACTTTCTACAGAAGAAGTTCCCTGTTGGGAGCGTTATTCTAACTGGGGTAGAACTTACGACGAACCTGTGGTATAGTATAAAAAACTAAAGTCGTTATGAAATTGGATAAAATCTGCATTGTCGGTGGCGGCAGTGCAGGTTGGATGACGGCAGCAATGCTGTCCCAACATTTTGGTGATACAAAAGAGATTGTGTTGATTGAATCATCTATTCCTAAGATTGGGGTAGGTGAATCGACGACACAATTTTTTAATGACTTTGTGAGGTATCTTGGTCTCAAAGATGAAGAATGGATGCCTGCGTGTGATGCCACATATAAACATTCAGTACGTTTTCATAACTTTAATCCTAATGGTGACTTTCACTATCCATTTGGACAGACCACTAATGTTGTACCCATCACTGATTATTTCAACTGGAGACGTGATAACAAAGTAGACTCAATGACATTTGGCAGAGTATTCTCTGATGTCATTGATCCTATTGAAAACCGTAGACTATATCCTCCAAACCTTAATCGGTTTGTAGGTTATCATATCGATGCTGTAAAGTTCTCTGAGTATCTAAAGTCTAAGTATTCGCATAAGATCGGATATATGATGGATACTGTCAAAGGCATCCAGACAGATGATGGTGGTATTTGTATGCTGCATTTGGAGTCTGGTAGATTTGTAGATGCAGATTTGTACATTGACTGCACAGGTTTTAAGGCACTGTTACTTAATAAGATTCACACACCGTGGAATTCTTGGGGATGGGAACTGAAGACAGATAGCACCTGGGCAACTAGACTCGATTATGAATATAAAGAAGATCAACTGGTTGCATATACTAATTGCACAGGATTGAGTGCTGGTTGGGTATGGAACGTACCTACCTGGTCACGTATTGGTACAGGATATAATTACTGTAGTGACTATATTTCTGATGAGGATGCACTCAAAGAGTTCAGAGATCACCTGGGTGTAGGTGAAGATCACGAGTGCAGATTGTTGAAGTGGCCAACAGGAATGCGCGAGAAAGTGTGGCACAAAAATGTTGTTGGAATTGGTCTATCTGCTGGTTTCATTGAACCTCTAGAATCTGGTGGACTATATTCTGTTCACGAGTTCTTGTGGAAACTGATACAGGTGCTACCCAAATCTTCTAACACGTGGAATGCATTTAAGAGGCAGCAGTTCAATCACGCTGTACGTACAAAGTTTGAATCATTCAGGGATTTTGTAGTTAAGCATTACTCTATGGGTGTACGTGATGACACACCATTCTGGAAATACTATAACGACTTAGATAATGAAGGTGAATTCCCTGACATTCTCACTCTGGATTGGGATAAGTTGAGCAGACTTGATTATCTGCCAGAGGGGATGGGGTACTTGCTAGGAGGATATGAATATGATATTATTCCTGAGCACTATACTGAACTCTCTAAGGAGAATGGTTTCGACTTGGAAGATTTTAGTGATATAATTAGTGAGCGACTGGCACCTCGTAGTATGGAGGATTATCCACGTACCATTGACTACTACCTTACCCACATATATAAAGAACAATAGGAATCATTATGAAGGTTGAAAACATCGTAATTGTAGGTGGAGGATCAGCAGGTTGGATGACCTGTGCTGCTCTGCTTAAGTTGTGTCCTTGGGTGAATGTTGTCCTGGTAGAGAGTGACAAACCCACTGTAGGTGTGGGTGAATCTACTCTTGGACACATTAACAAGTATATGAGAGCACTCGGTCTGGAAGATAAAGACTGGATGCCTGCTTGCAATGCAACGTACAAGAACAGTATTCAATTCACGAATTTCCGTGAGATTGGCAGCACTTTCCAATATCCATTTGGTCAGTATGACTACACTGATACTGTAGAAGGTATGAAAGATTGGTTTGATCTTTCACGGGAGAATCCTATCGATTACCCACCAGAAACATTTGCTGAGTTCTTCAACAAAGAGAACTGTGCACTGGTGAAGTACAACAAACAGTGGGACAATCGTGATGAGCGTTGGAGAAACTTTAACTGGTTGACTGATGTAGCATATCATATGGATGCTACGCTTTTCGGTGAGTATCTTCGTGACACCATTTGTTATCCTGAATCTGAAAAAGGACGCTTCACTCATATCATTGGTGAGGTACGTGGATCCGTCAAGGATATTGAACGTGGTGGATCACCTGCTGCATCTAACAGAGAAATTAAACAACTTGCGGTACGACTAATTGAAGATCAGAGAACGATTGGCGTTATTGGAGATCTCTTTATCGACTGTACTGGGTTCTCTAGCATATTGTTGGAGCAATATCTGGGAACACGATTCATCAAGTTTGATGATCTTGCAAACGATAAGGCATTCTTTGCGCGTATTCCGTATGTAACTCAGGAACATCGTGAGAAGCATATGCACAACGTAACTGACTGCGAAGCAGCAGAAAACGGGTGGATGTGGACTATTCCTTTGTGGAATCGTATTGGTGTTGGTTACTGCTGGTCCTCACGTTTTGCAATGAAGAATGAGACCGAACCTGAGTTTGAACGGTGGATTGAAGAGAAGTTTGATGTTCCCCCAGGTGACTATGAGATTGGTGAAATTGATATTAAGCACGGTTATCACGAGAAAGCGTGGAATCTGAACGTACTTGCTATTGGTTTATCCTATGGTTTTGTTGAACCTCTTGAGTCTACTGGGTTGTTGACAACTCACGAGAATATCCTTAGACTTGTTGATGTCCTGAATCGCAGGAAGGGTTACGTTACTCAAATGGAACGTGACTGGTTTAACTATGCAGCACAGCGAGAAGTTATTGGTTTCAGTAAGTTTGTAGCAATGCATTATGCACTGTCTATGAGAACTGATAATCCGTATTGGCGTTGGTGTACCCAGCGTAATCTGTGGTTGGAAGAACAAATGGCAATGAACGTAAGTGTTGTTGACAATTACGAGCGTATGGGTTCTTCACTTGATCTCGATCAAACTATGGATGTCAATATGAATGGTATGAACTATATTGCTGCTGGTATGGGTATGATGTTGGGTCGCGATTGGTTGACTGATCGTAATCCAGATGAACTGGAGTTCGTTGATAATGCACATCGTGCATATAGTAAAGAAGTCTATGACTTCGTGTCATCTGACGAATGTCCTTCACATTATGATTACCTGAAAGAGTACATTTATGGAGGTGATGAACTTCGTGCTGAATTTATTTAAGAAGAAGAAACCCTGGATCAGGTTTTTCTCTCTAGAACCAGGTATTGCTGAGGTTTATCCTCTCATCCCTACGCACACAATCAAGCGTCAGTGGATGGAGCAGAAGGACAAGAGATGTCCCTTTATGGGATCACAGAACAGTGCTAATTGTCCTGGTATTAAACAACTATGCCGTACAGGTTACGTTGTAACTGCACCGATGGATTTTATTATTCAGACTAATGGTGATGGTACGTCATTTACCTGGGAGGTTCCTAATCAGTTCACACGTCACAGTAACTATATCTCTAATCACGATCCATCACAGGTTATGCCTCTGATTGACAGTCCTAGAGATACTTTGGCACACATTATCAAGATCGAAACACCTTGGCGTGTACGTGCATCTGATGATATTGTGATGCTACAACAACCAGTATGGTGGAACAATGAGTCAAGATTTCAAGCAGTTGCTGGTGTCTTCGATCCACGATATGCATTGCAAGTGAACATTCAGTTGCTATGGCACGAACTAAATACTGGCGAAGAGGGTACACTTGTGAAAGCAGGTACACCTCTCGCACAGTTCATCCCGATCCCCAGATCTACTCTGGAGAAAACGTGGTATGATATGACTATAGACACAGCAACAGAACAGGATTGGGATTTAGAACACGCCTTCAACTATTCCATCCGTGCTGAGTATATGGTCCACGACAATGTTCAAGGACGTATCAAACGTGCTATGAAGGCAATTAAATTTCATTCTGATGGCGAAAACCGATGACTATTGACGAACTTATTCAAAACTTCTACGTACAGAAGGAACTCATTGAGAAAGAAATTGAACAGTATGATAAGGACTTCAGCAACAAGAAACTGAATCCTTATGGTGTCACTACTATTGAATTTGAAAAGCGTAGTGATGCATTTAGGCGTCGTTCAGAACTTACTGGTGCTATTGATGCACTGCTAATCTGTAAAGAACAGGTGTTGGGTGACAATTCCCCTGTGGGAGTTCCTACCTACGACGAACCCGAAGAGATGGAGGTTATTGGTGCAACTTCCGACTGATCTTGATGCTGTAGCACAATCGCAGACGTACATTTGGAAGTTGACATACGACTTCAATTACGAAAACGAGTCACTACAAGAACATTGTGGCAAACTTATGGATGCCACGCAGGAACAATGGGGCACTGGTTCTGTATTAGAAACTGGTGCTGCATTTTCCAGTGTTCATAATCAAGAACAGGCACCACATCATTGGGAGATCAATGAGGATTTTCTAGTGTGGTTACAGGCAAAGATTTTACCTATCTGGAATTATTGGGGTTATGGTCCTGGTATGCCTCAACCAGTAAGATCTTGGGTCAACGTACATAAACGTTCTGGAAGAACGCAGGAACATTATCACAACGGTACTCCACTTGTTGTGTCTTGTTATCTCAAGGTACCTGAAGGTTCAGGTGCTTTTGAGTATCGTGATCCTCTAGAGTATCATCGCTGGGGTACACCTGGAGAACCACAAATAGATCTGTGGAATGAAGTAAATGTAAAAACTAACGACATCCTGATATTTCCTGGGTGGTTAAAACATCGCACACAGGTGAATAGAGTAGATGAAGATCGTGTATGCTTGACCTTTAACTATGCACTTACGAATAATTGATGATGTAATCCCCAAACTGTATCAAGACAGGATTGAGGCGATGATGACAAATGTACAGTTTCCTTGGGCATTTCTGCCTGATGTGACGTACCGTAAGGAAGATGAAGCGAAGAGTATAGATCCAAATGCTCAAGGATCAGCAGGTTTCGCACATTTATTCTATGACAGACAGAATGGGCACGAGTCACCTTACTGGGATTTTTGCTTTCCATTGTTTCTGTCATTCTTAAATGATCCCACCTTTGAGTTGTTAAGAGTCAAGGGTGGGTTGCTTTTGCCTACTAAGATGGGGTATAATATGCCTCACGTTGATGCTGAGTGTCCACACACTACAGCACTATATTATGTCAACGACAGTGATGGTGATACCTATTTCTTCAGTGGTGATGGTGAAGTACACCAGACAGTAACACCGAAGAAGGGTCGAATGGTAGAGTTCGATGGACTCACAATGCACGCATCGCACTGCCCTGTGGAATCAAACCACCGTGTAGTAATTAACTTTAACTATGTTACGCAAACTCAAAGAGAAAATCTTCGGAACTAAAGAGGAACCAAAGTGTCCTTTTAGATTTCTAATGAAGAAGAAAGATGATTAAGATCTACTATTACCAGTTTGAGGGTGATGCTGGTCCCTCAGCATTACAATCACCACTGGATGTAGACGGTGTTGGAATAGAACCAACACGCTATTATAGTGAAGTCTCACACACTCTTCCATATCACAAATGTCCTGCCTGGGCACATAAAGCGAAGAGAGAGTTTACTATCTACGC
>MDTE01052069.1_pt1 | contig 10037 bp, 8 predicted proteins | sample 811231 | NCBI WGS metagenome assembly MDTE01 (sample SAMN05326651, study PRJNA326480) | marine metagenome | isolation source: seawater | place: Indian Ocean: Red Sea | collected 2010 | reverse complement strand
TTGATTCGTGCCAGCGTTCGGTTGGGTGCTGTCATCGCTCAGGTCGACAGCGAACTTTTGCACCGGCTCGATTTGTATGGAGAAAAGATCGGCTTAGCTTTTCAAATTGCCGACGACCTACTGGATGCTCGAGGTGATGCCAGCACCGTGGGCAAGGCCGTTGGCAAAGACATCCATCAAGGAAAACTGACGTTTCCTGGGGTTTGGGGCGTCGACGAGAGCGCATGCCGTGCAGAGGAACTTGTTTCGGCAGCGTGTGACTTGCTCGGTCCGTTAGGAGCACGTGCGGAGTACCTTATCGCGTTGGCCCAATACGTTCTCAAGAGGGATCACTAGCACGATGCACGAGTTGTTGTCCCAAATTGAATCTCCCGACAGTTTGCGTGGTATGTCTTCGAAGGACTTGGACCGTTTAGCCCAAGAGATGCGGGATGCGCTGTGCCAAATCGTTTCGGAGCGAACGGCGCACTTTGCCTCGAATTTAGGCGTCGTCGAACTTTGCTTGGCCCTTCATAGCACATTTGATTTTCGCCGGGACCGTTTGATCTGGGATACCGGCCATCAGATATATCCCCACAAGTTGGTAACGGGGCGTTACCACGAATTTAAAACCATCCGTACTAAGGGTGGTCTGATGGGATACCCGAACCCAAATGAAAGTGAATACGACTTATTCATGACGGGGCATGCCGGGTGTAGCATTTCCACGGTATTGGGGCTACGTAGTGGAGATGAGCTGCTGGGGCAAGAGGAACGACATGCTGTAGCTGTGATCGGTGATGGAGCATTTCCATCGGGGATTGTGTATGAAGCCTTGAACAATACCAGTCGGATGAAGAAGTTTCTGGTAGTGTTGAACGACAATAAAATGTCGATTTGCCCGCGTGTTGGTGGTATGGCTGATTACCTGGATCGCTTGCGCACGAATCCGTTTTACACAGGTTTGAAGACAGAGATCGTGAAGGTCCTGAACCGAATGCCGGTTTTTGGTGATCCTGCGGAACGACTGTTGGCACAGATCAAAGAAGGGGTCAAGGCCGGTCTGCATGGGGGAATGCTGTTTGAAGATCTTGGTTTCAGCTACATCGGTCCCATCGACGGACATGATATTGGATTGATGAGGAAATACTTGAAGATGGTCAAGGATCTGGACGAGCCTGTTTTGTTGCATGTGGTTACCGAAAAAGGCCACGGATTCCAGCCTGCTGAGCAAGACCCTGTCTATTTTCATACTCCTCCAGCATTCGTACAGGACAAGGGCAAGCCAATTCCTAAGAGTACTTCCAGTAGGCAAGCCTACACTCATGTGGCTAGTGACGCGATTCTCGACGTGATGCATCGGAATGATAAGGTCACTGTTATGACGGCCGCCATGTGTCAAGGAAACAAGCTGGAGCCGATTCGCGAACAGATTACGGAACGGTTCTTTGACACAGGGATTTGTGAGTCGCATACGGTGGCCTTTGCGGCGGGGCAGGCCAAAGCGGGTTTGCGACCGGTAGTCGATATCTACAGTACGTTCCTACAACGTAGTTTCGACCAGATCTTTCAGGAAGTGGCGCTGCAAAACTTGCCCGTGACTTTCATGTTGGATCGTTCAGGCTTAACCGGTCCCGATGGACCAACCCATCATGGGGTGTTTGACTTTGGGTATATGCGGTTGTTGCCCAACATGGTCGTCATGGCACCTGGTGATTCTTTTGACTTGGCCGCCATGCTTGATTTTGCCATCCAGCAACCCTCTCCTTGTTCGTTGCGCTATCCGAAAACCTCTGCGGAAACTGTTGAGGGAGATCGACAGCCGATAGCGTTGGGCCGTGCGGAATGTTTGCGGGCAGGGAATGATGGTGTGATCTTTTGTTGTGGAACCTTATTGACTGCCTGCTTGGAAGCCGCTGATGTGCTTCGCGCTGAAGGGCTCGAGGTGGGCGTTGTGAATGCCCGTTTCGTCAAACCATTGGATCGTGAAACGATCCTTATGATGGCGGAGCAAAGTAGATTTGTGGTGACGGTCGAAGAAGCTGCCTTGGCCGGTGGGTTCGGTAGTGCTGTGGTAGAACTCTTGTCCGATGCTCGTGTTAATGTTGGCGTTATGAAACGGTTGGGGGTTCCCGACCACTTTGTCGAACACGGTGACAGAGCGGAATTGCTCGCTGATTTACGCCTCGATGCCAACGGTATTGTGGACGCATGTCGGTCTGCTGCGAAAATCGCGGGCATCCGGAACGCCGTCGACACTCGCTAAGAGGAGTTTCGATTGCAGCCGTCCTGGTCTAATTCGAATCGGACGCAGCTTCGCGCTGTCTTGCTCGGCATGGCCAATGACAAACCGACCGTGCTGAAAGAAGCGGATCGGTTAAGGCCTACCATCAGCCAGCATTGGGATATCGTTTTCGAAGACCTTTATGGCAAGGAAGATTTGGCCGACGTCGAAGCCGACGTCGCAGTGGTTATGGGCGGTGATGGCTCGATGCTCCGGGCCGCTAAGCAGATGGGACATCGTCAGTGGCCCGTTGTGGGAGTTAATCTGGGAAGATTGGGGTTTCTTGCAGACCTGGCACCTGACGAAATAGGGCAGGTTCTGGCTGGTATCACTGCTGGCAACTGTGAGTTGGTCGAGCACCTGATGCTTGAATGCTCCGTCGAAACTGCCGACAAGACTCGGGCAGCCACCTTGGGGCTGAATGAAGCGGCCATTATGGGCGGGCCCCGTCATCGACTGTTGGATATCGATCTGTACGTTGACTCAGAATTGGCCACGACCTATAGTTGCGACGGCTTGATTGTGAGTACGCCGGTGGGATCAACGGGACATAGTTTATCGGCAGGTGGACCGATCCTGCGATCAGATCTACAAGCTTTTGTCGTGTCGCCCATCAGTCCACACACATTGACGGTGCGTCCTTTGGTGGATGCTGCTGACCGTGTATACCACATGGTGGTACGGGATCCTGGGGAACACACCGAGCTATTGGTCGACGGTCAAGCGTTGTGTCGTCTCTCGCCTGGAGACCGGGTTTGTGTCGAGCGTTCGGATGCCGTGTTCCGTACCGTACAGGTTGGTGGGCACACATACTATAAAATGCTCCGGGACAAGCTCGATTGGGGTGGACGGATACGCAGTAAACGTGAGCCATAAGGCTCGGCGAAAGGGAACGAACTTAGCTAGCAAGGAAGCTATCTTATGAAGCCGTTCAGATTCTACGTTGTCTTGTTGGGCATTCTGATCCACTGCAATTCACCACTTCACGGTGTGGAAACGATCGACAACTCGTCCTCCACTGCATCACCCACTGCTGCAGGATTACCAGATGGTGTGGGTGAAGTCGAATCGAGTAACACAGATACTGCAGCAGGTCGTGTAGCTGATGGACGTTCTGGACAGGCTGTCGATCAAAACGCGACGTATGAGTTGAGATACAAATTTCGTCAAGATGAGACGTTGCGTTGGGAGGTGAATCATCTTGTGACGGTGGAAACTGCGATTCAAGGTACCACCCAAAAGGCCGAAACTGGCAGTCGTTCCACAAAGACCTGGCGGATCATTTCAGTGGACACTGAAGGAAATGCGGTTTTTGTACATTCGGTTGAAGATGTTGACATGTGGCAAAGGGTGACGGGACGTCAGGAGATTCGGTACAACAGTTCGACGGATGACAAGGTACCCCCTGAATATGAAAATGTAGCAGCCTCTGTCGGAGTGCCTTTGTCGACAATTACATTGTCCACCGTGGGAGAAGTCATTGAAAGAAATGATCGGAAAGGATCTAAGCAAGAACAGCATGCCATCGTGACCATGCCGTTCCCTGGTCATCCGGTGCGAATTCAGGATCAGTGGGAAACGCCATACGTGATTCCTGTCCGCACGCCGAATGGTACACTGATCAACATTCAGGCTCGACAAGTCTTTCGATTGGAAAAGGTGGTCGCTGGGTTGGCTACCATATCTTTAGATACGGAAGTTCTGTCTCCTGTCAAGGATCCGCGAATTCGAGCACAGTTAGTGCAGCGATTGTTGGGAGGAACGATTAAGTTTGATATCGATGCTGGTTGTGTACGGCGGCAGCGGATGGAACTGAAGGAGTCAGTGTTGGCATTCAGCGGTGCAGAGAGTTCCATGGACTACAAGGCACGTTTTACAGAAGATTTGGTGGAGGTTGACTTGGCAGCGATATCTTCGGAGCAGGCATCGTCAGGTAAGTCGCCGGACGGATCTTCTTCTCAACCTGTGGAGACGGCAAACAAACGGGGGGAAAGCCCCAGGATACGCCGTTAATCGTCGCTGGACCTAAATCTTCGAATCGGGCCGCGAGGTTCATCTTGAATCGTCAATGCCTGGGAATGATTCGATTCACCCTGGTGACGTTTGTCTTGCCGCAGCTTATACTAAGCGCTGTACGGGTAGGATTCGTTTGGATCGCAGTACAGGCTTCTAGGTTACCCCCCCCGTTTACGCCCGATCGCGTGGCAGGGCAGGTCTCGGCAGCCGTATTGTAAATTCGCCATGGACAGGCAAGGGGGCATGGATGCCGAATGACGTGTATGCCAGATTTTGTAAAACTCCGAGGAAGTATCTATGTCGCGGGAAATTGGGTTTTGGGTCATCGCGCTAAGTTTGTCTCTGGTTTTCGTGGGGTATGTCCAGGCGGATTGGCCTCAATATCGAGGTCCAAATGGAGATGGACGTATTGACGAATCGTTGCCTCAGGTTTCATGGTCTGAGGAAGGCCCACAGTTCGTCTGGAATATCGGTACGCCACTCGGTTTTAGCTCGTTCAGCGTGGCGGACGGAATGGCCGTGACGTTGATCTCTCGTGACGAAGAGGGAGACGCTCGCCATGAAGTTTGTTTGATGTTGGATGCCTTGACTGGGAAGCCGCTCTGGGAACGAACATTCGGCAGCAGTAAGTATGAACACGGTGGCGGGGATGCAGGTGCTCCGGGGAATCGTGGCGGCGACGGTCCACGGTCTACCCCCACGATCCATGAAGGCCGAATTTATGTGTACGATGCGCATTTGTTACTGACCTGTATGGAAGCCACGTCTGGAAAGATTCTCTGGCAGCAAGATATTGCCAAGGATTTTGAAGGAAAGAACATTACATGGAAAAATGCGGCGTCGCCGGTGATTGTAGGCGATATGGTGTGTGTTCCTGGTGGTGGGCCTGGCAAAGCCTTTTTGGCGTTTGATCACCGTAGTGGAGAATTAGTCTGGCATAGTGGAAACGAAGCTATGACGCATGCGACTCCGGTAGTGACGCCAATTTCTGGAACGAACCAACTTGTGTTTTTTGCCCAGTCTGGTCTCGTGGGTGTTGACCCACGTGACGGTGAGGAATTGTGGCATGCTCCGTTTGACTATCGTACCTCGACCGCCGCTTCTCCCGTGGTGGAGCGAGATTTCGTTTATTGCTCGGCCGGATATGGCGTGGGTGCGGGAGTCTTTCAGATTTCACGTTCCGATCAAGGTTTTTCGGCAGATGAAGTCTGGTTGATGAACAACAAGTTGATGAATCACTGGAGTACGCCTGTTGTTCGTGATGGGTTTTTATACGGGATCTACGGTTTCAAAGAATATGGCGACGCGCCATTGCAGTGTGTTGAGCTGGAGACTGGCAAAGTACAGTGGTCGCAAGAAGGATTCGGTCAGGGAAATTGTATTTTGGTCGGTGAACACCTGATCGTTTTGTCAGACGATGGTCGACTCGTGATTGTCGAAGCGCAACCGAATGCTTATGTAGAGTTGACGAATGTCCAAGCCGTGTCCGGAAAATGCTGGTCGACTCCAGCTTACAATGACGGGCTAGTTTATGTTCGCAGCACGGTAGAAGGAGCTTGTTTGCGGTTGGGCGAGCTACCCATTGGAGACGCCCAGCGTTAACTGGAGATGAAATGCATCCACGGACAGTAATCAAATGAACGTACCATCCAACGCTTCCGACGAAGTTATTGACTTCATGAACGTTGATCGCACGGATTTCACTACGATGTCACGTGCTGAACAGATACGAAGATTTGAAGTTGAAGGTTACGCGGTGTTTCCGCAGATTTTGGACGCCGACACTATTGCGCGGATTCAAGCGGGTATGGCTGACGCTGAAATGAATCATACGAGCTATAGCGAGTGTCAAACTCGTGCGGTCACGCAGCCGCAGTGGACGTGTGAAGCGGTTGCAGAGTTGATTGGTTATCCACCCATGATCGATTTTCTCGAGGATGTGTTGGGTCGTGACATCGTGTTCACTCGTGGATTTTTCCAACGCTCTCTTCCGGGATGTCCTGGAATTTCACTGCATACGGACGGTCAACCTCATGGTTCTGACCTGTTTGGCTTTGAGGGAAGCTGTCCTCGGCTACTACGGGTGTTGTATTATTTGGATGAGTTGACCGAAAAGCGTGCGCCGTTTCGACTGGTGCCGCGATCACACCTGTCGTTTCATGGCGATGCAAGTCCTTACGTACGATACAAGTCACACCCCGAAGAAATTACCCTGGTGGTACCGGCTGGTACTGCCGTTGTCGTGCCCTCGATGTTACTTCATGGGAGTCATGCCAATTTGGATTCGCACCCACGTGAATTGGTCCAGTTGGGATACCGGCCGGCTTGGGCGGGTCCGATTCAACCAGTCGAAGAATGGCCCTCGGAATTTGTTGCCAATGCCCCTGCGATCGCCAAGCCATTTTTGAAAAGTCTGAATACGACCGGTTTTGAATGGGTCCAACCACATAAGCCCGAAGGCATGCGGACCGAGGCTGCGGGGATCAATCCCAGCCGGTGGGATTAAGATCGCCTGCAATCAGCTGCCTTGCTAGCGTCTGCTGTGCTGGTCGCACCATCACCTGAACGCCACAGATTCACTGATCTGTCTTGACCCCTTATTTCGGTGGTGGGATGATCTGCTCGCAATCCTTATGGTGGCAAATCCAAAAAGTCGATATTCAATCGTAGAACTTCATGAGTCGGCCGCCAATGGTGGAGCGTTGGGGACAAAACCGTTGGTTGGCTGCGGCGGATTCGGTAACGAGTACGTAGAACGTGATAACGGGTTATGAGAACCCAAACAAATGACACCAAGGAATGGGTGATCGGTTAGAATTCTTCGATACCACAGCCCTTTGTGCGATTTTCATACAACAGGTGTCGCAAACAATCAGGCCAGGATGGCGCACATGACAAATTTACGAATCAAATACCTAGTCACCATGACGGTCCTGTTGGGGATTGTGGGATGTCAGGCGCCCTATTACCAACAGCAAGGACAGCATCAGAATCGAAATGGTATGGCGCTGTTTGGTGGCCTGGCTGGTGCCGGAATTGGGGCCGCCTTGAGCAAAGGGAATAGTAACACAGGTGAAAACGCTTTGTTGGGTGCGGCCCTAGGCGCCGTTACGGGAGCTGCTGTCGGGAACGCTGTCGATGAAGTCGAAGCCAGGAATCAAGCACTGTTCCAGCAGCATTTGGGACGCCAATTAACAGGTTCCACCAGCATCAACGACGTCGTTTCGTTGAGCCAGGCTGGACTGGGCGACGAGGTGATCTGTACTCATATTGCCCGGCATGGCGTTGCACGATCGCTCTCTGCACAGGATTTGATTGTCCTTAAGCAGAGCGGTGTCAGTGATAAGGTTATCAATGCGATGCAATCTCCGCCTCCTAGACCCGCCGTAGTAGCCCCGGCTGGGCAGCCTGTTATCGTGGAGGAGCACTATTATGCGCCTCCACCGTACCCATGGTTTCACCACCGTCATCACCATCGACGGCATTTCCACCCTCATCGTCGGCCTCGACCTGGAGTCAGTTGGGGTGTGAGCTTCGGTAACTAATCAACATGTTCATAGGGTTTTGCAGAAAGCCCTTCATGGGCATGTAATCAACGACATGGCTTAGGTGGGGACGTTTCTCCAACAAGCTGGAGCGCGTCTTGAAACAGATCGCACATCGTCGTAGATGCCCTGTCGGAAGCGGTACACTTCTTTAGGTTCCGCCAGTAGTGGCCTAGCGAAAAAACGGCGCACTTGCCGGTTGAGTGATGGCAGCCATCTTTTGGTGCCCAGTTAATTTAACGCTTACCGGTGTAATGGCCATTCCGGGAAGCTGGGGTCTCGGAAATTCACACAACGGATTGGAGGCAGCTCTGGCGACAGGGTGGGAAAAAACTCATCCACGTAGTGGCTTTGCGATGCTACATGGACGGTAAGCTCGGGTGGAGGGGCGGTGGATTTCAGCAAGACGAGTTCTTGTGCCGACGCGACTATGGCAACGCGGGCTGCAATGGAATCACTGGTGGCACTCCATGTATGTGGAAGAGGTGTGCCGGGTTGTAGCGGTTCGTCGATGTTCAAAAACCGGGCGGCGTCGAATACGCAAGTTAGCGATTCAGGATGATCGCTGGTCGCTGCCACGATATCGTCGACCAGCGGGATAGGTTCGCACAGGGCTGCGACAGCCCGTGCTGTGATAGATAACAATTGGATGCACAGATCATGTGCGAATGCTTCGTCAAAATCATGGCTATGGCTCCAGGTGCGAACCTCGTCTGCTAGGCCTCCTCCACCCACGATGATGATGTGGTGTGCCTTGGATTGCTGACTCAACCAACGCTGTAGGTCTTGCGCTAGATCCTTCTTGTGCAGCAGACTACCACCCAGTTTGATAATGCGGATCGGGGCTTCGGCATTGGTGGGAACCATGTTTAAAGACTGAATCTTTTGAGGCCGTGCGTTTGTGACACGGCGAACTGAGCCAAAGTATACGCGGTGGCGCATCGCGAGATGTGGGCGTCATACATTTTCGTGAAAGACATAAGATGTGAGTCGTCTCCACCCAGTTTCCAGGCGATCTGTTTGGCAAGGAATTCACCACTTCCCGACACCACAAAGGATTCAGGTTGGACGTTGGCGGAGGATAACGCGATTTTTGCAGCGGCCAGGATCTCATCGCATTGATGCCGAGCAATTTGTTGAGCGAAATCAGCAGCGTCCTCCACAGAAAATGTGTCCGTGTCCAGGCAGAACATGCGTGCTAGTCTAGCCCGTGCGGCAGCCCTGGTGACTGGACGGCCATCAGCCGTGTCCGTATCGTCTGGATTTTCGGCCAGTTCGCCTAGTAAGACGTAGGCGTCCTGTGCGGTTGCAAAGAATTCTTTGGCGAGGGGAACGGTTCGGCCATGAAGGCTTGCCGATGGCAAGATGGAACAGACTGGCGTGCGGCCGATACCCGTATATACCAGCTCGGAAGATTTCATCCGGCTAAAATCGTCGGTGCCGGTGGCCAAGACCTGTCCGCCACCCAGAGGAATAATGTCGCACGTGGTGGATCCAATGTCGATCAAACATCCTTGTTGTGGTGCAATCTGATTGGCTGCGTGAACCGCCAGGATGTGCCAGTTTGAGGCAGCAGCCAGCAGTGGTTGGGATCTGGCTTCGTGGGGATCGACCAACCGTCCGTTGGTCAGATAAACCAGGATTTTACGACCTTTTGCTGCCGCGCAGACGCTGTTCAGGACGTAATGGACTCCTTCCTGTCTGCTGGAAAAACAATCGGCAAGTTCCGCCGTCATGGTGATGGCGATGATGTCAGCATCCGGGGCTTCGGCGAGCAGCTTGGTGAGTACAGCGGGTAATTCCCGACACCGTTTCCACATGGGAAATCGCACCGACCGAGCAAACTTCGCGCCGTCAGAGGTTTTCAGATTGGCTCCGCCGATGTCCAGTGCGACGATGGACGGTGCTTGTTGAGTGGATCCTTCCCGCGACACGACGGTTCTCCGCACTCTAGGAGATTTCAGCAGGTTTGCCCATCATCTGACGGATACCATCACGTATTTTATCGTCACTGATCAACACGGTAAGCTCCTGCGACAAGGAGACAGGCATGGGGACATTCATACTACACAGGCGACGAACGGGCTGACGCAGTTGTCCGTGGAAATTTTCGTGAATCCGGGCCGCAATGTGAGTGCCAATGCTTTGCGGTTCCATGGCTTGTTCAACAATCAGAACCTGTCCTGTCTTGTTGGTACTGTTTTGAATGGTTT
>MDTE01191643.1_pt1 | contig 10038 bp, 8 predicted proteins | sample 811231 | NCBI WGS metagenome assembly MDTE01 (sample SAMN05326651, study PRJNA326480) | marine metagenome | isolation source: seawater | place: Indian Ocean: Red Sea | collected 2010 | reverse complement strand
TGAATACATCCGTAAATGGGCCAGAGACCCCATCCCTTCTTTCAGGAGGTGACCAACCCTCCGATGCACCTTTGGAGACGCTAATGTCATTCCCAGCAGCCACGCCTTTAGCAAGACCGAAGTCAATCAGCATGGCTCCCCTTTCGGGGTTCGAAATTATGTTTGCGGGCTTAATGTCCCGATGATACATCGGAGGATCTCTGTCGGCCATATACTCGAGTGCCTCGCAGACTTCCAGAATCACTTGGATTGAGTCTTCGTAATCCAGAGTCTTTCCTCTCGTGGACAACAAATTTACCTCATCGCTTAGGGAAGAACCTATCACGTGTTCCATAATCATCACCTTCACGGTATCGCCAGTTTCATCCTTTACTTCTCCTTGGTCAATTAAATGGGGTATTCTGAAATGCTCAAGGGACCTCAAAATTGAGCATTCCTCGGATAACCTGTCATTCACTTCCTTAAGGGAATTGAACCTGCTAGGTGCAGCTTGCTTCCAGACAACAACATCGCCGGAACTTTTGTCCTCCCCTAAGTATACGTTTGCCATCCCACCTCTCCCGATCAGCTCTTCTCTATCGAATTTCTTTTGTAATTCAGAAACACTCTCGGTGGATGGTAATTGTGTTGAATCCCCCCTCACTCCACCATTTGATACCTCTTGGAATTCTTTTACGGGGTCGGACCCATGTACTTTGGGCCCACCTTGGTAAGGGTTCTGGTCTTGGCTATACAACGGGGTGACTGAGGGGTGTGTTTGAGTGACTTGAACGGCGCCATAGTGAGGGTTAGTTGCACCCATCATTGTTGGGGGGGCACCAATCTTCACACTATCTGATGAGGGGGTTTTGAAGGATTTCAAGACTAACATTATCAACAACATGGTTGGAAATCCAAGACATCCCAATGCAAATAGTGAGAACAAGAAATTATCAGCCAGACTTCCTTCTTCAGCCCCTACTATTATCGATATGGTGGGTGATAACAGAATCAATGACCCGAGCCCCCAAGTCACCTTCCAACCTAAGCTCATTCCAGGCTTTAGACCCCCGGCTCTATTAGTAGCACCCTGAGTCATACTTCACCCGAGTTAGTGAGTCGATATTACTACTCCGAATCTAATTTCCTAACAATCTAATCGTCTAGGCCTATGAAAAATCCAAACATATTTCTCAAATTATTCCGATGAAGCCACTAATCTTTGACAAAATTTCAGGGACAGGGTTGATATCATCGAGTTCTAGCGAGTGCCGTGTCACAAGTCAGACACCCCCTGTTGAGGCTACTTTCCCAGCTCGGTGATCACCGTAGTACCATACTTCTGGCATCTTTGTGTTCAGTATTAAACAAAATATGGGACCTTGCCCCCCCAATCCTAATCGGCTTGGCCGTAGACGTAGTTGCAGAGAAAGAGAACTCATTTCTCGCAGAACAAGGTTTTACTGACCCTTGGGTGCAATTACAAGTTCTTGCTGCAATCACAGTTACAATATGGGTTCTTGAATCCCTCTTTCAGTACCTATATGGTGTTTTGTGGAGGAACCTAGCCCAAACTGCACAACACGAACTCAGAATGGATGCATACAATCACATCCAGAACCTCGAGATGCAGTGGTTTTCCGAGCAGAGTACCGGCGGGCTCATGGCAATAATGAACGATGATGTCAATCAGCTTGAGAGATTCTTAGACCACGGTGCAAACGACCTTCTCCATGTCTCAACCACGGTCATTGTGGTAAGTGGAATAATGTTCTCAGTAGCCCCTGAGGTCGCAATTTTGGCAATTCTCCCAGTCCCAATTATCGTGGCCGGCTCATTCATTTACCAGAGAAGAATTGGTGTTCGGTACACCGAGGTCAGGAAGGAGGTAGCCGATCTCAATGCCATCCTCAACAATAATCTCCATGGGATCACTACCATCAAATCCTTCACGGCCGAAAAACGAGAGGCCCAAAGGGTCAGTGAAGCTTCAGAATCATATAGGAATGCGAACAGGTCGGCCATCAGATTATCCGCATCATTTGTGCCATTAATCAGAATGGCCATCCTATTCGCTTTCACAGCTAATCTTCTAGTTGGGGGGAAGTACGCATTAGAAGGTAGGATTGGATTAGGTGAGTACTCGGTGATTGTATTCATTACTCAAAGGCTCCTATGGCCACTAACTAGGCTTGGAGAGACATTCGATCTATACCAGAGGGCCCTAGCATCCACCACAAGGGTACTGGACCTTCTAGATACTGAAGTCGGAATAGTTGAGGGCGAAACATCTCTCGAATCCATAAGTGGTGGCCTGGGTTTCGAAGGAATTTTCTTCACTTATCCGGGAAGAGAGGATGTACTCAAGAGCATAAACCTGGAAGTGCCTGCTGGTAAGACGGTTGGTCTAGTGGGTGCCACTGGGTCAGGAAAGACTACTCTAGTTAGGTTGCTACTGAGATTCCATGATCCAGCTGAGGGTCGTGTCACTATGGATGGTTATGATGTCAGGGACCTAACCTTAGACTCCCTCAGGGGAAACATATCCTTAGTAAGTCAGACTACAACTCTATTCCCTGGGACAGTTAGGGATAACATTCTCTACGGTAGGCCAGATGCAAGTCAAGAGGAAATCTTAGAGGCTGCAAAAATAGCCGAAGCGTCAGCCTTCATTGATTCTTTACCCGAGGGTTGGGACACCAATATTGGTGAAGATGGCCACAGATTGTCGGGTGGCCAGAGGCAGAGAATTGCGATAGCAAGAGCTGTTCTGAAGGATGCACCAATATTGGTGCTCGACGAAGCCACAAGCAATGTCGACAATGAGACAGAGGCTGCTTTGCAGAGGTCAATTGAGAGAATATCGAAGGATAGGACAACTCTAATCATCGCACATAGGCTCTCTACAATTAGGAATGCCGATTTCATCGCCGTTATGGAGGAAGGAAGAATTTCAGAAACGGGAAGCCATGATGAACTCGTGAGGCAACAAGGACTCTATGCAAGGCTCTGGTCAGTGCAGACTGGGGAGGCATCAGTTTGAGGGAAAGCGAATCGCCCAGACTAACTGAGCTGGCAAAGATACTCGGCATGAGAATAACTAGTTTCGAAAAGGGAAACTGCACAGTGGAGCTGACAGTAGGGGCTCAACACCTAAACATGGCCGGCGTTGCTCATGGGGGCGTTCATGCAACCCTCCTCGATACTTCGATGGGGGGAACTCTCGTGTCAATCATCGAGGAAGAGGAGTGGTGCGCAACCGCCCAACTTGATATTTCCTACCTCAATGCCGCCAAGGAAGGTACCAGTCTGATTGCTACATCAAAAGTGGTTAGAAGAGGTAGGCACATTGCTCACATAGAAGGTATATTGGATACGGCCGATGGAACTAGAGTCGCTTCCGCAAAGGGAACATGGGCAATCTGGGAAAAGAGGCCAAAAAACAGACGAGGGTAGTAATAGAGCATGCAGGGGTCATGTTCAATAATGCCTGCTCCATCATCATAGCATGGCAAGAAGAGATTCTCTTACTTGGTTCATTTTAGGGATAGCCCAGATCATGATCGGGGAAGCTATTCTAGAAGCGGGCACTACTGAGATCCTTGGTCGGGTTATCCAAGGAACTGGAAGCGGAACAATAGCACTGGGTTTGTACTTCCTACTTTTCTTAGCACGCAACGAGTCGGAATTTAAGGAGCTATACAGCAAGGCCGAGAAGACTGTACTGGTCTCCGAACCAGTTACTGGACAGAAGCAACTCGTAGACAACACGTCAAAACCAATCAAGGCAGTATGGTATACCATTCCAGTTGGTATGGCTTTCCTTGGATTGATTTCATTACTAATCAACGGTTAGTGGATTCTGATGCCTTCACTGGATGATGAGACTCTGGTGGACAAGGCAATTTCCAATCCCGCGTTCGAACAGATGCACGGGTACTATATTTTCTTCAGGAGGGCAGCAATACCAATTTTCCTCTTCATTTGGGGGCTATTCATTTACACCGTTTTCGACTCATTTGGAATCTCTCATGATACCAGCATAATTCTTTCCGCAATGATAGTCGGCTTGTCCCTTGGACCAGTTATGAATTCAGAAAGGTACATCGGACTAATACTCTCTCGCAGAAAAGGCCCTGGGAGCGAATAGTCGTTCCGAACATGTAAAACATTAGTTGTGCTTCCCAAATTCATGGTGGACTTGCTAGACTTCAGTATTTTCGACTTGGTAGGCCTAGGAGACGTAACTGGAATTGAGCTAATTTTTGCAACTAGCGCCCTAATAGGGGGTATTCTGTTTACTCTCTATTTCTTCCTACTCATGGTGGGAGGCATAGCGACCGACATTTTCGATGGTTTATTCGGCCTTGATGTAGATATGGGGGCCGACGCTTCTTTCAAAGCTCTGACTTTTCAAGGAATAATGGCCTTCTTGATGTTTTTCGGACTAGGGGGACTTTATGTTTTGAGAACCGACTCTGACGCCACTAGCCTCGCCGTTTTTGCTGGTTCCGTTTGCGGGGGGATTTCGATGTACGGTACTGGCAAGCTGTTCGAGCTATTCGTGGACTTACAGCAAGATGGCACAATAGAAATGGAAGACTCCATCGGCGGTACTGGCCAAGTTTACCTTAGAATTCCTGCAGATGGCGTGGGTCAAGTCACAGTTGAGGTATCGGGGGCTTTGAGAACCTACAATGCCAAGTCGGAACAAGGAGTGGAAATAGCCACGGATGATTTCGTAGAGGTAGTCGGAGTTTTAGGGGAAGTTCTGGTAGTGAAAAAGGTCTAGATATTAATAGCTCTAAACCGATTTTACACAGTTAATTACTGATCTATCCGGGTAAGGATTCTTACGTGACCGGCTCTTGCTAATCATGAGTAGATACCATGTCGTACACCAAAATAAAGAGCATGAGATTAGCAAGTATTGCCGGAGCGCTGATCGCCACATCATTTGCGGCTGGGTCAGTGTTGGGCCAGGAAGATGAAGGAGGGGGAGCGGGATTCATCGCTTCAATTATGATTTTTGCAGTCGTACTCGTACTTGTAGCAGCAGTCATGTTCTTTGCTCAGAGGTACAAGAGGTGTCCCCCAGACCAGATCATGGTCATCTATGGTAGGACACAGAAGACTGCAGATGGCAAGGCAAAACCATCCAAGGTCCTACACGGTGGAGCAGCCTTAGTCTGGCCGCTCATTCAAGACTTCGCATATATCTCACTCAAGCCCATGACCATCAACATCGACCTAAGAGGCGCACTTTCGCTCCAGAATATTAGGATCAATGTTCCAAGTACCTTCACGATTGGAGTATCTACCGAGGAGGCCGTTAGGAACAATGCTGCGGAGCGTCTACTAGGGTTCAAGGTAGCGGATATTGAGGAAATGGCCAAGGAAATTATCTTCGGGCAGCTTCGCCTAACTGTGGCCACACTTACCATTGAACAAATTAACCAAGATCGTGACTCCTTTTTAGAGCTGATACAGAAGAACGTGGGCGCTGAGATGAGAAAGGTGGGACTCTACCTAATCAACGTTAACATCGCAGACATCACAGACGAGTCCGATTACATCGAGAGCATCGGAAAGAAAGCCGCTGCAACCGCAGTCGAACAAGCCAGAATAGACGTGGCAAATGCCGAGAGGGATGGTGCCATAGGAAAGGCCGAGGCAGACCGAGTAAGGGAAATCCAAGTTGCCCAAAACACTGCAGAGGCTGAGAAGGGTCGCAAGGCTGCACAAGCAGATCAGCGTGTCTACGTAGAGCAACAAGAGGCTATGGCCGTTGGAGGGGAAAACGCAGCACAAGCTGAGATCGCCAGGGCCAATGCCGACCTCGCCGAGGCAGAGGCCTCGGCCAAACAAAGAGCCGATGTAGCAACTGCTCAGGCCGAGGCAGAAATTCAAAAAGCCGTCTATCAGGAGGAAGAGGGCAGGCTTAGGGCGAGTGAAATCGCAAGAGAGACTGTGGCCAAGCAACAGGTCGAGATAGCGGCCGATGCAGAGGCAGAAAGACAGAGAAGAATAGCCCGTGGAGAGGCAGATGCAATTCTGGCTCGATATGAGGCTGAAGCGGAGGGAATCCAGAAGGTTTTGGATGCAAAGGCAGTAGGTTACAAAAGCCTAGTAGGAAGCGCTTCTGGAGATCCAAAAGCTGCTGCTACCCTGCTAATGGTGGAGAAAATAGAGTCTATGGTGCAAGCTCAGACCGAGGCAATTCGAAATCTGAAGATAGACAAGATTACTGTCTGGGACAGTGGAAACTCTCCAGATGGCAACTCTGCTACCAGCAATTTCGTTAGTAGCTTAGTCCAGAGCCTTCCCCCGATTCATGACGTGGCAAAGATGTCAGGAGTCGAACTCCCTGATTATCTCGGTTCGATGACCGATGAGGACTCGGAGTCCTGATCCAGAATACCTCACAGGCAGACTCTTGAGCACTAGTCACTTGGGCAGAGTATGACAGAAACTGCAGTGGTAGTAGGAGGGGCTAGGACTCCTTTCTGCGAATGGCAAGGAGGCAAGAGAGGAGATGGCGGACCAGGCGGGAGACTAGCATCGATTACCGCCGAGGAGCTGGGCTCGATAGCAATAAGAGGCGCAATGGAAAAGACTGGTACTGACCCCTCAAGCGTAGATCATGTGGTAATGGGGCACGCCCTGCAAACATCAAATCAGGCCATCTATGGTGCTAGACACGCCGGCCTCAGATCTGGAATTCCACAGGAAGTCCCAATGTTGACCTTAAACAGGTTATGCGGTAGTGGAGCTCAATCGATAGTTAGCGCCTCACAGATGATAATGCTCGGAGAAGCGGAAACTGTTCTAGCTGGAGGAATGGAGAATCTCAGTCAAGCCCCCCACGTACTCAGGGGTGCTCGAGACAAGTACCGACTAGGAAGCCCGCCACAGGCAGGAGAGGAATTATCCAAAGATATGGAAGACTACCTATTCACCAACCTAATGGATGGAGTAAGCGGTTTTTTCATGGCCCAGACCAGTGATGAACTGTGTAGACGGAAAGGCGTCATAAGAGAAGAAGTCGATGAATACGCTGCGATGAGCCATCAAAGGACAGAAGAAAGCATTTCCACAGGAATCTGGGAAAAAGAGATAGCTACAGTCGAGACCAAAGAAGGCATCATCGATCACACCAACGAGGATCACGTAGTTCTAGGAACAACCACGGAAACCCTCTCAGGGTTGAGGGCCCACTTTGGTCCCGACTCCTTGGTCACCGCGGGCAACGCATCAGGGGTGGTTGACGGAGCGGCAGCTGTAGTAATAAAATCAGCTTCAAGGGCCGAATCTGATGGCGATGACCCCCTCGCGAGGGTGGTTTCGTGGGGGATAGTTGGTCTAGAGCCAAAGATAATGGCCTATGGCCCTGTACCTTCAAGTAGAAAGGCAATAGAGAAAGCTGGCCTCTCCATAGAGGACATAGACCTATGGGAGATAAACGAGGCATTTGCCGGCCAGGCAGTAGCCTGCATCAAAGATCTAGGAATAGGGGTTGAAAGAGTTAATGTCAATGGGGGTGCAGTAGGGCTAGGACATCCGCTAGCGGCAACAGGAACCAGACTAGTTCTAACTCTAGCACACGGATTAAGAGAAACGGGTGGCAAATTTGGAGTGGCAACAGCGTGCATAGGTGGTGGCCAAGGAATTGCTATGGTAATCGAATCCATCTAATCTTTGGAAACACTATGATAGGAGGAGTTATCCCCAATTTGCTCCACCGCGATCTATGGCAGAACATATACCCGGAACGGGCCATGCAAATAATACCAGAAGCCTAGTGAAAACCCTGACATGGAGAACTATCGCAACAACTGACACGATCCTGATCGCATTTCTTCTAACCCAATCATGGGAAGTTGGATTTGGCATAGCAAGCATCGAAGTAGTGACCAAAATGGTTCTCTATTACCTTCACGAAAGGGGTTGGAGCAGAGTTGATTGGGGTCTAGAGGACGTTGATCCAGCAACAGGAAAACCCGGTTCCGCTTAACCCTCCAATAAACCGCATTTACGCACTTTTCTGACCGTTTAGGTTATTTGCTATTGGCCGGGCGACTTTATATTTGATGGGACAGACTAGGTCGCGCAGCATTATCAAGGCGGCTACTTGGAGGGCAATTGCAACCCTTACTGGAGTGGGCATAGTTTTGCTACTTACTGGTGAAATGGAGCATGGAGTCACCTTCGCTGTAGCCGATGTTTCTTTGAAAATGATGTTTTATTATATGCATGAGAGAGGGTGGGAAATGGTTGGTTGGGGAATATTCTCAGACTAACTTCGTTCCACAAACCAATGCTCTTTCTTTGGTGGAAGAGGCCTGTTCATCCATAGTGGACGCCTCTCTCCCCGAGGGTGAGTTTCCCTCTCCTTGGCCATTTCATTCCATTTCTTGTAGTACTCGAAAGATTTGTTCGTGTCCACCTCGACATCCCCGTACCTCTCTCCCTCTTTTGGCTTGGTAATCCTGACTTTCTGCAACCAGCAGTGAGCCCCGCTAATTGGATCGGGTTGAACTGCATGGGTAATGTTTTGATGGACCCCCCCATCTCTCCACCATACTCTGTTTGTGTCTGGGTCATTAGATTTCCACGGCCTTACTCCTCTAGTAGTCCTCATTCTCATCTTCCCATCACCAAGGTCCTCTATCTCTACCTCGTTGGTCATGTATCGGTTCCCAGCATCCTGTTTCCTCCTCCATCTTCCAATATGGTGGGAGCAACCTATTATTCCGGGCTTGATCCCTTCAGTCACCCAAACTTTGTCAATGAACCAACCAATTTCAGTCTCAACCTTCAGAAGATCTCCCTCCCCAACTCCAAGTTTTTTCGCATCGGTTGGATGTACCCAAAGTGGGTTCCTATGGCCGATTTCAGCTAGCCACTTTGCATTTGCAGACCTAGAGTGTATATGCTGAGGAAGTCGGAAGTTAGGTAGTAGACAATACTCATCATCGCCTTGCAGGTTTTCCGGATGTACGTGGCTTCTGACTTTGTAGTGTGGGATCGCGTGCTCAGGATAGCCAAATTCAATCATTGTCTCGGAGAACAACTCTTGTTTGCCACTAGGGGTTGGCCAGCCCTCTTCCTCATGTTTGTTGTAAGTTGCCTCTTCGATGAGAAAGGCACCGTGCTTCCTCATGTAGCCTAGTGGATCGGTTCCTTCTTCCTGTGCTGCCTCTGGCAATCCAGGGATTCTCTCGAACATGTATTGGTAATACTCGTCAATTGTTATTCTTTCCCCCTTCCTGTAGGGACTCATGAAATGCTGCCTGATCCCCATTGTTCCATCATCAATCCTCCATGAAAGCTCATTCCAGAATTCATCCTCTTCCCATACTTCGCCAGGATTTACTTCGTGTGTGAATTTAACCTCTCTACCTTCCCTTCTCGCAAACTCCCTCAGAACCGGCTGCCTGAAAGCCACCCATTTTCCCGAGCTGGTAGCATATGAGTTTACGTCATGCCTCTCAGAGGCATGCCCCATAGGAAGGACATAGTCTGCGAAAAAAGCCGTCTCGTTCCATGTTGGCGTAAGAGCCACGTGACACCCTACCGACTCCTCGTTTTGGAGCATCTCTATCCATGAAAATCCATCTGGGTATGTCCAAACAGGATTGAATACCCTAGTGAAATAAACATCCATCGACCCTCTCCCATCCTTAACTAAATGGGGCAGTATGTGGCTCATCTCGTAGTGGGATAGAGTGTACTCTGGAGGGAAGTGTAGCTCGTTCCATCCATCCGGGTCAGGGGGGACATCAAATAAGTCCGGTTTATATTTCGACCAAGAGTTGGGGGAAGTACCTCCTTCTGCTCCAACGCTCCCAGTTAATACGTTAAGTAAATGCAGTGATCTACTTACTTGCCACCCACCAAGGTTGCCTATGGCAGCAGCCCTCCAGACGTGAGTTGAGAGCCTGCTTCCTGCGGAAGCTATCAACTCGCCAACTTCAACCACCTGTTCTACGGGTATCCTACACTCCTCTGCAGCAAACTCTGGGGTGTATTCGGAGTACTCTTCTATCAATAGCTGTA
>MDTE01177841.1_pt1 | contig 10038 bp, 11 predicted proteins | sample 811231 | NCBI WGS metagenome assembly MDTE01 (sample SAMN05326651, study PRJNA326480) | marine metagenome | isolation source: seawater | place: Indian Ocean: Red Sea | collected 2010 | reverse complement strand
ACAAATTTGTGATTAATCAAATTAAAATTTTTGGCATAAATTGAAAAAAAACCTTGTATTGATTGGAATGATGGGAGTAGGAAAATCTACTATTGGTAGTCTTTTGTCAAAAAAACTAGAAATACCATTTGAAGATTTGGACAACAAAATAGAGGCTAGAGAATCACTTGGGATAAAGAAAATTTTCGATTTAAAAGGAGAAGAGTATTTTAGAAAAATTGAAGAAAACGAAGGTTTGAATATTATTAAAGGAAGTGGAAAAATTATAGCATTGGGTGGAGGAACATTTGTTAATCAGAAAGTAAGGGAAGAGGTTAAAAAATCTTGCTTTTCTGTTTGGTTGGATCTTGGACTAGAAGAAATATTTAGTCGGATAAAAAAAAATAAAGGAAGACCGTTATTGGTGAATGCCGAGTCAATAAAAGACGTAGAAAAGATTTACTTAAATAGAAAAAAAATATATGCATTAGCAGACTACAGACTGAATTGTGCTTCTAAAAGTAAAGAAAAGATAGCAAACGAAATAGAGAAAGTTTATGAGAATATCTAAAATAAAATTTAAAAACAGTAACGCTAAATATTCTATATTAATAGGATTAGGTGCGGTAAGAAGTCTTAAAAAAGAAATTGGTTTAGTTTGTCCAGATGCAAAAAAAATAGCCTTAATTTTTGATAAGAAAATACCAGGCAGTCTTAAAAGTAAAGTTAGAAAACAAATTAAAAATTACAAAGTCTACATCTATCAATATTCTGTTAATGAAAAGCTAAAGTCATTTAACAAAGCAAACCAATTGAGTGAAAATTTACTAAAAAAAAATTTTAATAGAAGTGACGTGATAATAGCAGTGGGCGGAGGAGTGATAGGTGATTTTGCTGGATTTGTTGCAAGTATATTAAAAAGAGGAATAAACTTTATAAACTTACCTTCTACATTGTTGTCTCAAGTTGATGCTTCGATAGGCGGAAAAACAGGAATAAATTCTAAAAGAGGAAAAAATTTAATTGGAACATTTCATCAGCCTAAGCTTGTGATTAGTGAAACTGAATTTTTGAAAAGTTTACCAAAGAGAGAAATGGTTTGCGGGTTTGCAGAAATACTTAAACACGCATTTATCTACGATAAAAAGTTTTTTAACTGGATTGAAAAAAATACAAAAAAAATTATATATGACAGAGATGGTCATGCTATAAATTCTGCGATATTTAAAAGTTGCAAAATTAAAATTTCTTTTGTTGCAAGGGACGAGAGAGAAAGAGGCGATAGAGCAATATTAAACTTTGGACACACTTTCGCTCATGGAATAGAAGCAGCGAGTAATTTTTCAAAAAAAATAAATCATGGTGAAGCAGTGCTTATAGGTATGTTTTTGGCAACAAAGATATCTAAACAAAAAAAAATATGCTCGTCTTCTACTTTAAATAAAATTACTAGCTTTTATAAAAAAAATAATTTGCCAAATAACCTAAAAAAATACTCTTTAAACAAGAGTCTAAATAGAATTGTTGAATACATGAAGAGCGACAAAAAAAATAAAGATTCTAAAATAAGTCTAATTTTATTAAAACATATTGGAAAAACGACAAAGCCAGGTACAATCAAAATGAGCCCCCAACAAGTAAAAGTAGCTTTAAAAAAAATTACTTAATTTTAATTTCCAGAGCGTGTATTTGAGTTCTTAACTCGTTTGATAAAATTTTCATTATTTTTTTATGTGCTTCAACTTTGTTTAAAAGTCTAAGCTCTTCAGAGTCTATTATTAAAGTTATGTGAAACTTGTCTTTTTGAAAAGTTTTATGTTTTTTATGTTTGTGGGTATTATCCAATATTTCTATTTTGCTTAGCTGTATGTTTTTTCTAATTTTATCCTCTAAATTTTCAATAAAATTTTTCATAAAAATATAATTCTACTATATAATGAAAGTTTTTTATGAAAAATATTTGTGATTGGGGCAAATGTAAAGAAATCGGTTTGTATAAGGCACCGATAGAAAAAGATAATAGCAAAAAATTTAGGCTGCTTTGTCTGGAACATATTAAGGTATTTAATAAAAACTGGAATTATTTCTCTGACATGAACGAGGGTGAAATAGAACATTTTATTAAATCTGATCTAACCTGGCACAAACCCACCAAAAGTTTTAGTTCGTCTGAAAATTTTTTCAAAATTCTGTGGGAGAATACACTTGATGACAAAACTAATTTTTTTGATAGTGCCAGCTTTAAAGATTTTAAAAAATCAAGGTTTTCAGAAAAAGATCGGCATGCACTAGAAGTCTTGGGCCTTCGGGAAGAGACAAAATGGCCTGATATACAAAAAAAATTTAAAACTCTTGTAAAGAAATACCATCCTGATAAAAACCAAGGAAGTAAGAAATATGAAGACTTGCTAAAAAAAATAACTTTGGCTTACAGTCAACTTAGGATTAGTATGGAGAAAACGAGATGAGTACAAATTTTGAAACTGCGAAACCGGATATTAAAATTTCTGTAAGACAGACGTTTGGTTTGGATACGGACATGGAAGTAGATGCGTTTTCAAATAAAAACCAGTACGTCCCAAAAATAGATTCGCACTATAAATTTGACAGAGACACTACCTTATCTGTTTTGTCCGGATTCGCTTTTAACAAAAGAGTCTTGATACAAGGTTATCATGGGACGGGTAAATCAACTCATATAGAGCAAGTTGCCGCAAGATTAAACTGGCCATGTGTTAGAGTTAATCTTGATAGCCACATTAGCAGAATAGATTTAATTGGAAAAGATTCTATTGTTATAAAAGAAGGAAAACAGGTAACTGAATTTAAAGAAGGAATTTTGCCATGGTCAATTCAAAATCCAATTGCTCTAGTCTTCGACGAGTATGATGCGGGAAGACCAGATGTAATGTTTGTTATCCAAAGAGTTCTTGAAAGTGATGGAAAGTTTACTTTGTTAGACAAAAATAAAGTTTTAGAACAAAATAAGTTTTTTAGAATGTTTGCTACAACAAATACTATAGGCTTGGGAGATACGACGGGGCTTTACCATGGCACACAACAGATTAATCAGGGTCAAATGGATAGATGGAATATTGTTGCAACCCTAAACTATTTAAAATTTGATAAAGAACTGGAAATTGTATTGGCAAAAAACAAAAGTCTAAACAATAAAGAAGGCAAAGAAAAAGTATCTAACATGATAAAAGTTGCGGATCTAACAAGAAATGGTTTTGTAAATGGAGACATTTCTACTGTTATGAGCCCCAGAACTGTAATTCATTGGGCTGAAAATTCTGAAATTTTTAAGGATGTTGGGTTTGCGTTCAGAGTAACGTTTTTAAACAAGTGCGATGAGATAGAAAAGAAAATTATTGCTGAATACTATCAAAGGTGTTTTGGCGAAGAACTTCCGGAGTCCTCGGTAAATGTTAAAATTTCTTAATAAGAACAATGAAAAAAGAGGAAAATTTTTTAGAAGATTTTAAGCGTGCTTTAATCTCAACAATAAAGTCAATTTCTCAACAAAAAGACTGCGAAATAAAATTTGGCAATCCTGATAAAGTTACGGCTAAAAATGTAAGCTTGCCTGAAATAAAAAAACTAAAAAACGTAGGTGAAATAGTAAAAGTTAGAGCCATAGCTGATTCTGAGGCGCTTAGATTGAAATACAGCAGCCAAGAGATTTTTGAATTGCACAAGCCAAAGGGCAAGATTGCTGAAAAGCTCTATAAAATTGCGGAAAAAATAAGATATGAGAAAATTGGTAGCGATGAGTTTAGAGGTGTAGAAAAGAATATTGCTACAGCCTTTAATGATTATAAAAAAAAGATGAATTACAAAGATAACCTGAATAAAAATAAAAAAGAAGTTTTAATAGAAGAAAAATTTGATTCCTATTTAAGAAGTCTTTTTTTTAAAATAGATAGCAAAAAAACATCTTCGAGTCTGAAAAAAATAAAAAAAGAGTGGGACAAAAGTTTTAAGAAAGATCTTGGGTTGCTAAAAACAAACTTAAAAAACCAAAATGCTTTTAATCAGATAATCTCAAAAATAATCTCTAGTATTGATGTAGAAGAACAAGAAAACAATGATGATCTTTCAGATAAAGAAAGATTTGAGAATATAGACAATAATGAAAATCAAGAGAAAAAGGATGGAAAAGCCGACAAAGAAAAAGAAGAGCAAGAATTAACTGTCGCTGCGGATCTTCCAGAAGCTAATGATTTAAGCGAAAAAAGCAATGAAGAGGAAAAATTCGAAGAAATCGAGGATGAAAGTGGTGTCTCTAAGAAACAATATGGAAAAATATTCTCAAAAAATGAAAAGAAATACAGAGTTTACACAAACGAATTTGATGAGTTTACCAAGGCTGAAGAGCTTGAAACTGATGAAGAATTATCAAAATTAAGGTCTTCTTTAGATCAACAACTTTTACAACTAAAAAATTTTATATCTAAACTAGCAAATAAATTACAAAGAAAATTGCTGGCCAAACAAAATAGATCTTGGGAATTCGATTTAGAAGAGGGGACTCTCGATACATCAAAGTTAACTAGAGTCATAATGGATCCTTTTAATTCACTTTCATTTAAAAGGGAAAAACAAATAGAATTTAAAGATACGTTGGTTACAATCTTGATTGATAACTCGGGATCGATGCGAGGAAAACCTATTACCGTTGCCGCTATATGTGCAGATATATTGTCTAGAACTTTAGAAAAATGTTCGGTGAAAGTTGAAATTCTTGGTTTTACAACAAAACATTGGAAAGGAGGATCAAGTAGAGAGAAATGGACTGTTAGCGGAAAACCTAAAAGTCCGGGCAGGCTGAATGACTTGAGACATATAGTTTATAAATCTGCGGATGTTCCTTGGAGACAAATAAAAAATAATATGGGACTGATGTTAAAAGAAGGTTTGTTGAAAGAAAATATTGATGGGGAAGCGCTAAGATGGGCTTTTAATAAAATGAGCAAAAGAAGAGAGGAAAGAAAAATTTTGATGGTAATATCTGATGGCGCACCTGTTGACGATTCGACTTTATCATCTAATTCAAGTGATTATTTGGAAAGTGACTTAAAGAATACAGTTAATTTAATTGAAAATTTTTCTAATGTAGAGCTTGTGGCCATCGGAATTGGCCATGATGTAACTAGATATTATAATAGAGCAGTTAAAATTACAGATGTTCAAGACCTTGGGGATGTAATGATAAATCAATTGAGTGATCTTTTTTCAGAAAAAAAGACTTTACATTAAAATTTGACTAAATAGCTTTCAAATTACTATTAGAATTATCTTTAATCCTGCTTAACAACATTTTAAAAGGTATCAGCATAATGAAAGCAATCAAAATTTTTACAGAAAAGTCTCCTACTGCCAAAGAAAACCAAGGCAAGCCTGTTTTATAAAAAGAAATGAAAAAAAACAATATCGTGTCAACAAAAGAACCTAGAAGAGAAGATGCTAATGGTGCAACAAACCATATTTTTTTTCTTAGTGCATCAAAAACTTGAACGTCTAAAAGTTGTGCTATTAAGAACGCAGTTCCAGAACCAATTGCAATTCTTAGTGAAATCAAATCTTTAAAATTCGTAGAAAAAAACAAGGTTAACGCTACACCTAATAAAAAACCTAAATAAACTATCTTTCTTGCATCAGCTTTTCCATATTTTCTGTTAGCTAAATCGGTTATTAAAAACGTAATTGGATAACTGAAAGCTCCATAAGTTAAAATTTCATTTAAACCAAAATAATTTACTGGATACTGCACCAAAAAATTTGAAATTGTAACCATTATGGCCATGAATATGGCTAGTTTGCCAAACAAGCTTATATGATTTCTGCTCATGTCTTATTACTTAATTATAATTCTATTTCTAAGTTTTTTTGCTTTTTTTGATAATCGATGGGCTTTTGCACTTTTAAGAAATTTATCAATACCGCCTTTATAGTCTACTGTTCGTAAAGCAGAGTTCGATACATTAAAATTAATATTCTTTTTTAACAAATCGCTTTTAAAGGTAACCTTCTTAATTCCGGGAAGAAATCTCCTCTTCGTCTTATTGTTGGCATGACTCACCCTGTGTCCTTTAAGAGGTCTTTTACCAGTAAGTTCACAAATTCTCGTCATAAAATATCCGATAGCTGTATAATCCCTGATAACCGTTTAATCAAGATAATATATCTCTATTGACAATTTTTTACGTTAAGAATAATAGATTAAATGGATTTTTTCCTCCCGGTAGCACAGGTTCAGATAGATATAAGTATAATTATTTTTTTAAGTTTTTGTGTAGGCTGCATCTCAGGATTATTTGGAATTGGGGGAGGCTTTTTAATGACACCTGTACTAATATTTTTAGGAATACCTCCTGCATTTGCGGTTGCAAATGAAGCTAATAATATCTTGGGCACCTCTGTTTCTGGTGCTTTGACTCATTGGTTTAGAAAAACACTCGATTATAAAATGGGCATTGTAATAGTTTGTGGTGGAATTGCCGGAACCATTATTGGAATGACAATTTTTCACTATCTAAAAGAAATGGGCATTATAAACGATATTATCTCTCTATGTTATATCTACATGTTGGTGGTTGTTGGAACTTTAATGTTTGCCAGAGGAGCAAAAGAATTAATAAATATTAGAAAAAAAATAGTTGTGAAAAAAAAAGCTCATGACCACTATTGGATTCATGGTTTGCCATTTAGAATGAAGTTTCACAAATCAAGACTTTATGAAAGCGCTATCGTGCCATTAATGTTAGGATTTATTGTTGGCATATTTGCTTCGATCATGGGTGTTGGAGGTGCTTTCTTGATGGTGCCCGCAATGATTTATATTATAGGTATGCCAACCAAACTGGTTCCCGGAACGTCTTTATTCGTTACAATTTTTATAACAACGCTTGTTGTTATTGGGCATGCTTTTCAATTTCAAACGATAGACTTTGTTTTAGTTTTAACGTTAATTTTTGGATCTATAATTGGTTTGCATATTGGATTAAAGGTGAGCGAAAAGCTTAACGCTTCAGAATACAAAACTTTATTGGCTATTTTGTTATTGACCATGGGAATAATAATGGGTTTAGAATCTTTCGTTTTAGAAGAAAGCCTGTTTATAAATGGTAAGACTGGCGAAATAGATAATAGGTTGTCCGAAATAATTTTCTCTTTGTCAAATAACTATCCGGTTGTATACGGATTTATTTCTATAATAGTCGTAGTACTTATTGGTATTACCTTTTCCTATGCCAGAGAGTTAATCCACTATATAAGATACGACATGAAAGAAAAAAAATATAAGTTTTTTGATTAAACATTTAAGAGTAAGATCCAACAGCTTCTTTGATATTTTTGAAACCTTGTTCATTAAGTATTCTAATTAAGTCTTCTTTTATTTTTTTTACTGTCATAGGACCTCCATAAATCATTCCGGTATAAAGTTGTAGCGCGGATGCCCCAGCAGCTATTTTTTCAAAAGCCGATTTACCAGAATCAATGCCTCCAACACCTATGATTGGGACCTTGCCTTTTAAATCCTTGTAAAATCTTTTTATTAATTTTGTTGAAATACCTCTCAAAGGTTTTCCGGACAAACCGCCTATCTCTGATTTGTTGCTGCTTACTAAATTTTCTCTATTGCTGTCAGTTGTATTTGTTAAAATAACTCCATCAATTTTATAATCTACAATTAGGTTTATAAGTTCAGTGATATTTTCTTCGTTTAGATCTGGAGATATCTTTAATAAAAATGCCTTTCTAAAATTGCTCTTTTCTCTTATTTGATTAATTTTTGACAATAGTTCTTTCAAAATTTCTTTCTTATGAAATTCTCTTAAACCTTCTGTATTTGGAGATGATATGTTGATAGTTATATAGTCTCCCAGCGAAAAAAATGTTTCTGCGCATTTTAAAAAATCTTCGCTCATATTTTGCGTTCCTTTATTGGGTCCAATATTGATTCCTAAAAGACTCTTTGGCAGATTATTTTCGATTCTCTTTTTTATCATTTCAGATCCATCGTTGTTAAAACCAAGTCTATTAATCAAAGCAGAATCTCCTTCCAATCTAAAAATTCGAGGTTTTGGATTTCCGTATTGCTTTTCAGGAGTAACTGTGCCGACTTCAACAAAGCCAAACCCTAATTTGTACATTTGATTGTAAACCTCTGCGCTTTTATCAAACCCTGCAGCTAAACCTATTGGGTTTTTTATAGATCTTCCAAATAAGTTGAGATTCAAAATTTCTTCATTTTCTACTGTAAATAATTTTTCTGGTAAAAAATTATATTTAAGAGATTTTATTGCTAAATTATGCGCTGCCTCAGGATTTATATTAAATATGTAGGGCCTAATGTACGAAAACATTAAATCTATATTTTCAACTTTTTTTCCATTAAATCAATTGTCTCTTTAACGCCAAAAAAGCTTATAAAGAAACCCATTCTCGGACCATTTTCTTCCCCAAAGGTAACTTGATATATTAGCTTGAACCAGTCACGTAAGTTTTCTTTATAACCATTCTCTTTTCCTGTTGAATAAATCATTGTTTGAATTTCTTCCGCCGGTGTAGTTTGTGAAGTTTTTTTTAACTGCAATATGAGATTTTCTAGTGCTTTTTTCTCATTCTTGTTTGGTTTTTTAAACTTTTTCTTGGGTTCAACTTCGTCTACAAAATAGTTTATTGCATAGCTGGTTAATTCATCCAGTATTTTATGACTTTCAGGATTTATTTCTTTGTGAAATTTTTTAATAAATTTCCACAAAACTTCCTTGGATTTTGCATTACTAGATCCCACAATGTTTAAAAGCATTGAGAATGGCATAACTATTTTTTCCTTTGGTGGAGATCCGTTATGAACATGCCAAACCGGGTTTGAAATTTTTTCATTAGATTTTTGGCCAGGATACTTTTCAATATAGGAAAGATATTCATCAACAGCTTTGGGAACAACTTCGGGATAAAGTTTTTTTGCTCTTTTGGGATTTTGATACATATATAGTGATAAACTTTCTGGAGATGCATATCTTAACCATTGTTCAATTGTTATACCGTTCCCTTTTGACTTTGATATCTTTTCGCCTTTTTCATCTAAAAATAATTCGTAAGCAAAGCCGCTTGGAGGTTTTTTTCCTAATGCCTCACATACTTTGCTAGATATTATCGCGCTTTCAATTAAATCTTTACCGTACATTTCAAAATCAACATCAAACACAAACCATCTCGTAGCCCAGTCGACTTTCCATTGAAGTTTGCATCCACCATTTAAAATGTTTGTTTGAATTTTTTTTCCATGGTTGTCAAAAACAACTTTATTATTTTTTTTGTCAATTTCGATAATCGGAATTTCTAAAACCTTTCCAGTTTGTGGACATATTGGTAATAGGGGACTGTAGGTTTTTCTTCTTTCACTTCTAAGTGTAGGCAAGATTATATTCATAATCTCATCGTATTTTTCTATAACTCTTATAATTCCATTATTAAAAATACCCTTTTTATAGTTGTCAGTAGAACTTTTAAAAATAAAATTAAATTTAAATTTTTTTAAAAACTCTATTAATAAACTATTGTTATGTTCTCCAAAACTTTTGTATTTTTTGAACGGGTCCGGAATGCTGGTAAGAGGTTTTCCTAAATTATCATGTAATATTTTAGAGTTTGGAACGTTATCTGGAACTTTTCTTAATCCATCCATGTCGTCAGAAAAAGTTATTAATTCAGACTCAATTTTTCTTATATGATTTAAAGCATTGATCATCATGCAAGTTCTGGAAACTTCTCCAAAAGTTCCTATGTGTGGTAAACCGCTAGGACCATATCCTGTTTGAAATGTAATTTTATTTTTCTTCTCGATAATAGATTTTCTATCTTTTAAAAGCTTGCACACCTCAACAAAAGGCCATGATGATGTAGATTGAATCAAGCTAGACTCTAGCATTAATAAGGTTTATAAAATTTTTCGAACAAAATACAGTTATAATTACATTGGAATAAGTTGAATTTTACAACTATTTAAATATTGTCTGGGGTTTAATGGGATCAAGCAAAACTGTT
>MDTE01018417.1_pt1 | contig 10038 bp, 10 predicted proteins | sample 811231 | NCBI WGS metagenome assembly MDTE01 (sample SAMN05326651, study PRJNA326480) | marine metagenome | isolation source: seawater | place: Indian Ocean: Red Sea | collected 2010 | reverse complement strand
TGGACCAGGTCCTCTTCTTCGTGGGCGGCGACTAGTGCGAAGGCGGCCAGGGTGTGGCGGCCCAGCGTGGGTTCCCCGTCGGCCTTGCCGTAAACGCAGATGGTGGTGCGTTCCTGGCCGTTGATGCGCATGCGCACCTCGGCCATGGGCAGCATCTCCCAGCCGCCGCCGGGCAGGGTGAAACGGGACTCCCATTCGGGGTTCACCCCCAGCATCTCCAGGGGGGCGGAGGGGAGCACCGAGTAGATGTTATCCGAGCCCGAAACGACGATGACACGCTGGTATCGGGAGCCTTCCCTGGGGCCGATCTCAATGGTGGAATGAAAGGTCTTCGGGGGTGTCGTCATGTGTTCTGACCTCCGGCTGCTGCCAGACTCGGGGGCTACTCTTATTCTAGTACAAATACTCTTGTATGGACGGTGGCTGCTTCACTCCGGCCAGCTTTCACCCCGGTAGGCCATGTCGAAGAACTGGTACTCGTAGCGCAGCACGTCCCGGAATATACCCTGCAGTTTTTCCCGTTGCTCCGGCGTGGGGTCTGATCCGTCCACCACGCTTTGCAGCCAGGCCACGAACCCAGACATGCCGGGGCTGGTGTGCAGGTCGATCCAGGTCTGGTAGTAGTGGTTGCCCGGCTTCTTGCCGGCCTCTTCGGCACGCACCGCCCAGTCCAGGTAGGGCCACTCCACGGCCAGCAGGGTGGCGACGACTTCCACGAAGGTCCCCTCGTAGGCCTGGGTGCGCAGATAGCCGCTGTAGTTCAGGGTGGTGGGCAAGTACTCCAGGGCCTTCACCTGCTCACGGGAGAGGCCCCGTTCCCGGAAGGCTTCCTGGAAGAGGCCCTCTTCACCGCCCAGCCCCAGGTGCAGGAATCCCACCAGCTCCCGGGCGGCATCGAAGTCCGGGGCTTTGGCGGTGGCCAGGGCCAGCAGGATGGCCCAGTCTTTGAGGAACAGATAGTCCTGGTCGAAGTAGATATCGAAGGTGCTCCGCTCCAGGGAGCCGTCGGCCATCTCGTTGACAAAGGGGTGGGTGACGACATTCTCCCAGGTGGCGGCCACCCCGGCCTTTAATTCATCGCTCAGTCCCATTGAACTCACATCCAAAAAAACCGGCGGCCCAACCGGGCCGCCGCAAAATCATTCGTCGCCCGGACCATCTTCCGGGGTGAAGTCCGGTCTTAGCCTCACCGACTCGGCCTGGTCCGATGGGTCCCTGGCCGGTCCGTCGCCCATGAAACCGATGGGGATGGCGGGCAGTGTCTCCAGGTGAAGCCCAGTGCGCATACCCAGCGCCAAGGACAGCCGGGCCACGGCGTCGTTATCGTCGGCCTCGACCATGATGACAAAGTCGTACCGGCCCAGGACGGCGTACTGCCCGAGGATCTCCGCCCCCGGGACGTTTAAGTCCCGGGTACGGTCGGTAATCAGGTTGGTATTGCTGTGGAGCATCCGCTGCCCGTCATGGGTCAGCGAGCCTAGCAAGAAATACAGTGACATATGTTCTCATCCCCCAGTGAGCGAGTCTGCCGACATGGCTGACCAGACTGGAGAAAGTATATCACCAGGCGCCGTTTTCTCAGCCTTAATTGGCCTCCTCAACGAAGCTGTTGTCGTAGGCATCGCCGGCGCCCTCGGCCGTCTCCAGCAGGCCCACCTCGACCATCCAGGCGGCGAAGTCCTCCCAGCGGTCCAGTTCCTGCCATCCGAAGATGCCGTTGTCCGTCGCCCACAGCGGTGCCAGGAGGTCAACGCCCGGGTTCTCGATGGCCAGGTCGGTCTCGGGCTTCTCAGCCTTGAGGACCGCCACGGCGTCCCGGGGGTCGTTGATGGCGTCCTGATAGCCCCGGGTCACGGCCCTGACGAACTTTTGGACCACATCCGGATCCTCGGCGATCTTTTCTTCGCTGGCCACGATGACCAACTCGTAGAAGTCGGGTACGCCGTTCTCTTCCATGCGCATGATGTTGATCGGGTAACCCTGGTTCTCGGCCGAGATGGACTCATGCACCCAGTAGGCGCCCACGATGGCGTCCACATTCTTGCTGATGAGGGAAGTGACCAGATCGAAACCCACGTTGACCATCTCCACATCATCGATGCTGAGACCCTGGTGCTTGAGCATGGAGTCGATGAGCGCCTCATCGGACGGCAGTCCGGGAGCTCCCACCTTTTTGCCGGCCAGGTCCCTGGGCTCGGCGATGCCGGACTCCGTCAGCGCCATCACTGAGTTCAGCGGGTGCTGGACCAGGGCCATGATGGACACGGCCTCGACGCCCTTGTTGCGGGCGATGAGCAGCTCGGGCTGGTAGCTGATGCCGAAGTCGTCCCGTCCGGCGGCAACGGTCTGCAGCACCGTGGACGGGTCGCCCGGGACATAGATGTTCACGTCCAGGCCTTCGTCCTCGAAATAGCCGCGAGTGTCGGCCACGAAGAGGCCGGAGTGGTTGGACCAGGGGAACCAATCCAAGGCCAGTGAGATCTCGGTCAGTTCCTCGGGCTCGTCGTCGCCGCAGGCGGCGGCCAGCAGGGAAGTGACGAGGAGCAGCGAGAGCAGGATTACCACCGGTTTATTCAGGAAGTGCATTTTCGGGTCATCTCCTTAATTGGGGTCTTGTATTCTTTCAGAGCCTATCCATGGTGTTGGCCCTTTTTTCATTGAAGTACCAGGGCATCATCATCCGCTCGGCGACCACCGCCAGTACGAAGAGGGTGATGCCCATGATGGAAAGCAGGAATATGGCGGCGAATACCCTGGCGGTGAGGAACAGGGGCTGGGAGTAGGTGATCAGATAACCGAGCCCCTCGCTGGCCCCCACCCATTCGCCGATGACCGCCGCTATGACGCTTACCGACATGCCGATCTTGATGCCAGAGAACATGAAGGGCAGGGCGGTGGGTATCTGCAGCTTGGTGAACACCTGCCACCGGGAAGCGCCCAGGGTGCGCAGCATGTTGACCATGTCCGGGTCGATGGCCTTCAGGCCGTCCACGGTGTTGACGGCGATGGGGTAGAAGCAGATCAACGCCACGATGATTATCTTGGGGGTGAGTCCATAGCCAACCCAGATGAGCAGCAGGGGTGCGATGGCGATGATGGGCACGGTCTGGGAGGCGATGACGATGGGGTAGACCGACCGCTCCAAGACCCGTGAATAGGCGATGCCCCCGGCCAATATGAGTCCCGCGGCCAGGGCGGCCGCAAACCCCACCACGATCTCTTTCAGGGTTACCAGGGTGTGGTCCCAGAGGAGGCCCCAACTGGCCTCCAACTCCCGGGCGATCTCCGAGGGCGCCGGAAGCTGCCAGTCGGGAACGTCGCCGATGCGCACCCACAACTCCCACAGCAACACCAGCCCCAGGAGTATCCCAACGGGCAGCAGCCATGAGGTGAACCCCGTGCTCTTTCGGAAGAGGTCCATCTAGGCTTCACCTGTCTCTGACTTAGCTTCGGCGGACTCCGTTCTGGCGACCTGGGTCCAGAGCGGCTCCATGAGCTGGGCCTTCAGTTGGCTGAATTCAGAGCTGGTCACCATCTCGTAGTGACGGGGCCGGGGCAGAGCAACATCCAGGGTCATGGTCACCTTGCCGGGCCTGGCGCTGAGCAGGTAGACCCGGTCGGACAGAAGCAGCGCCTCGTCCACGTCGTGGGTGATCAGGACGATGGTCTTGTTCACCGATTCCCAAAGCTGGAGCAGCCATTCCTGCATCTGGATGCGGGTCAGGGCGTCCAGGGCCCCGAAGGGTTCATCCAACAGCACCACGTCCTGGTCCAGGAGCATGGTGCGGAGGAACGCGGCCCTTTGACGCATGCCGCCGGAGAGGGCGAATGGGTACTGGTCCTCGAACCCCTTCAGGCCAAAGGCATCGGTGAGTTCCAAGGCCCGGCTCCGGGCTTCCTTCTTGGCCATGCCGCGCAGTTCCAGTCCCAAGATGGTGTTGTCCAGAACCGACCGCCAGGGCAGCAACAGGTCCTTCTGCTGCATGTAACCGGTCCTGCCCAGGCGGTCCCCACTTCCCGCGGGGCCACCGGCTATTCTTTCCGATGGGTATTCTCCGGAGAGTTCGACAACGCCTTGGTCCGGTTGGTCCAGTCCGGCGATGATGTTCAGGAGCGTGCTCTTGCCGCAGCCGCTGGGCCCAACTATGGATACGAATTCGCCTTCGTTCACGGTGATGTCCACGTCGTCGAGCACAGCCTGGTACTGCCCACCGATCTGGTAGAGTTTACTGACTGATTCGATGCGAATCTTGGGGGCGAAAGTGTTTAGTGACATGGTTCGACTGCTGGAGTGTTGCTCAGGGACAAAAAAATAAGCCGCCCGTGGAAATCTCGCGGCGGCCTATCAAGATAGGTAGCGTTCTAGTCCGATTCCCTCCGCTGGCATTACCCAGTTCAGGTTCGCAAGGGTCGGTGGCAGTGGACGGCCTCCCTCTCAGCCCGGCTAATCCGAGCTCCCCTACGTGCCTAGATGTCTTGAATTTTTAAGCGGGGGCCGTGCCCTCTTTTGTGCAGGGGCATTATAGGATTGGGCCGAAAATGGTGTCAACATATTTCAGCTTCGGACAGGCATGGGCCGGCCTGCGCCGCCACGCCTGCGGATGGACACAAATTTCTTGACAATGAATCTGCGCCCGCCATACAATTCCGCCCAACAAGGGGCTGCCTCGGAAAGGCCCCCGGCTCCCACGCCCCATATCGATATGAGGCCCGGTTAACCCCCGGATTTACCGATTTAGACACGCCCTAATTAAGGAGGCCCCAATGGCAGATTGGCCAACGGTTAAATACAAGGAAGAGGGCATGCGTGAAGGCATGCAGATCGAAGACGCCAATATCTCGGTGGCGGATAAGGTCAAGCTGCTGGACGCCCTTTCCGAGACCGGTCTAAACCAGATCGTGGTCGGCTCCTTCGTCAGTCCCAAGTGGACCCCCCAGATGGAGCGCATAGACGAGATCGTAACCCAGTTCACCCCCAAGCCTGGCGTCACCTACACCGCCCTGGCCCTGAACTCCCGGGGTGTGGAGCGCGCCCGGGCCTATTCTCCCCCGCTGACCATCGAGCGGGACGGCTATCCCCGCCTGACCTGCCACATGTGCGACGTGTTCGTTCGCCGCAACACCAACCGGTCCCAGATGGCCGAGATGGAGCGGTGGCCCCAGATTGTGGCCCAGGCCCAGGAACTGAATATCAAAGAGGCCGGCATCGGCACCAACGCCAGCTGGGGCTCCAACTTCATGGGTGAGTTCCCCGTGGACGCCCTCATGACCATGTTGGAAAAGCAGCACAGCATGTGGGACGAGGTCGGCATCGACGTCCGCAGCGTCTCCATGGGCGACCCCATGAGCCACTGCACGCCGGCAAAGGTGGAAGAGAGCGTTTACCGGGTCAAGGAAAAGTGGCCCGAGGTCAACCACATCCGCCTGCACCTGCACAACGGCCGCAACATGGCCATCGCCTCGGCCTACGCCGCCATGCGCACCCTGGGCCCCGACGATACGTTGGAGCTGGACGGCACCATTGGCGGGTTCGGCGGCTGCCCCTACTGCGGCAACGGCCGCGCCACCGGCATGGCCCCCACCGAAGACCTGCTGCACATGATGGAAGACATGGGCATACCCACCGGCGTGGACATCGACAAGCTGATCGACTGCGTCTGGATGGCCGAGGACATCATGGGCAGGGAGCTCTACGGGCACGTCTCCAAGGCCGGCCCCCGGCCCAAGACCGTAGACAAGCTCTACGACATGAACGCTCCTTTCGTGGAGACCATGGAACAGGCCAAGCACTTCAAGAAGGGCCCCGAGGTCTACGAAGGCGGCATCTACCCCTACAACGAGCCCATCACCAGCCCCTACCGGGATCGGGTCGAAGAGGGTACTCCCGCCTACGACGGTCCCAGCGGCGACTTCCCCTGGAAGCAGGACTGGTTCCCCGCCAAGGACTAACCAGCCAGGGTTTTCTTCGGAACCGACAAGCGGCCACCCATCTGTGGGCGGCCGCTTTTTTGTTCTTGGGGGTTGGTGAGTTTGGAGCGCCTCCTCCATCCTAACCTTCCCCCGCAGGCGGGGGAAGGGACTGCCCTCTCCCCCGGCCACGGGGGAGAGTTAGAGAGGGGGCCGCTTTTCGCACAAACCATCTCTCCCGGAAGAAACCGCACCCCCGGTAGCTCACCAACCATCCTGGGTGCTACCATGTCGCCACTTTCATGCCCCGCCGAGAAAATAAGGAGGCCCAGTAATGGCCGCAACCAACCCCACAGACCCAAATAAGATTCGTCTGACCGGAGAGAATTCCTTCATCCGGCTGGCCGACCCCAGCACCAAGGAGGAGACCAGCAGGGCCAGTCACTGGCGGGTGTGGTTGTCGCCCGGGGGAGCGGGACACGTCTTGTTTTTGCGCAGCGATGCCACCGACGGCCAGGTGCGCATCTACTCCGACAACATCGCCCTGGCCCGCTGGCTCCAGGACGAGATTGAACGCCTGCTGCACGAGGAGTTCGCGGACCAGACCATGCAGATCATCGACGCCGAATTCACCCGCAAGGGTGACACACAGAACTTCTGGACCGAGACCATAGAGAGCGACGACGAGACCATCGCCATGACCTGGTACGAGTTCATGGAGCCCTACATGCTGGTGGTGCCCGCCGGCAGCGCTTCAGGCCGGCCCCACGGGGTTTACAGCTGCTTCATACCCGCCCGGAAGGCCCAACTGACCATCAATGGGGAGGTGGCGTCGGGGGACGTAACCCACGACCGTCGGGGCGACAAGGACAGCAGTTCCGCCTGCCTGGCCCTCAGCGAGACCTGGGTCAGGCCGTAGTTACCAGCCCGACGCGTTGGGCGTCAGCCCCATCAGCGCCTGGCCGCCGTACTCGAAGTTGGAGTGCAGGCCCGAGATGTGCTGTCCGGCGGTGTGGATGTCGCGGAAGATGAGCTCCAGGCGGTTGCCCTCGTGGATGGCGTTGGTGCCGGCCGCGTAGAACAGCATGTCCACAGCCCGGATGGCTTCGCGGATGGCGTGGGTGATGGCCAGCCTGCCCTGTAACACCAGCGGGCTGATGTCCTCCCGCCCGGCGCAGGAGGCGTCCCAGACGCGGCCCACGGCGTCCAATAGATAAGCCCGCGCCCCGCTGATGATGGCTTCCGCCTCGCCCACCGTGGTCTGGATGGGAGCGCGGTCGCGCAGCAATATCGGAGTGGCGGTGGAGCCGGAACCGGTGGCCATCTCCACAAACAGGTCCATGGCGCCCCGGGCCATCCCCAATGCAGTGCCGGCCACCAATGTCCAGCTTGTCATGGTCACCGAACGGGGGTTGTAGTGGGGGACTTCGGTGGCCGAGGGTTCGTAGAGCAGGCAGGTATGCTCCTGGGGTGCGAACTCTTCCCCGATCACCACATCGTTGCTGCCGGTGCCCCGCATCCCAAGGGTGTGCCAGGTCTTCTCAACGGTGCCGGCGGATGCCGGAACGATCATCATGCTGGTTACGGGCAGGCCCTGTTCGTCTTTCAGCGGCCCGTTTTTGGCATGGATGTTGCAGTTCAGGACTAGCCAGTTGGCGTGGTCCACGCCGCTCACGTAGTTCCAGCGCCCGCCGATGTTATAACCGCCGTCCACCTGCACCGCGTTGGCCGTCGGGCGGAAGGAACCGGCGACGCGCAGGTCCAAAGGCTGGCCGAACATCTTGAGCCCCACATCGACAGGGACCCAGGCCGAATACATGGAGATGGCGCTGGCCACGAAGGAACACCAGCTGACCGACCCGTCGGCCTTGGAGAGCTCCTCCACAGCTTCAAACCCCGTGATGGGGTCCGTCTCCGGGCCGCCCAGCGTCTTGGGTGTGTAAAGCTGGAACAGGCCTGCTTCGGCCATGGCCTCCACCAAGGAGTCCGGCAGTGTGCACCGGGACTGTATCTCATCGCTGGCGGCGCGAATCTGGGGGGCCAATGCCTTGGCGGCGGTCACTGGGTCGTGGGTCTTGGTGCTGGCCATTAGCTCTCTCCATTGGGCGGCTGCTCCGGCCACCCGAGAAGTCGGCTAATTGTAACCAGCATTCAGCCCGATTGCGAGGTACCCTTCCGTTTTAGCTCCGAGCGCACCAGCGCGACAGCGGCGGAAATGAATCGCAGAGCAAATTCCAGGGCGATGGTGAAGCAGAGGTAGTAGAGGATGGCTTCCCGGTTGTCGTCCGCCTGCTTCAAGACGTCGAAGGACTCGGATGTCTTGAAGCAGGACACGTTGATGATGAAGATACCGAGCACTGCGAAGGGCAATATCTTGGCCAGGTCCCGGGAGAGGTCTTCGGTTATGTAGGCGCTGATGCGGATGGTCCCCACCACCGCCATTGCCACCAGGAGTATGTCGGAGAATGGCCGGTTAGGTGCCAGGAAGGACAGCAGCACGGTGATGGCTGCGAACCAGAAGAAGGCCACTATGGGAAATACGAACAGGTACTTGGCCACGTAGAGCACGCTGTGGAGGAAGACCCGGACCGCCCGAAACCGGGCTTTTCGTATTTGGACAAGTCGAATACGAATACGTCCTTGGAACTGACGAACTGGTAGAACTTGAAGATAAAGACGGCATATACCGACATTCCCAGGATGTAGATGATCACCGGTTGTAAGAGGTCGTAGGCTTTGGTGATGTCCAAACCCTCGGGAAAAAATCGTTTATGTCCATAACTCCCCCTCTGCCCTCTGTCCGGATAGTCCGGCTATTGGGGCATATCCTGATATGGCCGGTGGGGAATATTCCAGGCTGAACACGGGGGCTTCTGGGGCAGACTGAGTGTCGGGAGGGCGGTGAGGAAGCCGTGATCGGGGGCGTTCAGCTGTCCTTGGCCAAAACCAGGCCCCAGACGCTTTCGGCCCCGGCATCTTTCAGAGTTTCGGCACAGGCGAAGAGGGTGCTGCCGGTGGTGGTTACGTCGTCCACCAGGATCACCGACGTGCCCCGGGCTTCCGGCGACGCCTGAAATATGCCGGCCACGTTCGCCCGGCGTTCTTCACTGGAGGTGGCTTCTACCTGGGGCGGTGAATCCTTCGTCTGTACCAACAGGTCCTGACGCACGGGTATATCAAGCATCTTGCCCGTTTCCTTGGACAACAGGTTGGACTGGTTGTAGCCCTGGCCGCGAAGGCGACGTGGATGAAGAGGGACCGGGACCAGCGCCTGGCCGGGAATCTTGCGGTTCTCCAGATAGTCAGCCATCAGGCCGCCCAGAACCGGGGCGGCGGCCTTCCATCCTCTATATTTCAGCCGGTGTACGGCCTCTCTAAGGGGACCATCGAACAGATAGGGGGCGCGTATTCCGTCAATCTCGTTGGGGTGTTCCAGGCACGGCTCGCATTGGCCGTCGATGCCGGGTTGGGCGCAGATATCGCAGTAAGGCCGCTCCAACCGGGGTAGGTTACCGGCGCATTGGACGCAGATGACGGAACCTTCTTTTCCGCATCCTAGACAGTTGATCGGAAACAACAAGTCCAGGGCCGCGCGGGCCGTGTCTTTGACGGCGGTCCGTATCCTCGAAGAGGCTAGCTCAGGCACGAATCGCGCCTGTTTTGGATGAATGAACGGTCACTACTGCAAGCAGTCTGCTTGAAGAATCGAGTTTTCATAACGAGGCTTGACCGGAGCACGGAGGCTGATTAACATAATCATATAGGCTGAATTGAAAACTCTCCTATCTCCCAACGCTCCACTTGGACGATCCTTCCGGGTGGAGCAATTTTTTTGCCAGTTTTCGTCGCTGTTCTAGCCAAAGCTGTTCTGCCAGCGCCCCAAAATGTCCCGGTCCCGGGGAAATGCCAGTTCGGGCAGTTGGTCCACGCTGAAGTAACCAACCTCCAAGGCTTCCGGCCCGGCCTTTAGAGTGCCGCCCGTCTCACGGGCGGTGTAGGCGGCCACCATCACTGGGTTGCCCGACTCGGAATACAGGCCCAAAAGCTCCCCCACTTCCACTTCCAAACCCGTTTCCTCCCATACCTCGCGGGCGGCGGCGCCTTCAACGACCTCGCCCCGGTCCACGTAGC
>MDTE01074886.1_pt1 | contig 10039 bp, 4 predicted proteins | sample 811231 | NCBI WGS metagenome assembly MDTE01 (sample SAMN05326651, study PRJNA326480) | marine metagenome | isolation source: seawater | place: Indian Ocean: Red Sea | collected 2010 | reverse complement strand
CTGTGAAAGCCTATTTGAATTAATAGATGAAATGGATAACATCATATTAATATATTTTTTTAATGAAATAAATAGGTGATACCAATAAATTCGTAAAAGATATTTTTTAAAGAGGATTATTATTCAAGCATAAATATTTTTAAATTGTTATCATACCCAAACAAGTATAATGACACACTTAATTAGGATAGGAAGCCATGAATATCATTAAAACAATTTGCATATCCATATTTTTAGCTACAATTGTTTATTCTTCCACAGGATCTGTTAGTGGAACCATCGCCAGTGAGGGACAGTTATTACCTGGTGCTAATATTTCATTGATAGGTTCATATCTAGGAACTGTAACCGACTCAGTGGGAAATTACTTTTTGTCTAGCATCCCCACAGGTAAGTATATATTGAGAGTAGACTATATTGGATATGAGTCTCAGACAAAAGAAATTTACATTACATTATATGACCTAGATGAAAAAAATGAAACTGGATCTGTTCTAATTGATAAATTGGGTGTTGATGTAGAGTTGGAGGAGTCAAAGGATATATTAAAAGGAAATGCATTAAAGAATGTTAATTTTGAGTTGGTTTCATCTGCCCTTGGACTGAATGAAGTGGTCGTATCTGCGGCAAAGGTCAAACAAAAGATAACTCAGGCACCCAGCGTTATTTCGGTAATGAAAGAGGTTGAGATTAGACGACAAATTGGTGTGAATTCTTATGAGCGTTTAGTTACATTATTAAAAGGTGTTGATGTAACATATTTTGGTGTTCAAGGTGCGCAAATTAACGCACGTGGCTTTGATGGAGCATACAGTACAAGGTTCAGACAGTATGAAGATGGAATATCAATGGGAGAACTGGTTTCCGGTCAGATATATTCTCATATAACTAGCCCACCTAAAGAATCTATATCAAAGATAGAAGTTCTTTTTGGTCCCCAGTCAGCTCTCTACGGTCCAGATGCAACAATGGGAATACTGAATATAATTAAAAAACACCCCAGAATTAATAGCCAAAATGAAATTAACTTATCTGGAAGTAGTTTAAATAAATTAAGATTTGGTAGTAGAATTGCTAATGTATATGATAAACTCGCATATGATATTGTTTTTGAAGGATCGTTTGCTAAAGAACTAACCTATGGTAATATCAAAAGAGGGGCCAACGGAAATTGGGAGCACAATGAAGAGTATACTGATTTACCAAACGGTTCATACGATGAGGGTGTAGATACATTTACTGATGCTGGAGATATGAATGGGGTATGGGACGAGGGTGAAGACTTTGAAGATCTTGGTAATGGTATTTATGATGAGGGCGAATCCTTTGTAGATAACGGCTATATTAATCCTATTTGGTATGCAGATGATAAAAATGGTGACCTTGACTATAACGATGAGGGTGAGGTAAGGTACCTAAATTCTGATTATTATGAGAATATGAGTCAAAATAAATATTCTTTAAGAAGTAATTTCTATTACTCTTTACAAAATGATTCAGAGCTATCACTTTCTTTAACTAACATAAGCGGTACAGGCTATGCAATGGGAAGTGTTGGTCCAATGTATGTAATTTCTAATCTGACAAATAAAGTGAGTGCTAAATATCTATCAAACCGCCACTCTCTTAGATACACTATCGCAATTCAAAATCAAAAAACTATTCCGAGACAAAATCTCGCTAGATTTCAGACTGACAATCCAGAGCTAAGTTGGAGTGAATCCATTACCAGGTTTAAAGCAGACTCTACTTACTGGGTAATGGAACAAGCGGCAACAGACCATTTAATTGACTATCAGTGGAACCAAAGTTTTGGTCATACTGGAAAATTGATAGCTGGGTTTGACTATGAGTCTAAAGACCCAAATACAAACCGAACTTTTATTATTGATGAAGGATGGGACTATTTTTTAAAAAGAGAAATGGGCGAAGATATAAAAGAGTATCGCTATGGTATGTATGCACAATACATCTATGATAATTTTTATAACTATGAAATGGCTACATCTGTAAGATATGATAACCATGAATATTACGGAGATATGATTTCCCCAAGATTTTCAATAATAAATAATAATATTTTAAATGGTACACTTAAACTTCTTGTGGGCAAGGGATTTAAAGCTCCAACAATTCTTGAAAGAAATTTGTATTCAGGAATAGTAGATGCTGCAAATGGAATAGAACCTTGGCCCTGGTTAGTGCAGGGTATCGCAATGGGTAACAATACGGGATTCACAACGATAGATTATTATGATATTGGTAATGGACAATGGGATTACATTGATTTAGATATGGGTATTGTAGGTCCAGATCATCCCGCTGGGATTACATCTCAAGAAATATGTGAGGCTTATGGTGGTGTGTATAATGAAACATATAATACCTGTGGTAATGGGCAATATGATTATCAAATTGAGCAAAACTATGCCGAACCATTTATTGACGTAAATTATGGTTTTGTAGGGGAAGAGCATGCAATAAAAACAGTAGAAATGTGTGAGGCTTATGGTGGCGTTTATAATGAAACATATAATACTTGTGGTGATGGACAATATGACCCGAATGAACCATGGTGGGAACTCGATGGAAATGGTATCTATGATTCTGGAGATGTTTTAATAGATTCAACTTTTTTGCCTCCACTTAAGCTAGAAGAATTTATTTCATATGAAATTGCATATATGGGCATGGTTAATAAGAATACCCTTTTGGATGTAAATATGTATTATGGAATATATAATAACTTTAAATCAGCTCTGACATCTATTGGAATAACCGGACCGTGGTTTATGAATAATATGGAATTAGGATCTTTCCCTTATTCTATTAGAGAGATAAAAAGAGGTGGCGAACGATTGGGCGGCCATTTTATGAATGATGCTGATTTATATACTTATGTTCAAACATATAAGAGCTTGCCTGTTAAAATTCATTATAAAGGTCTAGATTTTGGAATTAAACATGTGGGAAAGAATTTTGAAATTTCAACAAATTTCTCATACTTTGATGACTCAGATCTTGTTAATAAAAGAGAGAAGGCAGAAAAATATAAATTATATACTGAAAATAAGTTTACTGCAGATTCAACAATATATTTAGTCTATAAAGAACACGAAAAATATAAAGATTTTCTTAAGGTCTATAGCAATACATCAAATTTTAAATATAATGCCTCAATTACTCTTTTTGAACCTTTAGTTAATAATCTAAATATTAATATTTCACTTAAGGGTAATACCCCTTATGACTTTGTCAGTGGAGTTTTTGAAGCTACCCAAAAAGGTAAGGGAACCAACTATGATCCAATTGAAGGATATAAGATTGATGGTGGCAGAGTTGGAGGTGGTGTATATGTTGATTTAAACTTACTTTATAAAGTAAACGATTCAATGAATTTAGGGCTTTCTATTAAAAACTTGTTTGAATCATCTACTGTTTCTTTTCCTATGTCTCCAGCCATACCGCGTTCCTTTGTGCTAGAAACAGGTTATAAATTCTGATTTTCTATTTCTGAGATTTATATTCTCGCCCTCTTCTATTTTTGTCTTAAGTTAGCTGACTAACCAAATTCCTTTTGTAGTTTTCGAATTTGTGGATTAATATTCCTCATATTCGAAGGTGAATTTCTTAACAGGTATTTCCTGTATTTCACCAAATTTGTATTCATACGCATACACTACATATTCATAATTTCGGTTGTCGCTGTAATTATATACAAACTTTTGCTTTAAATTTTCATCTGAATCATAAAACAATTTTTCAACTGGCTTCCCGCTTGTATCATAATTACCTATCCATCTGCTATAATCTTTTAAATAGAGGTCATCCGTACTTATAGAGGCTAACTCCCCATCAGGATCAAACATTGACCAGGCAATATGATTCCCGATAGAATCAAACTCTGAAACGGATTGAGTTGTCAAAATTCCTTCAGAATCATATTTTAGTTCTTCAGTAATATTTCCATACATATCATACCTATTGGTAATTTTTGATTTCATTAATCCAAACCTAGAGGATTCAGATAAATTTCCCAGTGAATCATAATTGTAGGTAATTTTTGATTTTAATAATCGGTCAGAATCATACTTGGTTTCTTCAACCACCTGGCCTCTGGAATTATATTTCGCAAATACATAGTTTTTCTTTGTATATAATTTCCATCCATCTGCATCATACTTGGATTCCTCCACCATGTTACCATTAGTATCATACTTGAACATAATTTGATATTTGAGAGATCCATCCGGCAAATAATCCATTTGTTCAATCCTGTTTTTATTTTTATCATATTTAAATGAAGATTTGGAAATCAATGTCCCCTTAGAATCATATTTTGATTCATCAATAAGATTTCCTTTTTTATCATATTGAAAATGAATTTTTTCCTTTCCGGGAATTTCTTTCCACTCTCCAAAATTTTGTTCAAAATTAAACTCATTTCTAATTTCAGATTTCACCCCCCTCAAAATATTTAATTTATCGGTGAATCCTTGACAATAAATCATAGAGGATAAAGATATCAAAATTGATATAAATATTAGTTTTTTCATTAGTTTTATTTAATTCATTATCTTCTATTAATAATGTACCAGTATTCCATTATTTATTGGACGCAAAATGCATACCAAAATATATGTATGAATAATTAATATAGTTTATATTATTATTTTATTTACTGAAACATACATTTTAGAATGAACAAACCTACCAATTGATAGATATAAAATAACTTAGAATTTTCATAGTTCATTATTAATCCAATTATAAGTAATGGATTATATATGGAGGGAATAGATATTTTTTGTTGAAAAATCCGGTTTGAGAACTTTTAATCTATGTCGTCTTTTTTAGAATAACCATAGTACAATCATCCGGCAGGTCCCCTCCTGCAAGCCATTCATCTGTAATTCTAACCAGTTCATTTTGCATTGTTATTACATCGTTATTTATGTTATCAAGCAGGCATTTTTCCACAGTTTCATAGCTTAGCAGTTCACCCGCTGGGTTTGGAGCTTCAGGGAACCCATCGCTCATCATGACAAATACATCCCCTTTATCAAGTGTAATTTCTGTTGTATTAACTATCATGTTCTTAAGTGAGCCCAGTGGTAGTCCTGGTATCAATATTTCTTTCATTTCTCCTTTTTTTGCAATATAGTGATAAGCGGGAGGCATACCTGCAGATGTAAACACAACCTTATTGCCCTTTGCTTTTACCATATTGACACACATTCGGTTTAGACCCAGCTTAAGTTTTATCAAAGTTTTATTTAACTGTAGTAGAATTTCTTTTGGATCGTCCAGCGGTGAGGTTACAAGTACTGACTTGGTAATTGAAACGATATTTCCTGCAGTTAGACCGTGACCCGTTGCATCTCCACAGATTGCGTAAAAAGTTCCGTCTGGGTTTTCAAAAAAGTCATAGTAGTCTCCACCTACCTCTGTAGATGTTTTCTGGTATCCGGTTATTTCATATCCATCATAGTCAGGTAATTTTTCTGGTAACAGAGACAACTGAAATTCACTTGCAAGTTCCAGCTCTTCCTGCTGGCGGATAATTTCAGCTTCTCTAAGGTCCCTTGCTTCTTTATTTTTCTTTTGATAGTTAAGTGAAGAAAATACCGTCAGGGAAATAAGAATGAATAGGACTCCCCAAAAAGGGATAGCGGTCTTCGGATTCATATACCATATAGGAACAACCTTGAATGGAATATGGAGGAGTTGGGAGTAATTTAAATCGGAATCAATTCCCTGAATTTCAAAGGTATAATTTCCTGATGATTGAGGGTTAAACTCGAAAGATCCAGTTTGGGTCGATGTCCAATCGCCACCAATTTCAGGAATTCTATATTGAAAATACTGGTTCTCAATTCGGTCGTTAAAATTAACTGAAGAAACATCAATAAATATTCTATCATTTGTTATAGAATTGATTTCTTCTGATTGTATATCATTGATTAAAATATCCCCCCTCGGTGTTTGAATATTTTGGATAAATAGCGGAAAAGTAAATTCCGTGGGGTCATAATAAGAAATTCCTCCATCCCCTCCAAAAACTGTAGTTTCATCATCCATAAAAGCAATTGTTCCAATTGTATTACTTATCAATCCATCTTTTTCATTAAGCGATATCCACAATTCATGATTATAGCAGGAGACTCCTCCGCCAAAAGACCCTGCCCATATTTTTCCTTTTTTATCCACCTTCAAAACTCGAGTTTCATTGTGAGCCAAACCGCTTGACGTGGTAAAATGGGTGATGGAATCACTTCTTACCACGGCAACTCCTGACTCCATTCCTATCCAAAGATTTTGGTCATGATCTAAGGCGAGAGAGAATATTCTTTTGTCAGGAAGCTCGGTAGGCAGATCTGAGAACCGCTTTCCGTCCCAGATACTGATCCCTCCTCCGTAACACGCAAAATAAATCAGTCCCTCGGGAGATTGAATAATATCATATACATTATTGGAGGCTAAACCATCTGCCATACTATAATTATAAAAATCATCGTTCTTGAACGCGGTCACTCCACTTCCATCAGAGCCGAGCCAGGTGACACCTGTTTTATCTGAAAAAATTGAGGTAACTATATTAGAAGGTAACCCGTCTGATGATGAAAATGCCTTCATTCTCCCTTTGGAATACTTTGTAAATCCTTTGGTAGTGGCAATCCACAGCATCCCTGAGGTGCTCCGGTGAAGATCCAAGATATTGTTTGACATTAGACCATCTCCTCTGCCAACTCTATTAATGATCCTCTCATCTTTCATAACTATTAGTCCTTTATCAGTTCCAACCCACAGCTCACCATTGTCTCCTGTGACTACAGCTCTCACGGTCGTGGATTTAAATCCGTCATCCTTATCGAGGTTTCTAAAAGTATAGGGGTCAAAAACATATAGACCTGCTCCAAACGTACCAATCAACAGCTTATCGTCGTCCGTAAAATTCAGAGAATATATTTTTTGATTTTTTATATCATTTTCAATATCAATAGGTGATTCAATTTGAGTGAATTTTCTTTCGCTGTAGAGATACAATCCTTTATCAGTTCCAACCCATAGATTTCCATTTTTATCCAATTTAAGATCTCTTATAACTTTGGAGGATAATTTTCCTGAATCTCTTGCATTTGTTATTTTTCCATCCTTGACTCTGTACAAGCCTTTCACAGTGCCTATCCATGCTTCATCATCTCCAGTACCTGATATACTTGTTATTTTTGATTGACCTGTATATTCTGTTAGATCATATTCCTTAAGTAGTTTACCATTATCAAAATATACCATTCCTTTTCCGCCGTACCAGTCTCCTTGTTCGCTGTTATCGATTGCGGTTATTGTTTTATTACCAATTTTTATCAAAGAATTATATTTTCCTCCTTTGTGAGTAAAAACTCCTTTTTCCGTAGTGACGACTAGGTTCCCATCGCTATCAATAGAAGAGGTATATATGTTTTTTCCGTATAATCCAGATATTTCTGTGAATGTACCGTTATCTAGCTTTAGAGCACCATTCGTTTCAGATACTGCAACAATTTCACCAGATGACAACATCAGGATATTGGATATATTGCTGGGAGGGAGCCCTGAATCATAACCATAATTGCTAAAGGTTAGACCATTGAAATGGGTGACCCCGCTGGATGTTGATAGCCAAATGGAATTATTATTATCAACGGAAACACCATATATATAGTTGCTGGTTATCCCATCGACAGTAAGATAGTGCTTCCATATTCCCCGTTTCCCGCTGATATTGAAAGATTTTGGAAAGAGGACTGTTAGGGTGAAAACTGAAAAAAATATAAGTTTGGAAAATTTATTTATTGTGTTCATCAAATTGTTTCCTGTAGATAAATATTGACGAAAAATGAATTCAGTTAATTTTTTGGTTGATCATGGCCTCAAAATAATCCAACTGACATAATGAAATTTAAACAAAATATATGCTGGATAAAAATCCTCATAATTTACAATTTATCTGTATACTTAAATTCCATTCCCGCATTTTGAAGCCGCTCAATTAGGCCATTTCCCATTGCGACAGCAGGAGTTAGAATCCCATAGCGATCTGGTAAATTTTTTGAATTAATAGCTAAACAGAGAGCTGCCTCTGCTATCATAAGTGCGGTCCCTGAATATCCAGGGTCAGACTTACAGGAGACCGTAACTTTTTGTTGTTTTCCATTTGATAAACCAATGAGCACCAATTTAAAAAAACCTTCTTCCCGTTTTTGTCTTGAGGGTCCTTCTCCCGGTTTTGGTAAGATGGTATTCTTCAAAACCCATCTGGTAAAACTGAAATAAAGCAGTGTGACTAGTATCCCCAATCCAATCCTATTTAGCTCAGCTCTTAACTTAGAAAACGTCTTTTTTGGATAGGCAGATACTTCATCATAGATAAAATTCTGCCCATAGATAAAATTTGATAATGCATTTGTCCTTCTAACTATAGCGGAGTTAAACCGAGACATAATAAAAGGACCTACCCATTGGTTAACAGTCTCATCCCACTCAATTTTTTTTAGATCGGGCTGTTTAGGACCCGATGAAAACTCTTTTGGATAAAGTGAGTAGGGGTTATTCAAAATTTTCTTAATAGATATATCCTTAGCATTTTTCATGATCTCAAGCATACTTGAGATTGTTCCTCCGCTGACACCGCCTTTTATTTTTTTTACATAAAGTCTAACTCTGTCTAAGGGCGTATTAACTTTTTGTATTACTTTATTTTGCAGCATCATTAACCCTAAATCAGATGGAACAGAGTCAAAACCGCAGGAATGAACAATTTTTACCTTAGCTGTCCGTGCGTCTTCATGAAACTGTTGGATGGTTTGATGAATAAATGGAACCTCTCCGGTGAGGTCACAATAGTGAGTCTGGGTCTGGATACAGGCATCTACAAGTGTCACCCCATATTTTAAATAGGGTCCTACGGTAGTTAAAATAACTTTGGTGCTTGATGTGATCGTTTTGATAGACTCAATATCAAAACTGTTCCCAATTAAAATTGGTAACTTATGGCTGTGTTTAGCTGTTAATTCTCTCTGAATTCTCTCGAGTTTTTCACGGTTTCGCCCTGCTATTGCCCATTCAAAATTGGAGGTTTCACCCAATCCGTATTTGTTTACCAAATACTCACAGACGAGCCTCCCTGTGAAGCCGGAAGCTCCCCACACTACAATATCAAATTTTCGATTTTTGCTCACAATACTCTATAAAAATAATTAACTGAAGATAAAAACTAATGTGAGAATAATAAAGAGAAATTATTTATTATATCTAAGTGGAATAAAACAATTAATTAATAAATGATAATATTAACTTTCATTTTGCAGAATGAAAAGGGATTAACTAATATAGTTACAATTTTTGTAGCTATATATTTGAATTTATAACCAACATAAACTTTAATGAAGCTTCAGGGTCTCACACTTTTTGATGGTACGCATTTAGCATATATTTTTGGGAGTATAGTTTTCTGTATAGGGATTCCATTAATTGGTAAAATAATTTGTAAAACCTCTATCTCGAAAAAAAAGTGGGCTGTGGGATTGATCTGGTTCACGGTTTTCCAAGAAGTCTTTGATTATCTTAACCGGCTACAGGTTCGTGAGCTGAACCTTGAGCTGGACCTCCCATTTCATTTGTGTCATATTGCTCTGCTTGCGTCAACTATAGCTCTCTACAATAAAAATAAGATATTATTTGAAGCTGCATTTTTCTGGGGAGTCGGAGCTTCTTTTCAAGCCATCCTTACACCAGATATGAGTGACTTTGATAATAATCTTAGTTTGCTGACATTTTATCTCCATCATGCCCTGATAATTGCCCATGTTCTTTGGCTTATAGTGGTTGAAAAAATGGGATGTAGAAAGGGGAGTATTTTAAGGACAATAGTAATTACTAATCTTTTTGCTGCTGTTATTTACCCCATAAATTTAGTTATTGGTGGAAAAGCAAATTATATGTATCTGATAAATAAACCACCAGTAAACAATCCTCTTCTGATGGGTGAATGGCCCTG
>MDTE01182371.1_pt1 | contig 10040 bp, 9 predicted proteins | sample 811231 | NCBI WGS metagenome assembly MDTE01 (sample SAMN05326651, study PRJNA326480) | marine metagenome | isolation source: seawater | place: Indian Ocean: Red Sea | collected 2010 | reverse complement strand
TAAAAATCAATTTTTAAAACAAATTTTTTCAAATTCTAAAATCTTAGAATTGATTAGTTCAAAAGATTTTATCAATTGGGACATTGATTACAAATTTGTTAATTTAATTTACGATAAAATTATTCATAGTGATATATACTCCATATATTTAGGTTGCGAAAAAAAATCCTATAAAATTGATCTTAAATTTGTTCAGGATATTTTTAAAGAAATTATTGTTGCAGACGAAAAATTCCAATCATTTGTCGAAGAGAAAAATATATATTGGATGGATGATTATCCTTTAGTGAATACTTTACTTTTAAAGTTATTTAAAAGCTCAACAGCAAACAGTTTAGAAAAGTTGTTGAATTTTAAATTATTTTCAAATATTTCTGATAAAAAATACTTTGATGAATTAGCAAATTTATCGCTTAAAAATTTTGAATCTAATAATCAATTAATTAATAAATATATTACAAATTGGGACTTAGATCGTTTAGCTAAAATTGATTTAGTTATCATTAATCTTGCAATAACCGAGCTTGTTAACTTTAAAGAAATACCAATTAAAGTTAGTTTGAATGAATATATCGAAATTTCTAAAGATTACTCAACCGAAAAAAGCTCATTATTCATAAACGGAATACTTGATAAAATAGTTAAAGATTTAGTCAAAAATAATTCCTTAATTAAGGAGGGTAGAGGTTTGAGAGAATGACATTTTTTTTTACTTTTGAACAATTAATTAAATATCAATGAAAAAAATACTTTATTTATTAGCAATTAGCTTTGTTTTTACATCATGTGGTGATGACCCATTTAGCAAAGTAAAATCAGAAAATGTTGAACTAGCTACGGTTAGAGACAATGCACCATCAAAGTTTCCAGTAATGACTTTTGATAAAACAGTACATGATTTTGGTACAATTATGGACGGACAGGCTCAAGAAACGGTTTTCTCATATACGAATACAGGTGAGGCTCCCTTGGTAATTACCGAGATTAAATCAACATGCGGCTGTACGGTTCCTCAAGACTGGAGTAGGGCTCCATTACTTCCCGGAGAATCATCTCAATTTACGGTCAAATTTAATGGTAAAGGCATGAATAAAACTTCTAAAACTGTTACAATTAAAGCAAATACGCAAAAAGGAACAGAGTCTGTTAGAATTTCAGCTTTCATTAATAACCCTAATGGTGGTCAGCCTGCGGGACCAATTATTCAGTAGTTATGGAAAGTTTTTACCAGATGACACCTTTTTTATTAATGTTTTTGGTCATATACTTATTTATGATAAGACCCCAAATGACAAAAGCTAAGAACGAAAGAAAATTCTTAACTGATTTAAAAACAGGTGATCGAGTGGTTATGAAAAGTGGTATGCATGGTAGGATAAATCATATAAACCATAAGGAGGGTACTTGCATAATTGAGACAACAGCTGGTAAATTAAAATTTAATAAAACAATGATTTCAATGGATGCGTCAAATGAATTAAACAAATAGATTTAGCTTAATTTAAATATGTATAAGAAGTTAATTTTACCTTTTTTATTCCTATTTGACCCAGAAAAAATTCATAATTTCACATTCTTTTCCATAAAAACAATTTTTAAAATTCCCTTTTTAGGTTTTTTTACCAAGTCATATTTTAAAGTTGAAAGTGATAAACTTAAAAGAAACTTATTTGGTTTAACTTTTCCTAATCCAGTCGGTATAGCTGCTGGATTTGACAAAAATGCTACTCATATTTCTGAATTTGAAAAGTTTGGTTTTGGTTTTATTGAAATAGGTACTGTAACTCCAAAACCACAGATGGGTAATCCAAAGAAGAGGCTTTTCAGATTAAAACAAGATAATGCTATAATCAACAGAATGGGATTTAATAATGATGGCGTTACCAAGATTAAAAATAGGCTTCGTGGTAATTATAAGGTAATTATTGGTGGGAATATTGGTAAGAATAAAATCACTCCAAATTCAGAAGCAAAAAAAGATTACTTAATATGCTTTAAAGAACTATATGAACATGTTGATTATTTTGTGGTTAATGTAAGCTCCCCTAATACACCAGGATTAAGAGAGCTACAATCAAGGGAATTTTTAAGCGATCTTTTTGTAGACTTAAATAAATTTAGATTTAACAAAAAAAACATCAAACCAATTTTACTTAAAATTTCACCTGATTTGACGGAAGATAAAATAGTTGAACTTCTTGATGTAATTAAACAAAATAAAATTGATGGTATTATTGCAACAAATACTACTATTAATTTTCCAGAACTAGAATCTAACAACAAAAGAGAGAAGGGAGGGTTAAGTGGAGAGCCTTTATATGATAAAAGTAATGATGTCATCTCATTCATTTCAAAGAAAACAAAGGGCAAACTTCCTATAATAGGAGTGGGAGGTATTTTAACCCCAAAACAGGCAATAAAAAAAATAGAAGCTGGCGCACATTTAATCCAATTGTACACAGGAATAATTTATGAAGGGCCAGGAATAGCAAATAAAATAAACAAAGAGTTACTTAACCAAGAATTTTAAGTTATCAATTTTTTCTTCAGATTTTATTGAAATAAAATATAATCCTCTTTCAAAATTGCTTAGGTCGATTGAAAAACCGTTTTCGTTATCTATAGAATTAGATTTAATTAACCTTCCGTTAATATCATAAATTTTATATGAATTTGGAATTATGTTTTGATACCTTATCTGGATATAATTATCAGCAGGATTAGGGTAAATTGAAATTGAATTTGGGTTATTTTGATCAAGACTAAGATAATTCGTGCTTATTAATTTTGATTCCTCAGAGCCAAAGTTAGTATTTGAATAAATATATTCTCCATCTTCAGTTGTAAGCTCATAATATTCACTTCCCTCATTCCAGGTTCCATTACTGAAAAAATAATCAGATGTTCCTAGTCCATTTCCTGCAGAATCGTATATAGTAAACGTATAGCACTCAGATTGTATAACATCAAATTCATGATTGAAGATACCAGCATCTTCATATGGGCCGCCTGAATACAATATTGTACCACTTCCGTCTTTAAATTCCCAAGTGTTTTCACTCACATCGATTATAAATAGTTCCAAGTTAACCTTAGAAGTTTCGTGTAGATTTGAAGGAAAATTTATAAACTGTGGAAAAACCTTTGTGATGCTTTCACTACCACTAAAAATTTTAAGCACAACATCGTAAACGCCTGGTGTATAAACGTGAGATGGGTTTTGTTCAGTATAGTCAACAATATCGTCACCATCAACATCCCACTCCCACGCTGTTGCACCAATACTCATATCGGTAAATTCAACATTCATATAATCATCGCAGTTTTCGTTTTTATCTGCTACAAAATCAATATGAAATGAAGGGCATTTGTAATATGTTTTAAATGTATGAAACCCTGCATACATCCTTGCATATTGTTCAATACTAATTGAATCAGTACATGTGTTTGGAGAATACGACATTATATTAGACGTATCAGGATCATAAAACTGACCCATAGCATCTGTAGCATTACCAGTATACATACAATTTACAGAGCTTACGTTTGAGCCATTTATAAGTGGATCAGCTGGTGTATCACATACTCTGTCACCAGCGGTGCTACAGTTACTGCCGTTAACAAGTTCATCTGTGGATTCAGGTTCATTTGAGTCTCCGTGTGTGTGCATAAGATTAAAATGGTGTCCAAATTCGTGAATTAATGTTGTGCTTACAGGATTATTTGTACATTGATTATCCATCACTATTACATCATAATACTGGTCTGAATTCCCAGGAAGGTATGTGTAGCCGCAAGCATTTCCATTTCCAAAAGCTATTGATTCAACAAAATAAATATTCATAATATCAGGCTGATTATTTGCGTATAATAATCCTTGATCATCAATATCGAAAAAATACAGTTGATTATTTGCAATGTAATTTACATCATCACAAACAGTTATTTCCAAAAATGAATTTGCTAAAAATGAATTTGCTTCATCAATTTCATCCATTATTTCATCCTCTGTTATTTCGGTTACTCCATTAGCATCAGTCACAATGTGAATTTTAGCAGGAACATTTGTTATTGCGGTAGATGTTTTTGATTCAAATTTATTATAGTACTCCTCTAAATAGTATTGAAAGGTTGATCTATTTTGATTTTCTATTTCAGAAAAATTTTCTGGCACCTGAGTTAAGCAGCTTTCCGAATAATGATTTTGTGAAAAAGCTGAGAAATTCAAAAATAAAATAGAAACTAAAATTAGTTTGTAATAATTTTTAAATAACATAATTGGATCAAATTATTTGCAAATACTATAACACAAAAATAATTAAATTTATATTGCTTCAACTTATTAATATTAATTCCTATGTTGTTATCTTTTGTTTTGTCGAGTTTTCTTCTTGCATTAAGCCCTGGTCCTGACAATTTATATTTAACGGCTTTAACAACTAAATCGGGTAAATTATCAGGAATTGCATTTTTAACAGGGTTATTAATAGGATGCTTAATACATACAACATTGCTTGCCTTTGGTTTAAATGTATTAATTATTGAATATGAAATTATTTTTGAATTAATAAAATATTTGGGTGTAATTTATCTAATCTTTCTTTCATATGGTGTTTATAAATCAGATTATATTCAAAATAAATTTGAAAATACAGGAAGATCAAATAAAATTTTTAAAAATTTAAAAAAAGGAATATTTATGAATTTATTAAACCCAAAGGTCTTATTATTTTTTGCGTTATTTTTCCCCAATTTTTTATTCTCAGATGAATTTTCATTCAAAAGTCAAATTTTTATTTTAGGCGCCTTGTTTATTTTAGCCACTTTTCTTGTTTTTGGATTGATTATTTTATTCTCAGATTTTATTTATAGAAAATTTTCTCAGAATGATAATTTTAAAATTTTTGCAAAATATTTTAACATTTCTGTCTTAATGTTAATTGCTTTACTAATCTTATTTACCGAAAATAATATAACTTTATCTTAATAAAATTTTTTAATGCCAAAACTTAAAATCATAGAATGTCCAAGAGATGCTATGCAAAGTATTAAAAAATTTATCCCTACTGAAAAAAAAATCAAATACATTCAAAGCTTATTAGATGTAGGTTTTAACACAATCGATGTTGGTAGTTTTGTTTCAAAAAAAGTAATCCCTCAGTTATCTGATACTGGTGAATTAATTGATTCCCTAGACTTAGAGGGTAAAAATACAAAACTATTAGTAATAGTGGCAAATATTAAAGGTGCTGAAATCGCTACAAATTTTAAACAAATTTCATATGTTGGTTTTCCTTTTTCAATTTCTGAAAATTTTCAAATGCGAAATACAAATAAAACAATTGAAGAATCATTTACAAATCTGATTTATATTAATAATATTGTTTTAGGTAGTCAAAAGAAGTTAGTTGTTTATTTATCTATGTGCTTTGGAAATCCATACGGAGAAGTTTGGAGTTTAAATATTTTAGATTATTGGATTTCAAAACTTATTGATTCAGGAATAAAATTAATTTCTTTAAGTGATACTATTGGTTCCGCTACTCCTAAGATGATAAAACAGGTTTATGAATACTTTTCATTGAAATATCCAAATATTGAGTTTGGATTACATTTACATACTCATCCTCAATTCTGGAGAGATAAAGTTGAAATTTCAATTGATTCCGGTTGTTATAGGATTGATGGTGCTATACAAGGCTTTGGAGGTTGTCCCATGGCCTCTGATCATATGATTGGAAATATGCCAACAGAAAAAATAATCTCTTTTTGTGAAGAGAAGGGAATTGACTCAGGAATTAATCCGTTAAAATTTGAAGCAGCATATAATTACGCCAGTGATATTTTTTTAAACTATAGATAATTTCATAAAGACTTTAATTTAGATTCTGTATCGTGATTAATCTGCAATTTGTATATTTGCATGCAATTAGTTAACAATTGCATGAAAAACCCTCCCAATAAAATTATCTCTGAAGCCCTTACATACGATGATGTCCTGTTGGTACCTGGATATTCTAATATTTTACCAAGAGATGTCAAAATTAGCTCCAGATTTTCAAAAAATATTTCATTAAATATCCCTATTGTTTCTGCCGCTATGGATACAGTAACAGAAAGCAGAATGGCTATTGCTATTGCTCAAGAAGGTGGTCTAGGTGTTGTACACAAGAATATGTCAATAAAACTCCAAGCTGAAAAAATTAGAAGAGTAAAGCGTGCTGAAAGTGGAATGATTATAGACCCGATTACACTACCTCTTGACTCTTTGGTTTCGGAGGCTAAAAAAAGCATGAAGGAAAATAAAATTGGAGGTATTCCAATTGTTGATGATTATGGATTTCTTAAAGGAATCGTAACAAACAGAGATTTAAGATTTGAAAAGAAAAATGACAGATTGATAACTGAAATTATGACTAAAGAAAATCTGATAACTGTAGGAGAAGGAACTTCTTTAGAGGAAGCTGAGATTATTTTACAGCAAAATAAAATTGAAAAACTTCCAGTTGTAACCAATAAAAACAAGTTAGTCGGATTAATTACTTTCAGTGATATAACCAAATTAAAGCTCAAGCCCATTGCTAACAAAGACAAGTATGGAAGGTTAAGAGTTGCAGCAGCAATAGGAGTAACTGAAGACTCAATTGAAAGATCAAAAGCGTTAATTAAATCTGGTGTTGATGCAATTGTTATTGACACCGCTCATGGTCACACCGAAAGAGTAGTTACATTATTAAAGGAATTAAAGGAATTAAACAAAGAGGTTGATATTGTTGTAGGTAATATAGCTACTGCTGAGGCAGCAAAGTTTTTATTAAAAGCTGGCGCAGATGGAATTAAAGTTGGAATTGGTCCAGGCTCCATTTGTACTACAAGAATTGTTGCAGGTGTTGGAGTGCCACAATTTTCAGCAATTCTTGAGGTTTGCAAAAGTGTCAATAATAAAGTGCCAGTTATTGCTGACGGCGGGGTTAAATACACTGGCGATATTTCTAAAGCCATTGCTGCAGGTGCATCATGTGTTATGTTGGGATCAATGCTGGCAGGAACTAAAGAATCCCCAGGAGAAACAATTATTTTTGAAGGAAGAAAATTTAAGTCATATAGAGGTATGGGATCATTAGAGGCAATGAACAAGGGTAGTAAAGATCGATACTTTCAAGATGTAGAAAATGATATTAAAAAATTGGTTCCTGAAGGTATAGTTGGTAGAGTGCCATATAAAGGAGATCTTGTAGAAAGTATACACCAATTTGTAGGAGGGTTAAGAGCTGGTATGGGATATTGTGGAGCAAAAGATATAGACACATTACAAAAAACATCAAAGTTTGTAAAAATTACAACATCAGGAATTGTTGAAAGTCATCCTCATGGAGTAAATATCACTAAAGAAGCTCCAAATTACTCTAGATAATTAGATGTTATTTCTTATATATTTTTATTTTTGCTCATCAAATCATAGATAAAATGAATAGATTTTTTATAGTCCTTTCTCTTTTTATTAATTTTTCTTTTGCACAGCTTGAAAATAATATATTGTTCAAAGTAAATGATAGTTTGGTCTATGTGGATGAATTTAATAGGGTTTACAATAAAAATATTGATTTGATCGATGAAAATAATCAAAAAGATTTTGAATCCTATCTTGAATTGTTTATCAATTATAAGCTAAAATTAGCTGAGGCTTATGATTTAGGTTTACAAAATGATCCCAAATATAAAAGTGAGCTAAATAAATATGTAAAACAATTACAAAACACTTATTTAACTGATAGGGAGACTGAGGATAAGTTCCTTAGAGAGGCATATGAAAGAACAAAATATGAAGTTAATGTGTCTCATATTTTAATCAGAATTGATGAAAATGATAATGATACAATTGATGTTTACAATAAATTAAACAACTTAAGAGATCCATTCTTAAATTCTTCTATCAATGATTTTAAGAATAGCCACCTAGATGACGAAGAGTTAATTATTGAGAATTTAGGATATTTCTCGGCTTTTAAAATGATTTATAAATTTGAAAATATGGCTTATAAAACACCTGTTGGGGAGGTTTCATTGCCATTTAGATCTAGATTTGGTTTTCATATTTTAAAAGTCAATGATAAAAGATCATCATTAGGTGAAGTAACAGTCGGTCATATTATGACTTACAAGAATAAACCAAATGCTTATGAGAGAATAACCAATATTTTAGATTCTTTGAATAACGGGATAAGTTTTGAGTACTTGGCAAAAAAATACTCTGATGATAAAAACTCATCCTTCAAAGGAGGTAGGCTAAACCCATTTTCTAGTGGTCAAATTAATTCAATACCATTTGAAAATGCTGCATTTGAATTAGGTAAAAAGAATAATGTTTCAAAACCCATTGAAACAAAATATGGTTGGCATATTATAAAATTTTATTCTAAAAAAAACGTACAAAAGTTTGATGAGATAAAATATGAATTATTGAATAAGTTGAAAAAAAGTTCAAGATTTAGTATAGTTTCTGACTCATTTTATGATTTTCTTATGAATAGATATGGTCTAAACTATCAAAATAATAATCTTGATTATTTCATTTCAATATTAGATCCTAGTTATTTCAAAGGAGAATGGAGTATTCCTGAATCAATAGATGAAGAAAAAACATTAATAAAAATATTAGATAAAAATTTAAAATTTATAGATTTTGCCACCTTTTTAGAAGATAATCAAAGAAAGACTAGTGTCACTCCTTACCAAAAATTGATTTCTGATCAATATAAAAGCTTTATAAAATACAATGCATTAGAGGTTTATAAGAATAATCTGGAAAGTGAGAACTCAGATTATAAATTTGTGATAAAGGAATACAGAGAAGGCTTATTGCTATTTAATTTGATGCAAGATAAGATTTGGACAGTTAGAGATTCAGATTCGACTAAATTGAAAATGTTTTTTAGTGAGAATAAAAATAAATACACATCATTTGAAGAGGATAGAGGAAAAGTTATAGGCGATTTTCAGCAATATCAGGAAGAGTTATGGATAAATTCTTTAAAATCTAAACATAAATTGACTATTAATAAAAGGACTGTAAAGCGTTTAAAAAAAGAGTATAATTAATGTATTATAAATTATTTTTTTTGTCGGTTTTTTTATTTTTTTCAGGCTGTAGTTTTGTTTCAGATGATAATTCAAAAAATATTGCCAGATACGAAGAATCATTTTTAACCAAAGAAGAGTTTTCATCTCTTATTGAAGGAGTTGAAATAATTGATTCGCTTTCAATGAAAAATTCAATTATTAACAATTGGGCAATTGAAAAAATACTAATTGAGAGAGCAGAATTAAATTTAAACGAAACAAAACTCCAAAAAATACAGTCATTAGTTGATGATTACAGGTCTAATATGCTTTCTGAGGCATACCTTGAAGCTCTAGTAAATTCATCTATTAATTTAGAAGTTGATTCACTAGAAATAATAAGCCTATATGAAAGCAATAAAAGTTTATTTAATTTAAATGAAGATATTTTTAAACTGGTATTTGTAGAACTTCCCTTAGATTTTTCTGACACTTATGAAATCAGGTCAAAAATAAAAAGATTTAAAAGGGATGATCAAATTTTTTTAGATTCAATTTCTTACAGATTTAAAAGTTTCTCATTGAATACTGATGATTGGATTTCACAAAAGATATTATTCCAAAAATTCCCGTTTTTAACAAATTATTCATACCGAAGCTTAAAAAATTATAATTTTTTTCAATTCAAAGATTCTTTAAGTTTATATTTGATTAAGATTAAAGAATCTGTGAAAAAAGGCGATATTTCACCGATTGATTATGTTTTGCCAACTTTGGAGTACATGTCATTAAACAAAAGAAAAAAGGAGTTAATGCTTAGTATCAAAACTGATATTTTGAAAGATGCTCTTGAAAAGAATAAATTAGAAATATATTAAAATGAAAAATACTTTAATACTATTAATATTTTTTTATGTATCAATTATTTTTTCCCAAGAAAGAGAGAAGATTGATGGTGTTGCAGCAGTAATTGGAGATTT